>Ga0209442_1001219_pt1 | contig 14721 bp, 8 predicted proteins | sample LauGreSBDMM110DD_2_FD_187565 | JGI IMG/M metagenome (GOLD analysis project Ga0209442, IMG submission 187565) | Freshwater lake microbial communities from Lake Michigan, USA - Sp13.BD.MM110.DD (SPAdes) (version 2) | ecosystem: Environmental > Aquatic > Freshwater > Lake | place: Lake Michigan, USA...
AGCTTGGCTTCATTAAAAGCTGTGTTGCCATAAAAGGTAATTTTTTCTAATTTAACCTTGGCACCACCTGGCTCAACCGCTTCAGGCTTGTAGGGTTCGATCTTTAAACTTTCGCGTTGCGCAGGACGAACCGGAGCAGAACGTTGCTCTTGTAATATCTGTCCTGTTGTCGGAGCATCAACTGCAACCGCATTTACCCCTAAAGTTAAAAAAGAGACAATTAGAAGTCGACGCGTTACACCTAAAATTGGCGAAAATTTCCGAAAAAACGTGATTTTTTGCATGCCTTGTGTTAATAATTTCCTGTTGACATTTTTTTATTATATAATTTCTGCAACATTGCGCAATAGAAATCTTTTTTCTATTTAAACAATTTTCTGGGGCTGCTAACAAAATTAGTATTGTGGCAACAATACAGGCTCTGATTACATCCCGTTCTGGAATCTATAATTATTCCTAACAGGCATGAAACAGAGAAATTTTGTTAGTAGCTCCGTCCCAGTGCCCCGCACACCGCTTGAATAAGCTGTCTTACATTTAATTTCAGTATCAAAGATTTCGCATCTCCGTTTCATCTTGATGTGATAAGGATGGCCATGTGCATCCTGTGGAGAAAAAACAACAATGCCTGCTTTACACGCTAGTCTTGCTCGTTGGCAAACCACTTGTCTAATTTTTTTAGGCACGTGTGCACTCGCTTGCTCGATGCAAACTAGCGCAGCAAATTTAGGTGAACTGACGATACTCTCTGGCATGGGACAGCCTCTAAGAGCAGAAATACAGATCTATGATTTAAGTAATGAAGAAATCAACTCACTGGAAGTCAAACTAGCTTCTGAAGCCGCCTTTATTGAAGCAGAAAGTGAGCGCACAGAATTCATGCGCAAACTGAAAATACGAGTCGTTAAAGAAGGCAATAAGCATTTCGTCTTTGTAGACTCAAGCAAACCCTTGACTGAGCCCTTAGTAGGATTGCTGTTAGAGATGCAGGTTAATGGAACAAGTAAATTTCGTGAATATGCAGTGGTACCGGATGATTTCCAAACTACCTTGCGACTAGCAGAGCATCCTGAAGAATTGGAAGCAATACGCGTAGCAGAATCCGCACCGCAAAAATCAAATGAAGTAACACTGCAACTAGCTGAACCACAAACATCAACTACTGAGAGTACTGCTGTAGCGAATGCTGAAGTCGCCTCGGCGGCAGTTAACAATGAGGCTCAAGTTCCTAAGCTAGCAGCGATTGCTGAACGCACTCTGCAAGAAGCGAAAAATCTACCGGAACTCCCTACTGAGAACACCCAAACGCAAGATTCTCAGCGTACTGTGCATAGAAAAGTTATCTATGACAATCAATCTGAGCAAGCTAAGTTTGCGCCTAAAGATAAATTAAGCCTATCGCCGGCACAAGCTGCTGGATTAAAGAATAAAAAAATTGCTAAAGTCAGCAAACCAACTGAAGAAGATTTACTGGTGCAGCGTCATCTTGAAGAAGAGTTAGACATGCGCGAACGACTGCTACAAAAGAATATAGAAGAGCAGAAAAAACTGCTGGATATGCGCGCAGAGTTGAACAATAAACTCGCCAATCCAGAGCCAGTGTCACAAGAAGCTGATAACACAATGCGAACTAGTGAATTAGCATTGGGAGAAGCTAAAAATACGCACACCGCATCTGCATCTCAATTGAATCTTAGCTTGGCCTCTAACCTAGTTAATTTCACCAGAAAAATCTCACCCTACATTTCGCCTGAAAGCATACTGTTAACTGGCTTAGTTATGCTGTTAGGGTGGATATTTTTATTACAACGCAGACGAAAAATTAGACTCATAGAATCTGTGATTCGTGATTTAGACAAAGTCGCTTAAGCACACAACATTGCGCACAAGACTAGTTCACATTACATAGTCTTTATTGAATTTAAGCCTTATAACTAAATCCATGCAGTTTCAAAGGCAAAGAACGTATGCGTTTGCCTGTCGCGCTAAATACAGCATTCGCCATAGCAGGAATCACCCCACCAATTGGCGGCTCACCAACACCACCCCAGAAACCACCACTAGGAACGATCACGCTAATAATTTCTGGCGTATGATTAATACGCGCTAAAGGATAGTCACTAAAGTTTGATTGCACGACACGACCTTTATCTATCGTGATGTCTTCAAACATTAATGTACTCAAGCCCCAAATCACACCACCTTCAATCTGCGCTTTAACAGCATCTTCATGCACGATATAACCACTATCAATTGCAACGGCAACGCGCAATACTTCTATAATTTTTCCTTTAGTGACCGCAATCTCGACTGCAGCAGCAGTAAAACTGCCGTAAGAATCAACCACTGCAATACCGCGATGTACACCTTGCTTCGCAGGCTTATCCCAGCCTATTGCTTTCGCAGCTGCATCTAATACAGCCAGATCTTTTTTACCGGTTAACAAAGGACGACGAAATGCATAAGGATCTTTTCCTGCTGCATGCGCTAGTTCATCAATAAAGCATTCACGATAAAAAGGATTATTCGTATGCGCTACTGCACGATAAAAACCGGGCGGCACGTGCAGGGACATTAAGGCATATTCATTCGTAAAGTTAGGTACGGCATAAGGATTATCACGGAACACACGTGTATTAATCTGATCAATGCCATCTTTCACAAACACAGGAAACACGATCGCTGCGATTGATTGGTCTGACTGTCGCACATGCCAACCAGTCCAGTTACCTGCTTGATCGAGTCCACCACGAAGTTTGACGATAGACACTGGACGATAACGCCCTTGTTTCATATCTTCTTCGCGTGACCAGAGTAATTTAACAGGCGTGCCTGGCATCGCTTTGGCGATCAGGACGGCTTGTTTCACGTAGTCTTGAAACGCACCACGACGACCAAAGCCACCGCCAGCATGCATCTTATGAACATAGACTTTTTCGAGTTGGATTTCAGCAGTCTCAGATGCCGCAGTAATGGATGTTTCACCATTTTGTGTACCAACCCAAACATCCAGACGATCAGGCGTATAGAGAGCTGTTGCTGTCTGTGGTTCTAACGTAGCGTGATTTAAAAATCCTGTGGTGTATTCTGCTTCTAGCACTTTTGTAGCGCCTTCTAAGGCCTGGTCACTATCGCCATCTTTACGTGCAACAGGTACAGTCTTGGCATCAATTGCAGTTCGCATAGTAGCCATGATAGAAGCACTACTGATCTTACCGTTCTCGCCTTCATTCCATTCCACCTTGAGTGCTTTTAATGCCTGATTCGCTTGCCACCAACTACTCGCAACCACTGCGACCCAATCATCGGTAGACACAATGTTTTTCACACCAGGCATAGCCTTGGCCTTGCGATCATCCACGCTACGTAGCTTGCCGCCAAATACAGGACTTTGCAAAATTGAGGCATGCAACATACCTGGCAAACGCACATCAGAAGCATAGATTTGTGAACCATTACATTTAGCCGGAATATCAAACCTTGCGGGTGAAGTGCCGATTAACTTCCAATCCTTAGACTCTTTGAGTTTTATCTCGGTTGGAACTGGCAACTTACTTGCTGCCTGCGCTAATTCTCCATAGCGAGCTTGCTTACCAGATGCATGAGTCACCATGCTTTGCGCAGCACGACATTCTGCTGCCGGCACATTCCATTCCTTGGCTGCAGCTGCAATCAACATTTCACGCGCAGCCGCTCCAGCTTTGCGGACATAATCTTGTGAATCACGAATGCCGCGACTACCACCGGTAGACATATCTTTAAAAATCCGTTTACGTTTTACATGATCATTCACGTCTGCATATTCAGGACGCACTTTATTCCAATCACATTCCAGCTCTTCTGCAACGAGCTGACATAAACCGGTAAAAGTACCTTGTCCCATTTCAGAACGCGCAATCCGAATCACTACCGTGTCATCAGGCTGTATCACAATCCAATGCGTGACTTCTGGCCCTGCATTTGCCCCATCAGCTGCCAATACATTCATGAGCGGATTGAAACCTAATAAAAACCCGCCACCCACTAGGGTTGACTGCTGTATAAAGCGACGACGCCCTGCATCGATGGAAGATAAGCTCATGGTAAAAACTCCGACAATTTTGGTGTAATTAAAAATAGAAAAAAACAGATTCCCAACATGCTAACAAAATATTTTTCACGCTTGACTCAAAGCGGCTATAGCGCTCATTTTAAATTGCTCTGTGAAAGCACATTGTGCATGTAAAATATGACAATCCAATTAGTTAACCTTGCGACAATTCTTCTATAGTTCATTTTTTCGAACGGACACACTTTATGAAAATCAAACAAATCCTGACTGGCGTTGAACTCGTGATCGCTGATGTAGAAGTTGAACTCAATGGCACGCTGCGCTCGACGCCTACTTTGTGCGCCATCATGCGAGATGATAATGGCAAAGAACTTGCCGTCCCTCTTAACACACCCGACGGTCGTCCAATTTTTATGAACATTGAAAATGCCATCGTATCGACCGAACCTATCGACTCAGAGAACAAGAACGAACATTAATCACACTGCAGCTGTTGCTTTGTTGCGCTCTTTAGTCCCGCAAAGCGACAGTCTCGCTAGCCTTACAAGAAACGATCCAATAATTTTCTTGACCATCTATCCAACGCCAATAGATTCATAATGCGATAAGTCACACCATGACTATCGGTAATCAATAAAGAACGATCACGTAAACGGCGGATGTCTTCTTCACCTTTAAGTACAAAACTAGTTAAACCACGATTGGTTCTTACTGTCCATGTACTCGGTGTAGCAAAAGAAGAAACCGACTCTAATCTTTCTATAATTGGCGTAAATTCACGCTGCGCTAATTCAGTTGTAATCAATACACTACTTTGTGCATCGACATCGCTTAGCTGAGTGATCCAAGCTAATTCATGACCATCTTGACCAATGATAGAAATCGCTTCATCAGGCGCATCGATAGGAAAAGCACGCACTATGCTCACGCCATGATGGCAAACACCGTCTTGATCAAAAAATTCTAAGACACCATGCGGATCACGCTTTAAGACATCGCGTCCAGATTGGAAATTGCGCACTATAGTGGAATCACTCATGTCGCTACCTTCACAGGAGGCATATGCAAAGCTTCAGGCTCAGCATCTTCCGTATCCACATTACGTGCTTGCGCTTCATATAAACGCCAGTATGTTCCTTGTGCAGCCATCAATTCATCATGCGATCCGACTTCAACCACAGCACCTCTATCCATGACGACTAATCTATCCGCACGACGCAACGTTGAGAGTCTGTGAGCAATGGCAATCGTGGTTCTACCTTGCACTAAGTTATCTAAAGCTTTTTGAATTTCTTTTTCGGTCTCAGTATCGACACTTGATGTCGCTTCATCCAACATTAAGATGCGCGGATTAATTAACAAAGCGCGTGCAATGGAGATACGTTGACGCTCACCACCTGACAAGCCTTGTCCACGTTCACCAACGATGGAGTCGTAACCATGACGCAAACGTAAAATAAATTCATGCGCATGTGCTGCACGTGCTGCCGCCACTACTTCGGCTCGGCTGACATCGGGTTTGCCGTAAGCGATGTTATCGGCAATCGTGCCATGGAAGAGGAAAGGCTCTTGTAATACCAAACCGATATGACTACGGTAGTCAGTTAATGCTAAACGTCGTATATCGATACCATCGACCAAAATTGCGCCATCACTCACATCATAAAAACGGCAAATTAAATTAATGAGTGTACTTTTACCTGAACCACTATGACCAACCAAACCTATCATTTCACCTGGTTTGATATCAAGATTCAAACCCCGAATAATGCGCCGACTGCCATACCGAAAACCCACATCGCGCATCGTGATAGCACCACTCACTTGTGGCATAGGCACGGGATTAGCCACCTCAGGCACACTCGACTGATGATCAAGTATGTCGAAAATACGTTTTGCACCAGCCGCTGCTTTTTGAGTATGCGAGACAATGCGACTCATAGAATCGAGTCGACCATAAAAACGACCGATGTAAGCAATAAAGGCAATCAAGACACCGACAGTGATGTCTCTGTGCATAATCAACCAGATACCAAATCCCCACACCACTAACAAACCAACTTCTGTCAGCATGGTCACGGTCGGTGTGAATAAACTCCAAGTACGATTGAGTTTGTCATTGACCGCTAAATTATGTTGATTCGCTTCTTTAAAACGTTGTGCTTCACGCTTCTCTTGCGCAAAGGCTTTCACCACACGAATACCCGGTATGGTATCGGCTAATACATTGGTGACATCACCCCAGATACGATCAATTTTTTCAAAGCCAGTACGCAAACGATCGCGTACTAAATGAATCATCCACGCAATGATAGGCAGTGGTAGTAGCGCTGCAAGTGCCAGCCACTTGTTAATCGTGAACAGCACTATCGCTGTCATGATGAGCATCAAGACATCGGTAGCAAAATCGAGTGCATGCAATGACAGAAAAACGCAAATGCGATCCGACTCATTACCAATTCGTGCAATTAAATCGCCAGTGCGTTTTGCGCCAAAGTATTCAAGACTGAGTTTAAGTAAATGTTCAAAGGTAGCAGTCCGTAAGTCAGCGCCTATACGCTCTGAAACCAAGGCGAGTAAATAAGTGCGCCACCAACCTAAACCCCAAGCAGTAATCGCAGCGCCAAATAAACCAAGTAAATACAACATGACGTCAGCGGTATCAATCTGGGTGCCGTTATGCGTTGGAATTAAAATCTCATCCATTAAAGGCATGGAAAGATAAGGTGGCACCAACGTGGCAGCAGTTGATGCTAGTGTTAGCATAAAACCTAGCAGCAGTTGCATCTTATAAGGCTTGGCAAAGCGCCATAAGCGAAACAATACCCATGTCGAGATGGGTTGCAATAATTCACGATGGCAGACAGGACATTGTTCACTGTCCTCTGGTAGTTGCGCCTGACAACTAGGGCACAACGGCGCATGCTCCTCAGTCGATTCAACTTCGCCAGCAAGACTGGCTTGTACACGATCGAATTGCTGCAACAAACGCGCTGCAGCTACATCGCGGGACAAGGTAAAGCGCCAACTTGCTAAACACTGGTTTTCATCATGCAAAGACAAGGTGCCTATGCCAGCATGATCGGTATGCTGCAGACTCAAGGTGGGATTTAATGGCCAGCTAGTCCACCGACCTCCATCCGAATCGCTTATCATTCGCTCCGAAGTCAGCAAAAGTGTGCTGGAAGCGTATTGCAAGGTGATGTCGAGATCGACCTCTAGCGTGGACAGCACCACTTCATTGGCGCCAAGCGGCGGCATCTCTTTGGACGCCGATGCTGGGGCGCCTTCGGTTAATGCCTGTGTAAACAATCTGGAGCGATAAAACATGAGTCGGAAAATTCGACGCCAAAGCGCAGTAAGGGTTACCAAATTCTGGCAGCTTAATGCTTGCTCCAGAAACGTTATCAAGGACGGATTTTCTCCCATTCCGGCCTACTCGTCCAATTGTGCCCTAATCTAGCCGTAAGCGACTGACTAATCATGACTCAGCCTGACTCTTTAACTGAACCACTAGGACCTTTAGAACTGCAAGTTCTGCGTATCACCTACCTGCGAGGTCCAAATATGTGGACCTATCGCGAAGTGATCGAGGTCTGGCTCGATTTAGGTATTTTAGAAGAATGGCCTAGTCACAAGCTACCTGGCTTTGTCGATCGTTTATTAGCAATCCTGCCGCAAGTTGGGGCGCATCACTGTGGACTAGGCAAAGAGAATGGCTTCCTAGAGCGACTGCAAACCGGCACGTGGATGGGACATGTACTGGAACATATCATCATCGAACTCATAGAGCTCGCCGGAATGGAGGCGGGCTTTGGGCAAACGCGTGAAACCACAAAATCCGGTCTCTATCGCATGGTCTTTAAAGTGCCGGATGAAACAGTAGGTCGTACTGCATTCGAACAAGGACTAGCCTTAATCCATGCAGTACTCAATAAACAAAGTTTCGATCTGCAGCAAGCCATTCACAAAGTGCATGTAAAAATCGATGAGTTTTACTTAGGTCCTAGCACCGCACATATTGTGGAGAGCGCGAATAAACGTCAGATCCCACACATACGACTGAATCAAGGCAATCTCGTGCAGCTAGGCTATGGCGCTAGGCAAAATCGCATCTGGACTGCTGAGACCGACCGCACCAGCGCTATTGCAGAAGGCATTGCTAGCAATAAGGAAATGACCAAAATGCTGATGCGCAGCTGCGGTCTGCCGGTGCCGAACGGTGAGCTAGCTGACTCTCCGGAAGCAGCATGGAAAATTGCGCAAGATCTCGGCTTACCCGTCGTAGTCAAACCTTTGGATGGGAATCGTGGTCGCGGTGTGATGTTAAATCTTATTACAGAACGCGATATACACACAGCATGGCACACCGCACGCGCAGAAAGTGATGATGTCATCGTTGAACAATTCATTACGGGCGATGAACATCGAGTATTAGTAGTAGATGGCCGTGTCGTCGCAGCTTGTCGCGGAGAAGCTTCATGGGTTATCGGTGATGGTCAACATGCAATGCAAGCCTTAATCGATTTGCAGATCAATAGTGATCCGCGTCGTGGCCTGACTGACAAACATCCACTCGAAACGATTCATATCGATCTACACAGCGTAGTGCGCGCTAATATCGAACGTCAAGGATTACAAGCTGAGTCCATACCCGAAAAAAATCGGCGTGTACTGATTACTGCGAATGGCAATCATGCAATTGAATGTACCGCGGATGTTCATCCAGAAGTCGCTCATGCTTGCGCGTTAGCTGCACGTGTGGTCGGACTTGATATTGCGGGCATCGATTTAGTCTGTGCTGATGTCTCTCAGCCTTTGCAACAACAAGGCGGCGCAATTGTGGAAGTGAATGCTGGTCCTAGTTTACTCATGCATTTAAATCCTGCGCATGGCACACCGCAACCGGTGGGTGATGCGATTGTGGGTGGTCTATTTCCAGGTGAAGAAGATGGTCGCGTACCTATCGTCGGTGTAGCAGGTACACGCGACACCACATTGATCACACAATTGGTTGCATGGCTATTACAGCTCTCTGGCCTACAAGCAGGACTAGCTTGTCGTGACGGATTATTTGTAGGTTCACGTCATTTGGAAAGTGCCAATGCAGCACGTTGGGAAGCTGGTCGTCGATTACTGATTAACCGTAACGTTGAAGCTGCTGTCTTTGAAAACGATCCGATTAGCTTATTGACAGAAGGTTTAGCTTACGATCGCTGTGATATCGGGATTGTGACTGATTGCGATGGTATGCCAGCACTTGAAGAGCATTTAATGACGGAGCCTAAGCTACGCTTCAAAATAATGCGCACCCAAGTGGATGTTGTACTTAAGACCGGCGCTGCAGTGTTACATGCGGTTGATGAACTGGTGATGGAGATGGCAGAACTGTGTGATGGTGAAGTCGTGTTATACGCAGTTGATAGCACGCTTGCTGCACTCGCTGCGCATCGCGATCAAGGTGGACGCGTCGTGTTTATGCAAGGTGATGTCATCATGCAAGCACATGGTGATCAAATGTATAGCTTGATTGATCTAGCAAAAAATCAGCGCGTTGCAGCGCGTATGTTGCCTGAGACAGTAATGCTAGCGAGTGTGGCTGCAGCATGGGCGATGGGTCTGACTTCAGAAACGATCATCACTGGACTTGAAACCTTTGAACCAGCTCAATCACGCAAGCTGCATATTGCAGCATAAATTAAACTCATTCATTAACGTTACTCTGTCAGTTAAAACCACATCATGGAATTGAAGCGAATCAGACCACTACGCGGCCCTAATCTCTGGAGTCGTCGAACCTCACTTGAAGTGGAAGTGCAATGCGCACCGGAGGAATGTGCTGTCGACAGCGTGACTGGTTTTGAAGAACGACTACGTGGCCTGTGTCCCGGCATTTCCGATTTACGTGCAGCAGCACATCATGGTTCCTTAACGCTAGCGCATGCTTTAGAAGCCACTCTACTCGCTCTGCAAACACAAGCAGGCTGCCCAGTTAGTTTTAGCGGCACTATGCCTACCGAAGAAGCAGGACTCTACATCGTCGTGGTTGAATATAGTGAAGAAATAGTAGCCTTAACCGCAGTAGAAATGGCGCATACCTTAGTCGAAAGTGCATGGCAGATTCCTACTAGCAGTGAACCAGCTGCGGATGAACCTGATGCAGAAGCAATGATTAATACGCTGCGTGAAATGGATGAAGATGACCGCCTAGGACCTAGTACAGGAGCTATTGTGTCTGCTGCGGTTGAACGTGGCATTCCATTTCGTAGACTTACTTCAGGCAGCTTAGTCCAGTTTGGTTGGGGCTATCGTCAACGCCGTATTCAAGCAGCGGAAGTGGATGCAACTAGTGCTGTTGCCGAAGCGATCGCACAAGATAAAGATCTCACCAAACACTTACTGCATGCAGCGGGTGTACCTATACCTTTAGGACAGCCAGTAAAAAATGCAGAAGAAGCATGGCAAGTGGCACAAAAAATCGGTTTGCCGGTAGTACTTAAACCCCAAAGTGGTAGCCAAGGTAAAGGCGTCACTGTCAACATCACAACCCGTCAGCAATTAGAAGCTGCGTATGAAGTAGCGGCTGTTAAACCGCCCGTGCTAGTTGAAAAATTTTTACCCGGCAGTGATTATCGATTGCTGGTGGTTGGTCAACACTTAATTGCAGCTGCACGACGCGATCCACCATTCGTGATTGGCGATGGCAGTAAAACGATTCAACAATTAGTTGAAATAGTGAATGCGGATCCACGACGAGGCGAAGGTCATGCAACTTCGCTGACAAAAATTCGCCTCGATGAGATTGCCAAAGGTTGTCTCGCTTTACAGCATATGAACCCTGACTCTGTTCCTGAAAAAGGTCGTCGTGTTTTATTACGTAACAATGCCAATCTCAGTACTGGTGGAACAGCTACCGATGTCACCGATGACGTCCATCCAGAAATAGCAGCACGCGTGATTGATGCAGCACGCATGATCGGTTTGCATGTCTGTGGTGTAGATGTGGTGTGTGAAAGTGTGCAACGTCCCTTAGAAGAACAAAATGGTGGAATTGTTGAAGTCAATGCAGCACCAGGTTTACGTATGCATTTGAATCCTTCATACGGCAAAGGCCGTAACATCGGTACTCCCGTGATGGCAGAGTTATTTGTTCCTGGTGATGATGGTCGCATACCAGTGATTGCGGTTTCCGGTGTGAATGGTAAAACCACTACCACACGACTGATTACACACATACTCTCCAACACAGGTTTATGTGTGGGCATGACTAACACGGATGGTGTCTACATCGATGGTCGTCAGACTGATAGTGGTGATTGCAGTGGTCCTAAGAGTGCGCGCAATGTATTAGCGCATCCTCATGTACAGGCAGCTGTGTTGGAAACAGCGCGCGGTGGTGTATTACGTGAAGGCTTAGGTTTTGATCGTTGCGCAGTTGCTGTGGTCACCAATATTGGTGAAGGTGATCACTTAGGTTTAAATCACATACATACAGCAGAAGGTGTGTCACGCATTAAACAAGTCATCGTACAAAATGTTGCGCCTACTGGTTATGCCGTGTTAAATGCTGCCGATCCCCTCGTGGTTGCGATGGCAGCAGAATGTCCTGGCAAAGTCATCTTCTTTGCGCAAGATGCGCATGATCCTTTAATCGTTGCACAACGAGCGCGCGCTAAACGCGTCGTGTTTGTTGAGTCAGGTGAAATCGTTGCAGTAGAAGGTCCCATAGAACATCGCTTACCACTCAGTCAAGTACCACTGACTCGCGGTGGCTTGCTTGGATTTCAAGTAGAGAACACACTTGCTGCAGTTGGTGCTTGTTGGGCACTCGATATGGCATGGGACAGTATTTGCGATGGTTTACGTAATTTTGATAGCGATAGCAAAAATGCGCCTGGTCGTTTTAATCTTATGCGCTATCGCGATGCGACTGTGATTGCTGATTATGGACATAATCCGGATGCAATGCGCGCCCTAGTCGCCGCCTTTAATACTTTACCTGCGCAAGCTAATACAAAACGCACTGTTGTAATTAGTGGCGCAGGTGATAGGCGTGATGAAGATATACGACAACAAACCGCGATACTCGGACAGGCCTTTGATAATGTCATCATCTATGAAGATGCTTGTCAACGTGGACGTGCTGCCGGTGAAGTCATGGCCTTGTTACGCGCCGGTTTACAAGGTGCTAGCCGCACTACTCATGTAGAAGAAATTCAAGGTGAATTTATTGCAATTGATCGTGGCTTAGCTTTACTCCAACCCGGTGATCAATGCTTGGTGTTAGTTGATCAAGTTGAAGAAGCTTTAGCACACTTACAAAATCGGATGACACAAGGTTAATCAAAATCGATGACTTAAGCCCGAGCGAGTCGCCATAAAGAAACCACCTCTGCAGCACGTGCTGTATGTAAGGTATCTTCTTGATCAGCGACTTTTGCATGCATGGGCTTAGCGTCTAACTTCTCTATCACGCGTAGTCCATGATCTTGAAACATATTATTTAACTCATCTCTGCTACGCAATTCTAAATGCTCTGCCAAATCAGAGAGTATTAACCAGCCCTCTCCACTGGGCTTAAGATGCGCTGACAGTCCCTGTAAAAATCCACGCAACATTTTGCTCTCAGGATCAAACACAGCATGCTCTAAAGCTGAACTAGGTCGCGCAGGCACCCAAGGTGGATTACAAACAATCAGATCAGCCTCTCCTTGCGGATATAAATCAGCAGCTACGACATCGATCTGATCGGCATAGCCTAAACGTTGTATATTTTCTTTCGCACATGCAAGCGCACGATCACTTTGATCCGTTGCCATCACATGTGACACACCACGTTGTATCAAAATCGCAGCTAACACGCCAGTCCCCGTGCCTATATCAAAAGCGACTGCATTAGCTTGCCATGAGGGAGGCAAGGAAGCTTGTGCTACGAGTTGCAAATATTCAGCACGTAATGGAGCAAATACACCGTAATGCGGATGAATACTACGTCCATCTAGGGCTTCAATCTTGACACCCTTCTTACGCCATTCATGTGCTCCCACCACGCCAAGCAACTCACGCAATGAAATCACATAAGGTGCATCAACATCACCATAAGCTTCATGACAAGCTTGTACAACATCAGGCGCTCGTCGTAAAGACAAGGTGTGATCTGCATTGAAATTTAAGAGCACCATACCTAAAGTACGCGCGCGTTGTGACTGTGTTTGACGGTGCTGATTAAACACATCCTTCATACTAGAAGGATTGGTTTTTTTCGCTCTTGCTGATTTTTTTGTAGGCTTATCAAGTCGACGCGCTATCGCTTGTAATAATTGTTTTGCGTTTTGAAAATCACCACGCCACAATAAACCTGTACCCTCTGATGCTAAACGAAATGCACTATCTGCGTTTAAGGTATCGTCCACCAACATGACGCGTTTAGGTGGCGCTGAGCCATGCTCTGAATGCCATTGTGCAGAACAAGTTTGTTCCTGCTCTTGCCATAGAATCATGGCATCCGACTTTACAGCTGCTAGAGTTTTCAAAAATTTCACCAATCACAACACAACATTGAATCTCATCATTAACATTAATAATGAATGAGCACAATCAATTACTCAAACCGTTCACTACTTGTCTTAGGCACATGAATTTGCTCAAATCGCTGCTTCACCATAGAGATGTGTTCTCGTAACACATACAGTTGATCTGCGTAGGCTAGCGGCATAGACATGGTATTGACGGCAAGCTCTATCTCTTCTAAGGTTTTTTTAATTTTTTCAAATTCTAAATCTTCCTTATTGTTTGACATTTCACGTTCTATCTTCATTAACACGCCATACCAACGATAGAGTCGTGAACGTATACGCCAACGATATAAAGGTGCTAGCAAGCGCGAAGCAGGTACTATGACAATCAACAAAGGGAGTATCAGCAGTAACAACCTATCCATTAAACTTGCTAACCAAAAAGGTAGGCGCTTATATAAAAATGGAGAGCCTGAAGTGTAATAGCGTTTGGCATCTTCACTCAAAGGAAAATCACGTTGAGTTGCAGTCGGAAATTCATTTGTATTGCGAAATAAACCGGGTTTGCTATGTACTTCTTTAGCCGCTGCGATTAATAAATCAGAGATAGCAGGATGTAAATTTTCACGCGCAATCAATTCAACCGGTGTGCCTATAAGTTGAATATCAAATGGCGGTAGATTACGACCTAAATCAAAACTACCTTCTGGTGCTTTTAGCCGTGAAAGAAAATGTAACTTCCTGACATAACCATCGGCCTGACTAAAGCTCATCAGTTTGATACCAGGCTCGGCCATCAGTTCTCGTACTTTTTTGCCGCGTATGAGTTCACTCATAATAAAAATAGCATCAACCTTTTTCGATTTAATCGCCTCAATTGCATCGTCACCATCCATAGCGAGCAAATTTACTTCGGTGGGTTTTATCTCATTGGCTTCAAATATTTTTTTAGAGAGTATGTTGGTACCACTCCCTTCGGGACCAATCGCAACCCGCTTATTTTTAAACTGAGGAATTTTATCTATAGGATAGGTAGAACGATAAAAAACTAACATCGGCTGCACATACAGCGTGCCTAATGAAACCAAGGACTGTAATTCTTCTTTATCAGCTAAACCGTTTTGTACTAGCGCCACATCAGCAGCCACTTTTTTA
>Ga0209442_1001220_pt1 | contig 14719 bp, 22 predicted proteins | sample LauGreSBDMM110DD_2_FD_187565 | JGI IMG/M metagenome (GOLD analysis project Ga0209442, IMG submission 187565) | Freshwater lake microbial communities from Lake Michigan, USA - Sp13.BD.MM110.DD (SPAdes) (version 2) | ecosystem: Environmental > Aquatic > Freshwater > Lake | place: Lake Michigan...
GCAAAGCATTGGGAGCAGTTGATGATGCGGCAAAACTTGCTAAAGATGGCAAAGCATTGGGAGCAGTTGATGATGCGGCAAAACTTGCTAAAGATGGCAGGGCCCAATACGGCTTCGGCAAATCTGCTGTAAGACACTTGGCAGCGGCCGGTGCGTTGGGTGCGCTGAGTCAATTAGGTGGCGACACCAATGGACCTGGGCCAAATGGACCAGTTGTTGTTCCTCCTAAGCCGCCTGGGCCAAATGGACCAGTGGATATTCCAGCGCAAGATACCAAACCAGATGCAGAAACTCAGGCAATTATTGATCAAATGAAAAAGTTAATGATGGATTGCGGAGAGTATGACGCTCCAGCTTGGGGTCAAGCCACAAGCAATGCCATGGCCTTGATTGGTAAAGTTGAAGCCAAAAAAGGTGGAGAAGCTCAAGTTGCAGCCGATAGAGAGGCCTCAATGAGAGTACCAGCTTCCGCAAATGCTTCAAGTAGTTACACCGGCGTACCAGCTGGCACTAGAATCAGTAGGTAATCAAAATGGCAGATTTATTCTGCCATTTTCACCTCTAAAATATCATTGTGGTTGCATTTGCGATATAAGTAGTATATAATAGGCATATAACATTAGGAGATAACATGTCAGGTCGCGCATATGGTCCGGAAGAAAAGGCAAAACTCGAAAGATTGATCAGCGAAGGCTCAACAGTACTTCGTGAAATTGAAGATTTATCAGAAGGCTTGAAAGAAACAGTTAAGGCAGTGGCAGAAGAATTGCAGGTAAAACCCAGTGTTATCAACAAAGCAATTAAAATTGCACACAAGGGTGACTGGCAAGCTCACAATGCTGATTGGGAAGAAATTGAAGCAATTTTGGATATCACTAAACGTATCTAATAAGTAGTACACAAGAAAGGTCAGCGGGCCATAATCCGCACAGTAGGTATTTGCAAGCCTAAAATTGCATATGGAGAATAAATGAGCTATGTAGACGCATGGTTTGACCGCGAGAATGATATTATCAAAGTGGTTGAACGTAATAAAAAAGGTGAGCGTGAGTTCCGTGACATTCCTGTCAAACACACGTTCTATGTAAACGACCCTCGAGGCAAGTTCCAATCAATCTATGGAGATGCGTTAACACGTATTGTGTGTAAGAACACAAAAGAACTACGCAAAGAACAAGCTATTAATTCAAGCAAACAATTGTTTGAAAGCGATATCAATCCCATCTTTGTCACACTGAGTGAACACTATCTAAACGCAGAAGCTCCCAAGCTGAATGTAGCGTTTTTTGACATTGAGGTAGACTTTGACCCTGAACGTGGTTACAGTACGCCCGACGATGCGTTCATGCCAATTACCAGTATCGCTGTACACTTGCAGTGGTTAGAAACTCTAGTGTGTTTTGCTGTACCGCCTAAGACATTAACATGGGAACAGGCACAAGAAGAAATTAAAGATTTTCCCAACACCATGCTGTTTAAAACGGAAGCAGAAATGTTGGATGCATTTTTAGATCTCATACAAGACGCAGATATTTTGACTGGCTGGAACAGCGAAGGTTATGATATACCATACACAGTTAATCGTGTTACTAAGGTGCTGAGTAAAGATGATACTAGGCGTTTTTGTTTGTTTAACCAATTCCCTAAACGCCGTGAGTATGAAAAGTTTGGACGACAAAGTGTAACATATGACTTTGTGGGTCGTGTACATTTGGACAGTTTAGAGTTATATCGCAAGTACACATACGAAGAACGACATTCTTATCGTTTAGATGCCATTGCAGAATATGAACTAGGCGAACGTAAAACACAATACGAAGGCACCCTGGATCAACTATACAACAACGATTTTAAGACATTTATCGAGTACAACAGGCAAGATACTTCGCTATTAGATCGATTAGACAAAAAACTGAAGTTTTTAGACTTAGCCAACACTCTAGCACACGAATGTACTGTTTTGTTACAAACCACAATGGGTGCTGTTGCTGTTACCGAACAAGCCATTATTAATGAAGCACATCGTCGTGGCTTCCAAGTTCCCAACAGAACTAAAATGGCAGAACGTGAAGACAGTGCGGCGGCTGGTGCGTATGTTGCATATCCCAAAGAAGGCATACACGACTGGATTGGTTCCTTGGACATTAACAGCCTTTATCCCAGTGCCATTCGTGCGCTTAACATGGGTCCAGAAACCATTGTAGGACAACTGCGTCAAACAATGACTGATGAATACATCGAAGCACAAATGGCCAAGGGCAAGAGCTTTGCGGCTTCATGGGAAGGTATATTTGGCAGTTTGGAATTTACTGCGGTAATGGAACAAGAGATTGGTACTGACATCACTATCGATTGGGAAAATGGAGATACTGATGTGGTCAGTGCCGCAGAAGTATATAGATTAATTTACGAAAGCAATCAACCCTGGGTACTCAGTGCCAATGGTACAATCTTCACATACGAGAAGGAAGGCATTATTCCTGGCTTGTTAAAGCGTTGGTATGCTGAACGTAAGGAGATGCAGGCCAAACTCAAAGAGTGTATTGCGGCTGGCAATAAGATTGAGGAAGAATACTGGGACAAACGACAGTTGGTCAAGAAGATTAATTTAAACAGTTTGTATGGTGCTATTCTCAACAGCGGTTGTAGATTCTTTGACAAACGAATCGGGCAATCAACCACACTAACTGGTCGTCAAATTGTTCGACACATGGCTGGTAAAGTTAATGAAATTGTCACAGGCGAGTATGACTACAGAGGCAAGGCAATTATCTATGGAGACACTGACTCCTGTTATTTTTCAGCTTATAAAACACTACAAAAAGATATTGATAACGGAACCCTGCCTTGGACTAAAGAAAGTGTGGTGCAACTGTATGATCAAATTGCAGATGAGGTCAATGTTACCTTTCCGCAATTTATGTTGGACACATTTCATTGTCCCAAGAGTCGTGGCGAAGTTATCAAAGCAGGTCGCGAGATTGTTGGCAGTAAGAGCCTATTCATTACAAAGAAACGTTATGCGGTTTTGTATTACGACAAAGAAGGAAAGCGTAGTGATGTGGATGGCAAGCCAGGCAAGATCAAGGCCATGGGGTTGGATCTCAAGCGCAGTGATACTCCGGAATTTATTCAAAACTTCCTAAGCGATGTTCTTGAAATGGTGCTGATGGGTAAGCCTGAACAAGAAGTGTTAGATCATATAAGTGAATTTAGAATTAGATTCAAAGCAAGACCCGGTTGGGAGAAAGGTAGTCCAAAACGTGCAAACAACATTACAGAATATGAAGCAAAAGAGAAGAAGGCTGGCAAAGCTAATATGCCTGGTCATGTACGAGCAAGTATTAATTGGAATACGCTCAAACGAATGTACAACGACAAATACTCCATGTCCATTACCGACGGACAAAAAGTAATTGTTTGTAAACTTAAACCCGGACCGTTGGGATTTACCAGTGTTGCATATCCTGTGGATGAATTACGTTTACCACAATGGTTTAAGGACCTGCCGTTTGACCATGCTGAGATGGAACAAACAATTATTGACAACAAACTAGACAACTTGATTGGTGTACTAAAGTGGGACGTTGGCAGTACTGAAGAAAAGAATACATTTAACAGTTTATTTGAATTTTAAAAGAATTGGTAAAGTACAATGACAAAATTCGTTGACATTGTAAAAAAACCTAAGTATAATCATAACATATGGAGAATCTCATGAAAGACTTTTTACAAGACCTAGTAGCACATACACACAGTTTGGGCTTTTTACCTTTGGTCAAGGTAACAGCAACCACCAAAGAAACTGCAATCGAATCTATGGCAGAGGATCGCAGTGTTATTGTTAATGCCAAGACACATCAGCCGGTGGACAATTTTGAAGGCGTGTTTGGAATGCCTAACCTAAACAAACTAGACATTCATTTGAAGTGTCCAGAATACAAAGAAAACTTCAGCATTGATGTAGTTACACAAGAACGCAACGGTGAAGTTATTCCAACAGGCCTGCATTTTAAAAACGGTGCTGGCGATTTCCAAAACGACTATCGTTTTATGAACAGTGACATTATAAACGAAAAACTTAAAACTGTTAAGTTTAAAGGTGCGGCATGGACTATTGAGTTTGTTCCGGCCATGGCTAGTATTCAGAAACTTAAATTCCAAGCTACTGCTCACAGTGAAGAACAAACTTTCCAAGTCAGCACAGATGGTGGCAATCTAGTGTTTACATTCGGTGATGCAAGTACACACGCTGGTTCTTTTGTGTTCCAGGCCAGTGTAGAAGGTAAACTGCGTCAAACATGGTCGTGGCCAGTTAATCAAGTTATGAGTATTCTCAACTTAACTGGCGACAAGACCATGCGTATCAGTGATGTAGGTGCTATGCAGATCACTGTCGACAGTGGCATTGCAGAATACAACTACATTTTGCCAGCACAGAGCAAGTAATCATGGAAACTAAAAAACGAACAGTAGTGAGAATGTTAACATATAGGTTAACTGCATGGCTGTTTACTATTTTTTGGACATACTGGTTTACCGAAAATATCAGTAGTGCTACAGGATTTGCCACAGCACTACATGTTCTTTTAAGTGTTGATTATTATATACATGAAAGAATATGGTTGAAAATAAAGTGGGGCCGAATTGAATAAGAATCTAACAGCAAATCAAAGCGATTACGCATACTTTTTGCCAGCAACGTCTGGTTTTTATAGTACGTATATCGGAAAACAACGATACAGTAACTATGTAGATCCTGCTCGTATTCCTGCGAGCTTTGGACCTATGGGTATCGAAGCTATGAATTATTTGAATCCCAATGCGGCATTTTACTTTGACCATTGTTTGTATTCAGCTGGACACGCTAATTTAGATTTGTCTAAACCCGATCCTAGCGAAGATATGTTTCGTAATAGAGACCGCTCAACCAGTTGGGTATTAGGTGACTCTGGAGGTTTCCAGATTGGTAAAGGTGTGTGGGCCGGTGAATGGAATGATCCAACTGGTCCTGTGGTTGCACAACGCATGGCCGAAGCTGTTGCTCGAGGTATCGAACTAGTACCACAACTACATCCAACCGGCCATCCTAAAACAGATAAGAACGGCAATCCAAAATATAATAAAATTGATCATGTTAAACTTTTTCAAGCGCAGTTGGATGCGGCGCAGAAAAAACGTGAACAAGTATTGGCCTGGATGGATGCGTTAATGGATTACGGTATGGTGCTTGATATTCCAGCATGGGTTGGTAGAAGTCCAGTTGGTGCTAAAAACAGTGGCGTTGGAGATTATGATCAAGCAGTTGCGGCCACAAAATACAACAACGAATATTTTATCAAACATCGCACAGGTGCTTGTAAATTTTTAAATGTACTGCAAGGTGAAAATCACGGACAGGCAGACGATTGGTATCAGCAAATGAAAGACTTTTGCGATCCAACAAAGTACGACAAACCGTTTAACGGTTGGGCAATGGGTGGACAAAATATGTGTGATGTGGACTTGGTGCTACGTAGACTTGTTGCATTGAAGTTTGACGGACTATTAGAAGAAGGTCATCAAGACTGGATGCACTTTTTAGGCACAAGCAAATTAGAATGGGCACTGCTATTAACAGACGTTCAACGTGCTGTTCGTAAATATCACAATCCCAAGTTTACAATCAGTTTTGATTGTGCTAGTCCATTCCTTGCTACTGCTAACGGACAGATTTATGTGCAAACTGAAATTGTAGATAGAGAAAAATGGTTGTATCGTATGTTGCCTAGTTTGGATAACAAAAAATATTCCAAGGATACTAGACTATTTCAAGATGTTGTTGTACAAGATAAACATTTTAAATCGTTTACCACTAGTCCGTTAATGGACGGGGTAGAAGTTAAAGATATTTGTATATACGGACCTGGCGACCTAAATAAGATAGGTAAAGAAGGCAAAACATCGTGGGATAGTTTTACTTATGCAATTATGATGGGTCATAATGTTTGGTTACATTTGAACAGCGTACAAGAAGCCAATCGACAATACGATGCTGGACTGTGTCCTGCTATGTTGGTGGATGAAAAATTTGAACGTGTGTATTTTAAAGATGTAGTGGATGCTATCTTTAGTGCGCCAGATCAAGAAACTGCTGTTGCTATCATTGACGGATTTGATAAATTTTGGCAAGCTATTCCAGGCACACGGGGTGCCACTGGCAAGAAAACAGTTAATGCCAGCGGTAAATTCTCCGAATTATTTGAAGAAGTGGATGCTGATAGTGTACAATTGGAAGATGAAGAAGATTTTGATACTGATAAATTAGATGCATTAGAGGCAAGTATACATGACATTACCTGATGAAAGATATCGTGCTGTTGTTCAAACTAAAAAGTTTTTGGTAGAGATTCTAAATACGCCTCGAGTTCCAAAAACAATTAAAGACGGTGCTAGACATTGCTTACGGCATTACCCTAGCGAATGGGACATGAAAGCCGCAAGTGAACTAGCACCACATGTGTTTCAAGAACAAATGGAAGCTGTAACTCGTTTGTTTAAATCTTACGAGGAGAAGAAAAATGAGCAAGCGTAGTCTGATTATTGGCATGGGCATTGGGCAGTTGTATAAAACTGTTCTAGAAAAACTTGGCCATGAAGTTATTACTGTGGATCACGACATCACAAAAGGTGCAATGTTGCCCAGTGTTGACACAGCCATACTGATACATGCGCCATTTGATACTGTACATATTTGTACTCCCAACTTTACGCATTTTGAAATTGCGGCCAGAGTTGCTCCAGTCAGTAAAATTGTTTTTATAGAAAAGCCAGGCGTTGCTACTAGTGAGACTTGGACTAAGTTGGTAACTGAATTTAAACAAACACGTTTTATCATGGTCAAAAACAACATGTGGCGTAGTAATATTGGTGAATTAAGAGAACTAGCAAGTCAAGCAAAGAATGTTAAGATACGTTGGATCAGAAAAAATTGCGTTCCTAATCCAGGCAGTTGGTTTACAACCAAGAAGTTGGCGTTTGGTGGGGTTAGTAGAGACTTGATGCCTCACCTATTAAGTTTGTATGTTGCTATGAATCCTGAATGGAGGACTGAAAAAGTCAGCGGACAAACTGCCATGCAATGCTGGGAGTTAACAGACATTGAAAGTACTGACTACGGCACAATTAATCCAACTGGTACGTATAATGTTGATGACATGTGTGTCATTAACTTTGGCCATAAATGGCGGTGTGCGGCCAATTGGCGTAGTATGGACGAAGAAGATAGTTCAATTACTTTTACCATGCCAGACAACAGAGTAGAACGTTTTGAATTGGGCTGGTGTCCAGAAGATGCATACGAATCTATGATCATGGATGCTGTTACACATATAGACGATTATCAATTTTGGTTAGACCAGTACACTGTTGATACATGGATACACGAACGAATTGAAAAACTATGACAAGATGTTTACAAACAACCGGACAGGGCTTCTTTGAAGAAGTAGAGTATAACAAACCTCAACCTACTTCAGATCAAATCGAAGTTCGAGCAGTTATGACTGGCGTATGTCGAAGTGACATTGACATGATGCAAGGAAACTTTGGTCCGTTGCCGTTACACATGCAAGGACACGAAGGGTTGGGTATTGTAACCAAAGTTGGTTTATTAGTCACCGGTGTCAAAGAAGGCGACTATGTTGCCACACGAGGTGAGCCAGCATACTCAGACTTTTACAACTGTCGAGATAAGGAGTTTGTGGTAGTTAAGGAACTTCATCCACGTTATATATTAGAACCAGTGGCCTGCGGAATTAATCTGATTGACCAAGCCAAGGAATATTTGCAAGATAGGCAAGGAAGGCACGATAATAATCGTATGCTTATTGTTGGCAGTGGATTTCTTGCGTGGGTTGCCTATCATACTATGAGAATAAATGGCTATATTTTTCATGTAGATGTGTTGGGTTCAAATAATCAAGACTTGTGGGGCGATAAACTATTACTGGGCACAAGTGAAAGTTATGATGTTGTTGTGGACCTTACAGGAAAATATCGTCTGGGTGTTGATATAAACCTAAATAATAATGCTGTTATTATCGATGGAGTAGGTAAAGCAATTGATAAGGAAGAAGCGCAAGTACAACTTTGGAAAGCTGTTACCACTGTTCGGCCCAGTCCTCGAAATCCAGCATTTATTGATTGTATGCAATTGGCAAGATACTTTATTGAAAAAGGCTATTTAGAGGTTGATTCTTTTTGGACTCAGTGTTATAATCGTAACACTGAATGGCAACAAGCATTTGCGGATGGTGTGGATCGTCCAAATGGTTACAGCAGAGGGTATATTAAATGGGACTAAACACAGAAGAAAGACAAAATGTAGTCTTTTTTACAGGCTACGAAGTTGAACATACTGTTGCTTATGGTATGAAAACATTATTTGTTGTTGGAACTCCATCTTTGGAGGAAATTTTTGACAAAGCAAATGATAACGATTGTAAACATATCTACTTTGGCACTAGTCAAAGTTTTAATCCAAGAGCAATTAGTCACGCAGAGTATCAAGCATGGGATGAAGTTATCCTTGGCTGTTTAAAAGCAGACTACTGGGTAACACTAGACTTTGGTGTTGAACACATTGAAGGCATATTGGAATCCGCATATAACGAATATCCTCGCTTTGTTCCCATGATTAGTGTCAAGTTGCCTTACATTAATCAACTCAACTACAATGCCACACTTAAACTGGATGACCGAACTTGGGGTGCTACCAATCCAGGTGTGTGGACACATCACTTACAGAGCTTGATGAGTAAAGACAAGTATACTCATTGGGATCAGTACACTCAAGATACAACACTATGATTATCAAACAAGACATTCGCCCGCTTAAAATGATTTGGGTCACATTTCAAAAGGAAGGCATTCATTGCTATCCTGCGGCCGCTACAGACCCCAACCTAGCAACAGGAGATCAATATGATGTATCGTTTTTGGCTAATCCTCATCGTCACATTTTCCATTTTAGGGTATGGCTTAGTGTCACCCACAATGACCGAGATGTGGAGTTCATTCAATTCAAGCGGTGGCTTGAACAACTGTATTCTAGCACACAAGGTGTTTTGTCGCTAGATCACAAGAGTTGCGAAATGATGTCGGAAGAATTGTACGACACTATTTCACAAAAGTATCCCGGCCGTGAGGTCTGGATTGAAGTCTCCGAAGACGGAGAAAATGGTTCGTTCATCAAATATTAAAATAAGAGGCTATTATGGCTAAGAATTACAAAGACATCGACTACTTCGCTAACCGAGCAGATATCGTTAAGATATTTGAAGACTTGGAAGCATATTTAAACTGGTGTCGTTTGGAAATGGCTCCGTACAACGAGGCAGATCTTTACAACAGAGAAAGCTGGGCTTGGAGAAACTTTGACAAGTCACGCCGACCTAAGAAAGCATTCACAGGCGAACGCAAACCTTACCAAGGCAACAAGCCACGTTTCAATAATGAACGTTTTTCTAATTGATCTAGAAGCAGTTGAGACAAGGTACACAGGACAGTGGAAGTCTCATGTGCCTACACTCTTACGAAAGGCAGGACACAATGTTCAAATTATCTCTGGTCCTATGGACATACCTAGTGCTACCACTCCAGGTGCGTTTCTTAACTTTGGTGGAACTAACATTTACAAAGCTAGTCAAGTTGAACAAATGGGCCGTTTATTTTGTAGCGGATCCGTTCATCCCGGCGACCACTTTATTTTTACTGATGCTTGGCATCCGGGCATTATAAACTTAAAGTACATGAGTGAGCTACTGGATATTCCAGTAACCACACACGGCCTATGGCATGCGGGCAGTTATGACCCACAAGACTTTTTAGGCAGACTTGTTGGCAATAAACCTTGGGTACGCAATGCAGAGAAAAGTTTCTTTCATGCGTTTGATCACAACTACTTTGCCACAGACTTTCATATCAAAATGTTCTATACAAATTTACTAAATGATTATCCTACAGAAAATCCTTGGTATAGCGAACATTTAGAAGAAATACTAAACGGAGAAGAACCAAGAATAGTACGTACTGGTTGGCCCATGGAGTATATGGAAGATGTATTGACTATGTACAAGAACATGCCCAAACGTGATCTTATTCTTTTCCCACATCGTATTGCTCCCGAGAAGCAAGTTGAAATTTTCCGGGACTTAAAAGAACATTTGCCACAATACGAATTTGTAGTGTGCCAAGATCAACAACTTACTAAGAATGAATATCACAATTTGCTAGGCGAAGCTAAACTAGTGTTTAGTGCCAACCTACAAGAAACACTGGGTATTAGTTGTTACGAAGGTGCAGTGGTAGATGCTATTCCTATGGTGCCTGATAGACTTAGCTATACAGAAATGTATTACGACACATTCAAGTATCCCAGCAAGTGGACCGAAAGTTTTGATGCATACACTGTATATCGTCCGGATTTGTGTAGAGAGATAATCCAGCATATGGATAATTATTCCACACGTATTCCACAAATTCGTAAACAAACACACTCACTAACTGAAAACTTTTTCTCGGCACATGTATTGTTAGAAAGATTAAAATGATACTTAAACTGTTAGAACGCTTGGATCGTAAACGTATTATTATGGATAGACAATGCAACGAGCCATTGTTAACTCGTTACTACTTGTTTTTGAAGGATCGTAAAACATTTCCATTCAATGTGTTCTTGCACAAGTTTCACAAAGGTGATCCTGGTGATGTACATGATCATCCGTGGCCTTATTTTACATTGATACTGGCAGGTGGATATTATGAATGGGTTCCTAAGTTTAATAGCAAAAAAGAAATGATTGGAGAAATTCGTCATTGGCGAGGTCTTGGTCATTTTAGATTTTGCAGTGCTGATAGCTATCATCGAATTGAATTAAAACCAGGTGTTACACCTTGGACTTTGTTTGCGCCAGGGCCACACAAACAAGAATGGGGATTCCTCGTTAAAGATAAATGGATACATAATGACTCATACTTATACGATAAACAACACAATGGCTAATACCGGTACTATCACATTTGGTGGTGCAGGCGGCCTTACAAATCAACCACTAGGCAAAATAACTATCAGTAGTGGGGGTGCTGGACAGATCTATACAACTACAGGTACCAACGGTGTAACTTGGGCTAATCCAAATGACAATGTTATGATTGTTAAACAAACTCCCCCTGAACTAGAAGTCAAAGGTCGAATGGTTATTAACGGTGTTGATTTAGAAGAACGGTTAAACACAATTGAACAAGTCTTGCATATTCCTGAAAGAGATGTTAAACTTGAAAAGAAGCATCCAAAGCTAAAGAAGCTGTATGATGAATACATTGCGGCTTTAGGTAAGTACAGAACATTCGACGCAATAAAAGGAGAAGAATGATGAAAGCATTACATGAATCAATAGCACACACCGCTAAAGAAACGACCATTAAAGAGAATTCTGGTTTTAGAATTCGTGTAGAGAAACACGAAGTAATCAGCCCTAAAGGTCTGTTCAGTCTTGATATCATTCAAGAAAGTCTTGAGGATGGCAAAGTAAAAGATAGTCAAACATATAATTTCTTTATGACTAACGAAGAATTACACACACTAGCACAAGGCTTGACTGCATGAAAAAGGTCTACTATACTTGGCAACAAGTGGAAGGTGCCTGCTTAGATATTGCTAGACAAATGCACAGCCACTATTGGCGTCCTGACTATATTGTTGGTATTACACGTGGCGGTCTTGTACCTGCCAATTTGCTTAGTCAGTATACTGGCATTAAGATGAACAGTCTAGACATTAGTCTGCGTGACGGTGGAGATTGTGTTAGTAATTTAGGCATGGCCGAAGATGCATTTAACGGTAAGAACATTCTTATTGTAGATGATATCAATGACCAAGGGTCAACTGTTAATTGGATCAAGCAGGATTGGCCAAGCGGCTGTTTTCCAGATGATGCCAAGTGGCAACACGTTTGGGGCGATAATGTCCGTTTTGCAGTTTTAACACACAATCAGAGTAGTCAATTTAAAGATCCAGATTATTATGTTTGGACCGTAAACAAAGCAGAAGAAGATTGTTGGTTAGTTTATCCTTGGGAGGATTTTTGGTTATGACATCTGCACTTATTAAATTAATTTTTGGAATTACCCTAATTGTAATTGCTATTGCACTTGGACCCATACTGGGTATTTGGGCATTGAACACACTGTTTCCAATGTTAAACATTCCACTCACATGGGAAACGTGGGCGGCGTTTGCATTGTTGTTAGGCGGTACTAGTGGTCTTCGTTTTGGAGTCAGTAAGACATTATGAAATCCGATATTGAAATGTACAAAGACAAAATCAAATTTGTAGAAGCTGATTTAGCAAGTTGTCAAAATGAAAATGGTTCTGAAAGAAAAAGAATAGCATTAATTGACTACATTGCGTATTTAAAAGACGAACTCAAAATGTTAGAAGATGAAGAACGCACTAGAACAAGCAATAGCAAATAAAATTGCTCCGTGGACTACATTGGTAGTTAAAACTGAACACTATTGGATTTTTAAGGATGCTTATGCAGTCACTGAAGGACATTTGTTATTTGTGCCTACCCAAGAGACACCAGAAAACATTCTGGAATGTTACCGGGCGGCAAATCTCGAAGGCTACACAGGATGCCAAGAAGGCAAATGGGACGGCTTCAACATCGGACAAAACGTTGGCAAGGCTGCTGGTCAAACGGTAATGTATCCTCATATACATATGATTCCACGCAGAACAGGAGACATGGAGGATCCGCGTGGCGGTGTACGTCATGTTATACCAGAAAAAGGAAATTATAAAAATGCAAATAAGAGTTAAAGAAGATTCAAAAGAGTTTGGTAAATGTGGTTGCGGCCGTAGCCCTACTGGCAAATGTTGTGGGTGGCACGGCCTTACTGAAGAGCAATACCAAGAAAAAAAGAGTGTATGGGAACTTGAAGAATATAAAAAACAAGCCCAAAGTTTATGGAACGACAGTTGCACTAGTGGACGAGCTGAATGATTACCGAAAATACGATTACTGTGACATGGAATAACCAAACTGGATTTTGGTGGAATGAAACTTGTGCTATTGTACTAGAAGTGTTTGGACTACCTGGAGATCGATACATTACTAAACCTAGTCACGATGCTATGTTTTTTGATTTTAAAAATAAAAAGGATGCAGACCTATGCCGTATACTCCTAAGCGAGAGACTATAAAAATAGCAGTGGTCATCATTGTGTTTTTAATAGTTATACCAATGATGTTTTTAGCACTTCCAAAACGAGGTGATGTTGTTAGGATTGACTGTACTTGGAGTGAAATAAGTCCAGACTTTACTAACGAAATGCGCGAAGTATGTAGACAACTTCGAGCAGAAAAATAATTTGCAAAATTTAAAAATATGTATACACCTCAGATTATCAATAGTAAATTGTCACTCGTTGAAGTAGACGACTCTAATGATTGTATTAATAACAAATTATATTGGGATATAGGCGAGCCCGACCAGAATTTAATTTCCTGGTTAATGTGTCAGACAACTACGCCAACTACAGTATTAGAATTAGGTTGCGGATCCGGCGATAACGCTGTATGGTTAGCTGAACAAGGATGTCAAGTAACAGCAGTAGATTTTCACAATTCTGCAATTACAAAAACTAAACAATTAGCCGAACAACATAAAGTCAAAATTAATGTAATAAAACAAGATTTGATTAAGGATGCATGGATTGACCAAAAATTTGATTTAGTGTTCGATCGCGGATGTTTTCATATGTTTGCGGCAGATCGAAATGATATGATTCAATTTATATCAAATTTAAAAAACTGTTTAAATGCAAACGGCATGTGGGTAAGTCTTATAGGAAATAAAGATCCTTATAAGAATGGTATAGGAGTCGAATGGTTTTTATCTGCAAATGATATCGTTAGCGTTGTTGATCCAGAATTGCAAATTTTAAAACTCAAAGCAATTACAGGCGATTGCATTTCGGAATGTAAGATGTCAGGTTGGTTATTAGTATGTTGTTTACGTAATCAAGAAACTTTAAAAAATTAGTCAAATTTTACCAACTTGATAAATTAAAACATCAAATAACTTGCAAAAACCTAAATAAACCTATATACTAATACATAGGAGTAATAAATGACTGAATCCGTAATATATAAAAACATACTTGCAGGTGCTGAGCAACAAGGCGATGATGACAAAGGTTATCAAGAGGGCTACTTAGGCGATGCTATTCGATTTAGAATGAATAGAGATGGCAAGAGATTTTGGGCTGGTGATAATATCAGCGAGTATTTACAAGATACTGACAAAGAACAACTGATCAACGATGCCGCAGAAGCATTTGAAACTGTACTTGATCGTTTACTAATTGATCGAGAAACTGATCCAAACAGTAAAGGCACAGCCCGTCGACTAGCTAAAATGTATTTTAACGAAGTAATGGCAGGAAGATATGAAACAGCACCAGACGCAACAGCATTTCCAAATGATTCGGCAGATCGCTACGAAGGTATGCTCGTGGTTCGCAGTGAGCTACGGTCCATGTGCTCTCATCATCACCAGCCTGTGGCTGGGGTTGCCTACATCGGTATCATTGCCGCTAATAAACTCATTGGTCTTTCTAAATATACTCGTATCGCACAATGGTGTGCTCGTCGAGGAACACTACAAGAA
>Ga0209442_1001223_pt1 | contig 14708 bp, 13 predicted proteins | sample LauGreSBDMM110DD_2_FD_187565 | JGI IMG/M metagenome (GOLD analysis project Ga0209442, IMG submission 187565) | Freshwater lake microbial communities from Lake Michigan, USA - Sp13.BD.MM110.DD (SPAdes) (version 2) | ecosystem: Environmental > Aquatic > Freshwater > Lake | place: Lake Michigan...
CTAAGAGTGCTCGTATTATCGGAATTGTCGGGAAGGAAGATGGGTTTACACAAAAGCATGCAGATGTCTGTTTGATTATCCCTCAGGTCAATCCGTTTCATATCACTCAACATTCCGAAGCTTTCCAGGCAGTGATCTGGCATCTTATAGTTTCACACCCAAAAATAAAAGAAAATCCTACTAAGTGGTAAAATGAAGCCTGCGGTATTTCTAGATCGTGACGGTGTAATAAATAAAGTAATTTTAGATAGCGGCCGCCCATTTTCTCCAAGAAAAATTGCTGAACTCCAAATTATTGAAGGTGTTGAGGAATCTGTTGCCCTTATAAAAGAGAAAGGTTTTGAAGTGGTAGTGATAACTAATCAACCAGATTTAGCGAGAGGTTATATAACTAAAAGTATATTACTGGAAATGCATGAAATTATTAGTCAAAGTACAGGGATAAATAACTTCTATTTCTGCGGCCATGATGACAGCGATGATTGCGTATGCCGTAAACCAAAAGCAGGTATGCTATTAAAAGCCGCGCTAGAGTTAAAATTAAATCTGAAAGAAAGTTTTCTTGTTGGAGATAGGTGGAAAGATATTTCAGCTGGGCAAGAAGTAGGCTGCAGCTGCTATTTTATAGATTATAATTACCAAGAACCTCGCCCGAATCCCCCTTTTTATACGGTAACATCACTTTATGAAGCAACACTCATTATAACTGGTAGTAATTATGGTATTTAGCCTTCAAGACTTAAAAGTAAAAATTTTTGCTGATGGTGCTGATCTAGACACAATGTTTGCTATGTACGAGAAGCCTTACATTAAAGGTTTGACAACGAATCCTACTCTAATGCGCAAAGCTGGAATTAAGAATTACAAAGCATTTGCAAAAGATGTATTAGAAGTTGTAAAACAAAAACCAATTTCATTCGAAGTATTTAGCGACGATTTTGATAAAATGATTTTACAAGCACAAGAAATTGCAAGCTGGGGAAGCAATGTTAATGTTAAAATTCCAATTACTAACACTCATGGTAAAGAAACTTTGATGGTTATTAAGCATTTGTCAGATAGAGGCGTAACTCTAAATGTCACTGCAATTATGACACTTGCCCAAGTGCAAGCGGTAGTTAATATTATTAATCCGACGGCAAATGCCTTTATCTCTATTTTTGCTGGAAGAATTGCGGATACAGGCAGGGATCCAATTCCAATTATGAGAGACTCACTCAATCTAATGCAAGCCACTCCTAATTTAGGACTAATCTGGGCCAGCCCTAGAGAGTTGTTAAATGTGGTGCAAGCCGATGGAATCGGCTGTCATGTAATAACAGCCACAACTGAAATCTTAAATAAATTAGACTTAATTGGAAAAGATTTATCCCAGTACTCTTTGGAAACTGTAAAAATGTTTAAACAGGATGCAGAGAGTAGCGGATACGGTATCTAATTTATTGCTGTGAAAACTAGCCCGCTTGTGAAACTATAAAAAAGTTTTGTTCAAAATGTTTATAATAATTGTTCACAATCAAATGTTTACCCTGAATTGTCTTTATTTAGTAGTATCCAATGAATCTGTTTCCAGGAACATCTGACATTAAGCCATAGTCTGGATCATCAAAACTAATTTTTATCGAGCTTAATTGAACTACTGCTTGAAGAATTTCAAGGCAACTTGGGTAATAAGAAGCTGCAAGGCTTGGAGATGTTGGCGTTGGATAGTTCGGAAGTCCAAGTACAACAGGCGGTTTCTTAAATTTAGCTCCACGTTTAGTTAATTCCGCAAGAATAGCTGACCCCGCTCCCGCAAATTCATGACCTATATCAGTAATTATAAGAGCTCCCGTTTTGGCAACGGATTGGAGAATTGAATCAAGGTCTAACTTGTCTAGCCTTACAACCTCGAACACATCAATATCCACACTTTTTGTTTCCAAAATGTTCTTTGCACGGAGTACCTCAAGTGTTGAGAATGAAATAGTTACAATAGTAACTAAACTATTTTTTGAAACTGAGTGACTACGGGTAAGATTTGGTAGGGTAACCTGATCATGGTCAATCTGACCAATAGTTTCATAAAGCCAGCGGTGTTCAATAAATATAGTTGGTGAGCAACTCGTTGCTGCCTCTAAGAGTGAAGAGTAGATATCTTGTGGGGAGGAAGGTGAAAACACACGAAATCCAGGTACGTGCATAAACAAATTATGTAGTGCTTGTGAGTGCTGTGGGCCTTGTCCCCACCCTCTTCCTACTATCATCCTAACAATTACTGGTGCTGATAGATTATCTCCATACATGAATCGCCATTTTGCTAATTGGTTAATTAGCATGTCCAAACTCAAAATAGCAAAGTCAAGTCTTTGGTGTACAAGAATTGGAATATGGCCCGATGTTGCGAGTCCTAAGGCAATTCCAGTGACCGCATTTTCTGATGAAGGTGTCTCAATCACACGCTTATCTCCAAATTCTTCGTAAAGCCCTTTTACGGAACCAAAGATCGCACTTGGACTGGTGACATTTATACCTAGAACGAGTGAGTTACTTTTCTCCATCAATATTTTTGTCTGCGCAGCAAGAATAGCTTCTACATATGTTGTGCTTCCTATATTTGCACCAGTCATTGTTGAGCCATTTCTGATGCCAGTGCCGATTGCCAGGAAGATTCAATGTAAGAATCAATTTGATTTTTTAAATTACTAAAAGACATAGCTTGACTTTCACTCTTTTTTAGTTTTTGTGCAGCAAGTTCTAATGGATCTCTTAGGAGCCAGTCTTTGACTTCAACAGGATCTCTAAAGTTTAAATTAAAATCCTCACCAGGGCCTACATGTTCTAGCCTTCGGAAGGTTTCAAAGAAGAGAATAGACGGCTTCCTTTCTTTTCGAACATAATTAATATGGGACTCTCCTGCCCGGGAAACTTCCATCACATTATTTCCGTCAAATTCTTCCGCCCTTAAACCAAAAGCTGAGCCAATATCCTTCAATCTTCGCTTAGGTTGCCTTTTATCAAGATATGTGTGAACAGAAAGGCGATTATTTTCAACAACAAATAAAATTGGAATTGAGTGAAGTGAGGCGAATGAGATTGTTTCAAATAGAACCCCTTCCTCTAGCACTGCGTCACCTAAATAAGCAACAACAATTGCGCCTAATCCTTGAAGTTTATGTGAAAAAGCAATTCCTGCGGCTATAGGAACGGTCCCACCCAAAATTGGAGCGGATGCAATAAAATTTACAGAAAGGTCAATTAGGTGTTGGCTGCCTCCCCTACCTTTCGAGCATCCAATCTGTCTTCCAAGAAGTTCGCCGAATAAAGAGATAAGGCTTCCTCCTTTAGCCAGGTAGTGCCCATGACTCCTGTGATTGCTTAATACTTTATCCTCAGAAATTAAATGTTCCGATAAGCCAACAGGTATAGCTTCGTGCCCAACGCATAAATGAACTGGTGTTCGCATCAAACCATTGGGGTACTCTTGAGCAATTTTTAATTCTACCTCTCGGACATAGTACATTAGCAAATATTGTTTCATTTCTTCAGAGCAATCCTGAATTTTTAGGTTTTTAAGTACTAAATCTGCAGAGGTAAATTTAATTTGACTCACTACTTTATCCAGTTTAAATTATTCATTAAATTCATTCTTTAAGAATAGGAATGATCATATTAGTTTTTAAATCCCCGAGCAAGAGAATTAGCTCCGAATCTTCAAGCGGATTTATGTAAATAAGTGGCAAAATCTCAACCCCTCATCACATATTCTGTTGGGTAATTTTTAATTTGACTTGTATAACTCCGACCCCACTGCACCATTTCCCTCAATCCCTCATCCCATTTAATCAATTGGCTCCAGCCTAATTGCAACTCAATTTTCGACGAATCCAGCCAGTACCGTGAGTCTTGACCAATTCTGTCCTGTGTAATTTCACAAATTTCAGCAAATGGAACACCTAAAGCCGAAGCTGTACGCTCTACAACTTCTCGAATGGGTGTTGGCTCCTTTGGCCCCACATTGTAAATTTCTCCATGCGGAGCTTCTTGTGACACTAACAAAATTGCCCTCGCCAAATCACGCGCATGAATATATGACTTTTCGGCTTTCCCCCCACCCTGCAATGGAAGTTTATTGCCAGTTAATCCACACCAAATAGTTCTTGGGATAACTCGATGTAACAATTGTCCGGGACAATAGGCATTTGATGGTCTAATTATATTCATTGGAAAGTTTAAATTCTTAAACACAGAAACAAGGTATAGGTCAAATGCCACTTTTGAAGCTGCGTATGGACTTGACGGTTTAATCGGTTCATCTTCTTTAACGGGATGGTTTACGGATCCATACATTTCTGAGGTACCGATTTGGATGAACCTTTCAAGCCAATTTCTTTTCATTAATTCTTCACATAGTCTTGATAAAGCCATTGAATTAGTTTCAAAAAATCGCCATGAATTTCTCCAAGATACCGCACCTTCTCCTTGTGCAGCAAAATTTATAATTATATCTGGCTTCTCTTGATCTAAGAGTTCGAGTAACAAGTCAAACTCATATGTTATATGACGGGTGAAGTATTCAAAACCTTTTTCATTCTGAATACCTAGTGAAAACGGCTCGGAGCGAAGTGGATTTCTGCCCACACCGATGACTTTCTTTGGGGAAGCGTTATTAAGCAGAAATTTAGCAGTATGAATACCAAAACTTCCACCCCCACCAAGGATAAGATATGTCTTATTCATTTTCTCCATTTTTATTTATAATTGTCCAAGAATAGTCACCAGTATATCCAACTTCGGCGAACAACTTTATCCAGTTTTCTGGAAAATCATGGAATTTTGCGGTTAGAACCCAGCTCTCGAAGACCTCTTTCTCTGAATTATTCCGATAGCTATCTACAACCACATATGAATTCTTCTTGGTCACTCTTTGAATTTCAGTAAGTGCTTTACCAACCTGGTCTCTATCTAGATTATGTAGTGTGTTTATAGAAACAACTAGATCAAAGAATTTATCAGGAAAAGGAAGACTAGTGGCACTGCCCAATTGAAGTCTACCGATTATTTCTGGCTCAGCGTTCATAAGAGCGTATTTGGAAATATCTAACCCATAAGCTTCCAGTCCAGGGCAGGTAAGTATTAAATCTTTGACTAAGAATCCCTTTGCGCAACCAACATCTAACACTTTCATTGAGGGGCCTAAGGAATACTCTTGAACTAAAGTTTTAGCGACTGGCAACCAGCGACCATCATAAGTGTATCCTCCATATCCATACATTCTGTCACCATCAAAATATTCGTGCCCAAAATTTTGTGATATTGCCGTGACTTCAGGATCTTTAGTTCTAATTCTTTCGCTTATATTTCGAACAGATCTTGGTAAGGAATGTAATAAGTTCTTTTCAATCCCCAATTGCTATATACCTTCCATTAGTGTTGTTTTAATGCCTTGTTCAACGTCAAGAATCTTTAGATCAGGAGCAATCTGTTGTAACTTTGATGTATCAAATGCCCGGTAGCCATTATGGGGGATATTCTGTTGTTTTCTATCCATAAAAGTGATGTGTGCTTTAGGAATTTGCGATTGAATGTAAAGCGCAATGGTTTTGTAGTCAGTGGTCTGCCCAGTTGCAGCATTTACAGTTCCTATCAAACGCAATTTGGTCATCCTTTGCGCAATTTTTGCCACATCTTCAATAAAAATATGGTCTCGTTGTTCTTCGCCACGACCAATAATTTCTATTGGGTTTTTAGCCAAAGCTTGCCGAATAAATCTATTCGGACCATAACTATTATGAGGGTCGCTTGGGCCAAAGATAAGTGTGGGCCTTAGATTTCCCATAACATTTGCGAAAGATTCATGTAAAATAAATTCGCGAGAGTAATGCATCATTCCATGAGTACTGGTAGGCTGAGGAGAATCCGCCTCGGTTATAGGCCTATTATAATCTCCATACACAGCATCAGAACTTATATTGAGTAGATAAGCAAACTGATGCCCATTTATTAAATTAATAAAATCATTAACAAGTATCATATTATCAGTAAAATCTTTGCTAGTCTTTGCTGGAACAATTGCAGCGGAAAAAATTATTACATCTGTTTCTTCTAATGTTTTATGAAAATGAATAGGGGTAGACTTTATCTCAGAAAACGCCTTCCGATCTATTCTTATAACTCTTTCATTTGCTGTTGTTAATAATTTGCAAATAGCATTCCCTATGAAGCCACCGGAACCAAAAACTAAAATTTTACTCAATCTAAACTCCAGCCGCTGGTTTACCAAGCGTAAAATAGTCAAAACCATAATCTGAAGTGATATCAAGGACATTGAAGGGGTCAATTACTAAATTTCCATTCATCCTCTTCCTTATTTCAGCACTCGACACATTTGCGAAAATATTCGAATCGTTAAAAATAATTAATGCATCTGCTCCATTTAATGTATCGAGAATATTTGAAAATTTCACCACTGGGAGATCCTTTGATTCGGGTAATCTAGCCATAGAATCAAATAAATTAAATGTACAATTTGAAGAAAGGACCTTCATATTATCTACTGCCGGCGAATTCTTTATAGAGTGGGTTTCTTTTTTATATGCTAAACCCCATATTGCAATGTTCCAGTTTTTTTGAGTCAGATCAAATTTTTCTACGATTATTCTGGAAGGCCATAACTTTCTGTGCCGACTATTTTGTTCTATAGATTTAAGGATACTACTCTCAGTTTCGTATTCTTTTGCTAAATTATTGGCTGTACGTATATCCCTTTCAATGTTTCCCCCCGAAATACCCAAACCAGGTTCAACATAACCGTATTCTCCGATTCTACGATCAAGCTGTAAAGAACTCTTAATGGCCCCCCAATCGGCCCCCAATTTTTCAGCTAATTCGCATAGGGTATTTGTGGAAGTTATTGATGAGGCTAAGAAAACATTTATTGAAATCTTTGCTAGTTCAGCAGATTCATAAGACATAGTTAGTATCTTACATTCAAATAGCTCTAAGAATTTTTTATGAGAAGAATTTAGAAAGCTGTCTGAAGAGACTAAGCCTACAATAAATCTTTCTGGCGCAAGAAAACGTTCAAGGGCATTACCAAATACTAATGTTTCTACTTGGTATGCAAGGTTTATATTTAATTTATTCTGAATCTTTCTAGAAAAACCTGGAGGAACTTGACTTAGAATTATGATGTATGAATCTTTATTGATAAACGAAGATAAGCTACTTATCAAGTCTTCTATTTCACTAAGGCTGCTATGCCCCTTGTCATCGGTAGCTACATCCAAAGATATGTAAATTAAGTCACATTCTGAAACCCTTGATAAGTTTGAAGTGAATTCAATTTTTGTTCTATTAGATTCAAATAAGGTCACTAAATCAGGTTCATTTATTGGGAATTTTCCTGCCTCGAGATTTTTTACTAGCTCCACATTGCTGTCAAACCCAATTACCTTAAGGCTTTTGCTCGCTGAGCCGATGCAACTAACTACACCAAGATGACTCATTCCAACAAATCCTATTTTCATACCAGCGCTAATTCTTGAAACTCGAACTAAGGTTTAAAATATTAAAAATTAATTTATCAATTTTTAAATCGACTGGCAATTTACTAGAAACTAATTTAAAAAAATAATTCTGTTCTAAGTCCCACGATTTATCGCCGGCCTCATAATGCGTAGTAGTCTCTATGGGTACTCCTGAAGGGAGCACTCTTTTTTGTCTAACTAATTTAGATTCGCCCCATTTACTCAACCCATATACTCCTATAGTTCCATTTTCTCCGACTATTTCAGCGCGGAAAGTATTTTTCCAGGAACATAGTGATAATTCAATAATAATTCTTGGGTTTGAATTGTTTGAAATCAATAACGCACTATCTGGTGCTTGATTTTCAAAAGAGTCAAAATTAGAAACTTGGAGTGAAAAAATTAAATTCGGAAACCAATAATTAATTAAATTTACGCAATGAGAACCTAAATCAGATATTACACCTAACCCAGTATCTCGCCAGTTAGAGTTTGCTACCAGATTGGCGGTTCCGTTGCCATAGAATATTCTAATCTGGTAGATTTTTCCAAGAATTCCATCATCTACTATTTTTTTAGTTTCAGAGATCGAACGCTCGAACCGGTGATTATATGCCGTATATACTTTAGCGTTGTTGGTGTTTGCCAAACTTTCTATCCTGTGAAAGTCTTCTAACTTAGGGAAAGTCAGTGGCTTTTCACATAGAACATGTTTCCCATGGTTTACTAAGTATTCAATAATCGGTAGTTTCAAAGCATCCGGAGTACAGACGAACGCAGCATCGAAATTATCCAAAGGCACATCTTCAACTTTTCTAAACTGAGCTTCCATTGATATTGGATCAACAATTGCAGAGCATGAATCTCCCAGGAGTGCCCGCCTTTTTATTCCTTGGATTCCCAAGCCAATGACGATTATTCGCAACTTAGACATCACCGTAAGTTGAATGTTTATCTAGTAATTGAATTTTATTTAGTACATTCTCGCGCGAAATAGGAATATTGCCTTCGACCTCGCACTCACACGCCGCAGCCAAATTTCCGAGAATACTGGCTATTACTGGGTTATTACTACTGAGCATCCCCAGGGTTGAGTAAGCAAGAAGTGCATCTCCCGCACCTACGGGGTCGATCAAGTTAGAAACAAAGCTATCCATGACAAAATAGTCGTCAAGGGTTGTTGCGTCTTCGTTTAGGCAAGTTAATATACCCTTTTCACTAAGTTTCATAATTAGCATTTTGCATTTACTTTTAGAGAAAAGTTCAGAAGCAATACTGCGAATTCCAGAGTCTTGATCTCCCAAAGAGAACCGAGCTTCTCGCTCATTTGGAGTGATTAAATCAAAATTTGGAAAATCAAGAATATTTCCCCACCTACTTGCAACTTGGCTATCTGCCACACTAAAAGAATTTTTAGGTATTGCCGATATAAACTTTGGTATAGTCCTTTTATTAAAAATTCCATGGCGAAAATCGCTAAACACAAGTGCGTCTGATAATGAAGTTGAAACAGATTCCATAAGTATCTTAAGTTGCTGATCTGAAATAGTTCGATTGTCGACGGTATCAATTTTAAGGAGGCGATAACTTCCTACCACTATGTCATTTTTATTCGTTGTTGGCCGCTCGTAATCAAGAATCGAAAGATCCTCAACACCCCAAGACTTAAAAGTTTTTTGTGCAAATTTTCCCAAATCATCATTACCAATCACGGTAGAAATTTTTACTTTGGCACCTGCTTTTTTTAAATGAGCAGCAACAATTCCAGCTCCACCAACATAGTCAATTTTCTCATCTAATGAAACGCTCAGCGTAGGAGTTTTAGTCTGTCCTCCTACCATTACACACCTACTTTGTGTGTCAATTATAGTATCGCCAATAACATGAACATTTTTTCCGTCAAAAGTTTCAAGAGTTTTCACTAAATCACTAAAACTTATATTTGAGCGCTTCATTAACATTAATAATTTTTCAATCTTGATATCCGGAGGTGTGTTTTTAATATATGCACTCGAACTCATTACAAAATCTCCTGGACTAAAAATTACTCTTCCTCCGTATCCAGTGACAACAGTTATTTCATCTGAGGTTTGTGGGAACGATTGATTATCTGGCGAGTACTCATAACCTTTTGTAAATACATCTGGCTTAATTTTCAGGAGATTCTGAACAGGTGTTTTATTGTGATCAATTACAACGTAATCTACAAACTCTAAGACTGCCAGATTAACCGCACGTAAATCCTCGGGAATATGTGGCCTATACTCACCTTTATTTATATGAATATCTGCCGTGATACTCACGACAAGAATGGGAGCTTTATTTTTAGCAAAAAGTAAGTGCCTAAGATGACCGGGATGAACAACATCAAACACGCCATGGCACATAATGACAGTGTCTTTCCTAGGGAAATTTCCAAGTATTTTGACAAGTTCATCAACAGTTTTAATCTTGTGATTAAAACTATCGGCCAAATCAAATTTCACGTTCGCCTAAATATTGAAACCAGACTTTTGTTGCATCTGCGATACTTTCAGGAGTCCACAAGGGAGCATCGCTCCAGGATTTAATGTTATTCAACATTTCCCCCACTCCAACCTCAAATTTAATTCTAGGACTCCATCCTAGCAATTGCTGCGCTTTAGTGATATTGGCATGAGTAATTTCTGGCTCTCCGGGCCGAGATGGTATAAACACTTTTTCCCCACCGATCATGTTTGCGAGTTCGATTATCCTTATGGGGTTTCCACCACCTATATTGAATCGGTGGCCTGTAACTTTAGTATTACTCGCACGAATAAATGCATCCGCTACATCCGTAACAAAAACAAAATCACGTTTTTGTTCCCCGTTACCAACTATTGTTAGCGGTTTTCCCTCCAGTTTTTGCTTTAACAGTACTCCAAAAACTGCACCATACGCCCCTGTTGTTCGAACTCTTGGTCCGTATGCGTTAAAGATACAAATTGAGTTCGTACGAATTCTATAAACTTTCCCCCAATGAAATGCTGATTGTTCACCAAGAAATTTTGTCAGCGCATACGGATACTTTGGGTCTATTTCGTGGGTTTCATCGGTTGGGGTTTTGGCAATTCCGTAACAGGAAGATGATGCAGCGTAAATAAAAGTTCCTATATTATTAATACGAGTAGCGTCTAATATATTTGCGGTTCCGTAGACGTTATTTTGAAAGTACTCTAAAGGTTTCTCAATTGAAGGAATAATGTCGCCGATTCCCGCCAAATGAAACACCTTTGACACATCTTTAAATAAAATATCAGATGGATTAAGGGTAGAAATATTTAAGTCCACAAATTCAAGCCGCTCTTGGTTTTTATGCTGGTCAAGATTTCGTAGGTGGCCCCCAACTAAATTATCAATGACTATTACAGATTCGCCGCTTTCAATTAGTGCGTCTACTAGGTGGCTACCTATAAACCCTGCCCCTCCAGTTACTATAACTGATTTCTTTTTCCCCATTTATTGAGCCGCTATGCGCTTAAGTCGCATGACATTGAAGTACTTATCATCCTGCAAACTGTTTAGCAAGAGATTTTCTTTGTATGCATTACATAAGTCTTTTACTGCATCCTCAATCGTATATTTCGGAACAAAACCAAGAACCCTACTAATTTTGTCAGAATTTATGTGGTAGGAGCGATTATCATTGGATTCGGTTACCTCAATTTGAATGTCGGGTCCAGGAATCTCACTTTCTACTACGCGTTTAACCACCAATGCTATTTCCATGATTGTTAAATTCTGATACCCAACATTAAAAGTCTCTCCTTGAATTTTCTGAGATTCAACTGTCAGAAATTCCTTTATAACGTCGCAATAATCTTGAATATGCAAATTTGGGCGCATTTGGGAACCTCCAAAAACGGTAATTTTCCGATTGTTTACCGCAAGATTGGTAAGAATATTCACCGATAGATCCAATCTTTGTCTCGGAGCAAATCCACAAACTGTCGCCGGACGAAAAATTACACCAGTGAAGTCTTTACTAAGGTGCTTCTTTAGTAATGGTTCACACATTCCTTTATATTTATTATAAAGTGTCAATGGAACTAAGGGATGATCTTCTGTAACATTTTCAACATCTGAAACGCCATAAACTGAACTCGAGGAGGCATAAATAAATCTACTAACACCTGATTTTTTTGCGGCGATTACCATTGGCTCGAAAGCCTCAAGGTTTACAGAAGTAGAGAGCGATTCATTTAGCTCAAAACTAGCGTCGTTTGAAATACAGGCAAGATTTATAACTGTTGAATGGTTTGTAAAAACTCTTTTTAGAAGGTTGGTATCTCTTATATCTCCCTCAACAAGTTTTAAGCCTGGATTATTGATCGGTAAAAACTCTCGACCAAACCAAAAAGTGTCGAATACTGTTACAAAATAACCCATATTTAGAAGTTGGGGAACTAACCTGCTACCACAATACCCCGCACCGCCAGTTACCACTATATTCTTATCTTTCACCAAAAGTCTCCGTAACTAAATTAAGTTAAAGTATATGTCTGAAATGATACGGCCTTACCTATACGATTCACCTATTTGGCGTGACATACAATAACTATATCCTACGTTGCAATTCCATGCATAGTGAGACTATTTTCAAAGTGCTAAAAGTTGGAGTGCTGCAACGGATCAAATCTGCAAAAAGTTTTGCCATTACATAGTACAAGTCCAATTAAACTAAACTAAAATTTTAAAGTTAAATTATTTTTTAACTTTAAACCCCTTTGGACACTTAGGATTGGCTCCACTTACTTTTTTGTTTGCTTTACCCTTCGTGCAAACTATCGTCTTTTTTGTGGCAATTGGTGTGGGGGCTATGACTGCGCCAGTTAGCATAATTGTTGCAGTTATGGAGACAGGCGCTAGAGTTGAAGTTCCTGCCTGAGATGCAGTTACCACACAGTTACCAGCTTTTAATAAATTTAAGTTTGAGCCTGTGATTGAGCAAGCATCAGTTGATGTAGTTGAATACACAACAGTTGCACCACTAGATGCTGTGGCAGCAAGGGCTTGCGTTTTAGCCGAAATATCAGCATTTACAGGAAGTGTAAAGGTCATAGTTTGTGGATCTCTTGTGACCTCAAATGAAACCTTGTAAAGATCTGATGCAAGGTATGAGGTGTTAGCCGCGCTTTGATAAGTAATTGTGCAAGTTCCACCGCCTACTATTTGAACATAGAATCCATTTGCAATACAAACAGCTGGAGTAATTGATTGAGGCATTACATAAACTCCGGTTGGGCTATAAACTCTAAAAATTTCAATTATCTTGGGCAGATTCTTTGAAGTTTGGTTAGAAATATTGCTCATAACAAGTTCTGGTTTATTTCTAGCCGCTGTAATTGTTATAGATTGAATAATTTCTTTTAAAACGTAATTCTCAGTTTTGGCAGTCGATATTGTGAATATGCAGTTTCCTGTTGCAATTAATTTTAACTCCTTGCCATCAGTTGAGCAGATAGCAGGAGTTGATGACTTAACACTAAGTGTTAAAGTTGGTACCCGAAGTTCAAAGTACTTACTTGGCACATAAACCTCTCCAACTTTCCAAATAGGAGGATTATCATTATTATATTTAGTAGAATCATCATATGAGATTCCTAAACTAGTATCATGTGTAGGCCCAACAAATGTTTCATAACTTAAGCTTAAGTCACCGCTTTTTCTCACTAGTAACGCGTTCTCAGCACCAACTAAATTTCTAATTTTGTTAGGAGTAATAACTCCTGTTCCATACTCAACTCTTCCAGTAGGGTTGCTATTAACTTCAGCCACACTTATTGTATAAGCACCCGTTGGTATGCCTTGTGGAATAGTTAATGTACCTTTAAAAATTACTTTTGTTAGTAATGAATTTATAGGGGCATCATTCCTATTCAGTAATGTTGAAAGTGTGGTGCCATACGGACCGATTAAGGTCGCAACAGTTGAGGTATTTTTAATTCCACTAGGGTGGGAAACAACTAATTCAAAAGAAACATTGGTATTCGCTGCTATTAATTCCACATCATTAGGAGTAAAGGTAAAGGACTCAATTACTGGTTTCACATTTGCCTGGGCAATACCTGGCATAAAACTTAGGGTAAGTGCAAGTGCTATTAGTAGGGGCTTAATCCTCATTGATACTCCTTTGTGTGATTACCTAACCTTATTGGATTATTCTTAATATCGCTGTTTGGCGGAGGATGAGGGATTTGAACCCTCGGTAGGTCACCCTACACACGCTTTCCAAGCGTGCGCACTCGGCCGCTATGCGAATCCTCCAGTAATTACTCTTACTAGCTAAGAGTATCGGTGCTGCTTACTATGATTTACCTTCAGATCCTCCGTGCGGCACTTGGGTGCCAACCCCCCCAGGGCAGGAATGCAGCAAGGGTAGGTATTTATAGTGGGTGTGCGGGGGGTCCTACCTTTAATCTTGTGGGACTAGCAGGAAAGGAAATACAATTTTAACTAAATATGATTTCCAACCTTTCAAAATTAATTATTTAGTTAGGCGCGGTCAGTCAAATGGCGATGGTGGATACTTAATTCCAAGCAATATTAGAGCTGATTTACTGATTTCCTTTGGGTTAGGGGATAATTGGAAATTCGAAAATGATTTAGTTAAATTTGGCCAAGTTAGCAATTTTATAATTTTCGATCATACTCAAAATCTACTTAACTATATAAAACAAGTGTTTTATTATATTAGACTCCGAAATTTTAGATTAGATTTACTACTGGGTAGAATTATTGTTTTACTTAGATATTTTAGAGATTTTACAATAATAAGAAAAAAGCATGTTAAAAAAAAGATTTCAAAAAACGGCAGTTTATCAAGTCACGAACTAAAATCTCATGAAATAAATGTTACAGAAATATTTAAGGAGTTTGTAAAACTAGATAAAACTACAATTTTTTTAAAAATAGATATAGAGGGCTCAGAATACGAAATTATTGAGCAAATTATGAATCATTCTAAGCAAATCAAAATCATTGTAATTGAATTTCATGATATAATTCAAAAAACTAAGGAATTTGAGAGGCTCTTTAACTTACTAAAGTCGAAATATTCTTTAATTCATACTCATGTGAATAATAATGGAATTTTACACAATGATATGATACCTGAAATTTGTGAATTTACTTTTATTAGTAACATAGATTTTCAAGGTAATCTGAAAGTTGATAAAA
>Ga0209442_1001224_pt1 | contig 14704 bp, 11 predicted proteins | sample LauGreSBDMM110DD_2_FD_187565 | JGI IMG/M metagenome (GOLD analysis project Ga0209442, IMG submission 187565) | Freshwater lake microbial communities from Lake Michigan, USA - Sp13.BD.MM110.DD (SPAdes) (version 2) | ecosystem: Environmental > Aquatic > Freshwater > Lake | place: Lake Michigan...
GCCCTTGTCGGTGCGGAACTTGTCCAAATTTTGGTCGATGGCGGTGTTCATGAACATCGCCAAAATGGTGGGCGCGGGGCCGTTGATGGTCATGGACACGCTGGTGGAGGGCGAACACAAATCAAAGCCGTCGTAGAGGGCTTTCATGTCGTCCAAGGTGGCGATGCTCACCCCTGAGTTGCCGACCTTGCCGTAAATGTCGGGGCGCAGGTCGGGGTCGTTGCCGTAAAGCGTGACCGAATCGAAAGCGGTGCTCAAACGCTTGGCGGGCATGCCTTCGCTCAAGAGCTTGAAGCGACGGTTGGTGCGAAACGCATCGCCTTCACCGGCGAACATGCGGGTCGGGTCTTCGTTTTCGCGCTTGAAGGCGAAGGTACCGGCGGTGTAGGGGTAGCGGCCTGGCACGTTGTCGAGCATCAGCCACTGCAACACGTCGCCATGGTCGTGGTACTGGGGCAGTGCCACTTTGCGCACCGTGGTGCCACTGAGCGACTTGGTCACCAGTGCGGTGCGGATTTCTTTGTCGCGCACCTTCACCACCAGTTCGTCACCCGCGTAGTCTTGTTGCAGTTGGGGCCAGTCGGCGAGGAGGGCGCGCTCATGGGCGCCCAAATGGTTCAAGCGCTGAGCGGCCAAGTCGGTGGCGGCCTCGCTGGCCTTGGCGCGGCCTTGTTTGCCTTCGGCCAGCATCTGCGCGGCGGCTTGCAGTTGTTGGATTTCGCGGGCGAGTTGCGCTTGGCTCTGCGCGCGCTGTTTGTAGCCACGCACGGTGTCGCTGATTTCGGCCAGATAGCGGCTGCGCGCGCCGGGCACGATGGGTGTTTGGTGCGAACTGTGACGCACCACCACGGTGGGCAGCAAGCCGTCCTTCATGGGCAGGCCCAGTGACTGCAAGCGCGGCTTCATGGCTTGGTAGAGCGCGGTCACGCCATCGTCATTGAAGTGGGCGGCCATGGTACCAAACACCGGCATTTTTTCGGTCGGTGTGGTCCAGGCCTCTTTGTTGCGTTGCACTTGCTTGGCCACATCGCGCAGCGCGTCGGCGGCACCCTTGCGGTCAAACTTGTTGATAGCGACAAACTCGGCAAAGTCGAGCATGTCGATTTTTTCCAGCTGGCTGGCTGCGCCAAACTCGGGCGTCATCACATACAGGGGCACATCCACATGCGGCACGATGGCCGCATCGCCTTGGCCAATGCCGGAGGTTTCAACGATCACCACATCAAAGCCCGCACACTTGGCGGCGGCAATCACGTCGGGCAAAGCGGCGCTGATTTCGCTGCCAAATTCGCGCGTGGCCAAGCTGCGCATGAACACGCGTTGGCCAGATTGATTGGCCTCGCCCAAGCTCCACGGGGCAATGGCGTTCATGCGGATGCGGTCGCCGAGCAAGGCACCACCGCTTTTGCGCCGCGACGGGTCAATGGAGATGACGGCGATGCGCAAGCCGTCCCCTTGGTCCAGGCGAATGCGGCGAATCAATTCGTCGGTCAGGGAGGATTTGCCGGCACCCCCGGTGCCGGTGATGCCGATCACGGGGACCTGGCGTTGCTTGGCTTGGGCGCGCAGTTGCTCGACCAAGCCCGCGTTGGCTTGCGCATTCTCGATGGCGGTGATGAGTTGCGCCAAGGCGCGCCAATGGGCTTCGCTGTGGCCTTGGATGGCGCTCAACGCCGTGGGTGCATGTGCGTTCAAGTCTTGATCGCAGCGCATGATCATCTCGCCAATCATGCCTTGCAGGCCCATGCGTTGGCCGTCTTGCGGGCTGAAAATGCGCGTCACGCCATAGGCTTGGAGTTCTTCAATTTCTGCGGGCACGATCACGCCGCCACCGCCACCAAACACCTGGATGTGCGCGCCGCCCCGCTGGCGCAGCAAATCGACCATGTACTTGAAGTACTCCACATGGCCCCCTTGGTAAGAGCTGATGGCAATGCCTTGCACATCTTCTTGCAAAGCGGCAGTCACCACCTCGTCGACCGAGCGGTTGTGACCCAAGTGGATGACCTCGGCGCCCATGCCTTGCAGGATGCGGCGCATGATGTTGATGGCCGCGTCGTGGCCGTCAAACAAACTGGCGGCGGTGACAAAGCGCACCTTGTTTTTGGGGCGGTAATTGGCCAGCGCTTGGAATTCGGCGGACAGGTCGGTCATGGGGTGTCTCCACACTTTTTTCGGGCAGAAGGATGCCCGGTGGTTAATTGACGTTAACGTCAACGTCAATCATATCAGTCCGAGCGGTTTTGGGTCGTTTGGGGCTGTAGCGCAGGCGTCAGGCCATCGTCAGCTTCGGCCCAAGTGGTGCTAGAGTGGGTTTGAAGATTTTGTGCTCAAAACAAAGGAACAATTCAGATGCGATACATGGTGGCAGCCGATACCGGTGGAACCTTTACAGATGTCGCTGTTTACGACGCTGTGACCCAGTCTGTCTCCTTTAGCAAAACATTGACTGATTACACGCATTTGGTGGACGGGGTGCTGGACGGGTTGTCCGGTACTGAAGTGGCTTTGTCAGAGTCCTTGTTGTTCAAGCACGGGACGACCCATGTGATCACCACCGAAGGCTTCAAGGATATATTGGAAATTGCCCGAGGCAAAAGGCCGGCGCCTTTCAAGCAAGATTACTGATACGACCCTCCATTGATCCTGCGTTCACACCGATTTGAAGTGGCAGAGCGGATTAACCACTAGGGCGAGGTATCGAGGCAATCGATGAAAAAGCCTTGTACGGTTTTGCGCAAGAGCTTGAACGCATGGGCATGAGGAGTCGGTGGAGCGCGCGATAGCGCAACCCGTCAATTTGGTCTAGACAGGACCCGGTGGGGAGTGCATTGGTGCGGTCGCTTACGCCAAGTTATTGGGCATTGACTACCGCATCGCTTTTGACGTGGGTGGGTTCACCGCCAAATGCGCGTTGGTGCAAATAGGTAATGGTCAACACCTGGATCGGTGTGATTGGCCCCGCAGGCATGCCGCCTGCCGTGTCTGCCCGCTTGCACGAAGAGTTCACCAAACTGCTGTCACGACCGGACATTCGCGAGCGTATTTTGGGCATCGGCAACGAACCCGTCGGCTTGGGCTTGGGTGCCTTTCAGAACTTGATGGCCAAAGAGCTTGACACGTACATCGGCTTGGTGAAGTCGGCCAATATCAAAATTCAGTGAGGCAGGCTGTTCGTTTTGATTTGCTCCTGCGCATGTAGTTTTTTGAACATGCGATCAGCCTGAACACAGCCGCCATCGTTGGACACAGAAACGGGCACCCATCCGGGTGGCGCGGAGTCCAGCATGATTTGTTGTTGCGACAAAATGTCGACGTCTTCGAAAAATGTTTCGCGGTTTAATTTTTGCTGTAACTCTGTCACCGCTGGGTCATCAATCGAAAAATTACGCACCAAACCCCAGAAGTAATGGGTTGACCTTTCGTTCATGGGTGTCAATGCGTTGAGGACATAAAACTCGGCTGCCTCGCTGGCGCCATTGGATCGGTGGCCGCTGACGCGGGTGTTGATAAGCACATACGAGGGTGGATAAAAATCAATTTGCTGCCGATGGTCAACCCGCGCATCAAAACCCGCCATGGTTTTGAAAAATGGCGAAGGCTCTATGTTTTTCATGTCGCGCAGCACCCGCACCCTTCGATCAGTCACCCGGGATTCAATGGGAAATTGCGTCACGGCCGCGGTGCCCAAGGTTTTTTGATGAACAAAGCGGGCATGGGTCAGGTCAAGCAAGTTGTCTCTGACCAAGGCATGGTTGGCATTGACAAGGAGGTATTCGGCACGACCTACCCATCCCATTTTGTCCATCCAACTGAAGTCTGGAAGCCTGGCTTCATCTGCCTGCGTGGCTTCTCCCATCCAGGCAAACACCCAACCCCAGCGCTCAATCACAGGGTGACTTTTGACACAGGCTTTGGGCGAAATGAAGTCGGAGCCAGGGATGTCGACGCATTGACCGGCCGCATCAAAGGTAAAGCCATGGTAGCCGCAGGCGATGGTTTCTCCATGAACTTGGCCCATGGACAAAGGTGCACCTCGGTGTGGACATCGGTCCACCAAGGCCACGGGTTTGCCGCTTTGCGTACGAAACAGGGCCAAGGGTTCGCCAAGGACCCAGCGTTGAATCGGTTGTGTGTTGAGCTCGGTGCCCAAGGCCACCACATACCATTCATTTCTCAAAAACATGATGGATGCTTTTATAAAAACACCGAGCCACCGTCCACAGCGATGGATTGACCGGTGATGAACGCGCTGGCATCGGATGCTAAAAACAGCATGGTGCCCACCATGTCATCGGGACAGCCGATGCGCTTGACGCATTGCATGTCGATGATTTTTTTTCGCATGGCATCGGTTCGACCGGGGTTGTCCACCTCGGTGTCCGTCAGGCCCGGCAGCAAGCAATTGACCGTGATACTGTGTGGACCCAACTCTGTGGCCATGGCACGGGTCATCCCAATCACGGCCGATTTAGAGGTGACGTAATGCATGAACATGGGCGTGCCCAGGGGAACAGTTGATGAAGAGACATTGATGATGCGCCCCCATTGGGCATGCTTCATGTCTGCGGCGACGGCACTGGCACACACCCAACTGCCAGTGACATTCACGCGCATCACCTGTTCCCACTCAGGCAACGGGATGTCTTCAAATGCCTGGCGACCGAGAGTGACAAAAATAGCTGCGTTGTTGATCAAAACCTGGACAGGCCCCCATTGGTTCTTGACACTTTGTAGTGCCTGTCGCACGGCGTCGGGTTGTGTTACATCGCAAGGGTAAAACAGCGCCCGTCCGCCAAGTGATTGGATGTGCTCGGCCACTGCGGCACCGTTTTGAGCATGGGTATCAAAGATAACCACTTTCGCATGCGCATTGGCAAAGGCCAGTGCATAGCTGCGGCCAATGCCTTGGCCCCCGCCAGTGATCAACACCACTTTGTCTTTGACGTCCATGCCGTCAGTCCACTTGCAGCTTGACCTGGTCGACTACTTTGGCCCAACGCAGAGACTCTGAACGAACACGCGACAAGGCATCTGCGGGTGTGTTGGCCACGGGTGGTAAATCAATGGCCAGCATGCGTTCACGCACGGTCGGGTCTTGGAATGCCTTGGCCAACTCTTCTTGCCAAGCCCGCAAAATGGCTGGCGGTGTGCCTTTGGGCGCCAACACAATTTCACCAAAAGTGGCGTCATATCCGGGCACGCCGGCTTCGCGAGCGGTGGGCAACTCGGGCGCCATGACAGAGCGTGTGGCGCTGGAAACGGCAAAGGCCTTGAGCTTGCCGCTGCGCACTTGGGGCACGACCACGGTGGTGGCCAAAAACCCGCAAGGCACCGAGCCACCCATCACATCTTGCATCGCAGGAGCGGGGCCTTTGTAGGGGATGTGGGTCATTTTGATGTCGGTCACCGACATGAACAACTCCATGGCCAAGTGACCAGGAACGCCAGGGCCGCCCGAGGCGTAGTTCATGCTCTGGGACTTGGCGAGCTTTAAAAAATCAGTCAAGTTATTGGCGGGCACAGCCGGGTTGCAGACCAGTGTTTGCGAGGTATTGGTGAGGTAAGTGACGGGCACCAAGTCTTCAGCGGGATTGAAGGTGAGTTTTTTGAAAATATGCGGATTGACCGTCACCACGGTATCGGGTCCGACAAAAAGGGTGTAACCGTCTGGGGCTGAGCGTGCGACCAACTCTGTCGCAATGTTGCCACTCGCACCGGGGCGGTTGTCAATTACCACGGCCTGCTTGGAACTGGCAAACACTTTGTCGGCCACCAAGCGCATCACAATTTCACCAGGGGCACCCGGCGCAAAACCGGTCAGGATGCGAATGGGTTTGCTGGGATAAGCCTGAGCTTGTGCCCATGTGGGAACGAGGCCCAAAAATAGCAAGGCAGCTGCCGTGATGGCTTTCAGGCGGACAACAGCGTGGGTGCTCTTGGGCGGTTGGATGGATGTGGTGCTCATGGGGTCTCCTTGGGTGATTTGAGTTGTTAAAAAAATGATCAGATCTGGCCAGTTTCGTGTAGGTGCAGATGGCTGGCCATGGTGGACAACAATCAGGTGCGCTCCAACAGACTGGCGTGCAGGTCTATCAAGGCGGGCACGGTTTCGGCTGGGCGGCGACCAAATCCGCATTCGGTGGCGATGCCAAAGTCGTTGATGTAAAGGCGCGCCGTGGCGATGCGTTTCATCGTGCCGTCAACGCCATCGGTGTCATGGATCAGGCCTAAATAAATCTCGGTGCTGGGTTGAAGCTTCAGATGTTGCAGTGGACGGTAAAAGGCGTCGTCATCGCGCTCAATGGGCACTGGCATGTGGATGAATGCAATGGACCGCTGGATGCCAGTCGTCAGTCCATTGATCAACTCCACCATGGCAGCTGCATCTTTGGGCTCGACAAAATGGCGGCCACCAAAACTGCCGTAGCAAAGGTGATACCCCAGCTCCACGCCCTCAGGAACGGCCTGCCCCAGCCGAACAAGCCGGTCAATGATGCCAGGCTTAGCGGGCGAAAACCATGGGGTACGGGCTCCATCAAAAGCTTGCATATCGTGTGCGCAATCCCATTGGATGGACAAATCATCATGCGGAATGTGTTGTGCGATCACATTCAACTCATGAAGCATGCAGGCTTCATAGGCGATTTCCACTTCAACGCGAGAACTGTTTTCAATGCCCCAAGAGATGACGTTGTATGGCGAGGGCAAGGCCACCATGAATCGCACCCCCTGCGCAATGTCGCCTTGGCGTCGAAGGGTTTTGAAGATTTCATACGAAGCCAATGCGCTTTCTGAAAATCCCAAAGCGCCAAACGAATAGGCGTCTACTTTGGCACCAGGTTTGAGTTTGAACTGTGCCGAGGCTGCCCGTTTGGCAGTTGGATTGCGCCAATCAAAATCACCTTCGACCCTTTCGAGTTGGGGCATTATTTCAAAAACGTTTTCTTGGAACTGCAGCCAATTGGTGCGCTCGCCGGTCTCACCATCTGGGACACGCTTCAGGGCAGCGCCAAATTGGCGGCCCAAGGTTTGAAGAACTGCTTGGGCGTCGTGCAAGGCCACGCTGCCAACAAAGTGAACGTGCCCATGGGCACAGCTGGATGAAGTATTCATGGTTTAAATAGAGGTGAACAAGTTACCAGACACCGATGGTGACACCACCGGCTGCTGCGGGGCTGGGTCTTTGGCTGACCGCTTGATTGGTCATGCCCATTCGATTGCGACGCTGGCGCATCCACTCCAGCAGGCATTGATACAAATCGTCGCGAGCCGCTTTGTAAATAGCGCCACCATCGCGGCCGCGATCGTTCAATTCCAGAGGGTCCTCTTGGAGATCGAACAACTGGGGCGGTAGGCCGGGGCCAAAATGAACCAGCTTCCACCGCTCTGTTCGGCACATCACCATGCGTGCATCATTGGGCTTGAGCCCGAGTTTCCTGGCCGTTGGGTAAATGGCGAAATCCAATTCAGAAAAGGCTGCCTCACGAATCGAGGTTTGCGCACCCCGGAGCAAAGGCAATATGGATCGCCCCTCGATGATGTGGTCGGGTATGTCCAGACCCAAGGCGTCCATGAAGGTGGGGACCATGTCTACAGCCTCAATCAATGCATTCGAAACCACGCCTCGTTGGGCAGTCTCATCCGGGTCTACGACGATCATGGGTACACAAACACCCTGCTCGTACATGAACTCCTTTTCACCCTGCCAGTGGTCCCCTTGGTAGTCGCCATGGTCTGCCGTGAACACAATCAATGTGTCATCGAGGCGGCCTGACTTTTCTAAAAATACCATCAACCTGCCCAGGTGATCATCGATTTGCTTAACCAAGCCCAAATATGTAGGCTGCATGTGGAGTCGAACTTCATCTATGGAAAAAGAGACCGACTCCGGGTGCTCTTGAAAGCCGCGAAAGATGGGGTTGGCCTTGTCACTGCGTTCTTCTTCTGATCGAACCGGCGCAAGACAATCTTCGCGTCCAAACATATTGTGATACGGAGGCGATGCAATGTAGGGCCAGTGCGGCTTGATGAACGACAAGTGCAAGCACCACGGGGCATCGCCTTGCTCAGTGATGAAGTCCATACCTCGGTTGACGGTATAGGCTGTCTCGGAAAATTCATCGGGCAATCGGGCAGGCAAATGGGCATTTCTGAGCAACCAACCGCTGGCCAATTTGCCTTGGGCATCGGTGCCTGAATTGGCCCAGTCGTGCCAGGGATTGGTACCATCAAAACCATGCCCGCGAAGATATTGGTTGTAGGCCAAGTCGTGCGGTGTTTTGGCGTCGGGGTGGATGCCGTCGTCCCGCCAGTACTCTTCAAATCCACCGGTGGCGATGAGTTTTCCGGGGCCTTGGGAAGACGACAAGCCCAACCAGTTCATGCCAGCGACATCGGGCTCGTGGTGTGTTTTACCCACCACGGCCACGCGCATACCCGTGGGTCGCAAATAGTCGCCCAGGGTTCTCTCACCCACTGGGAGTGGTACAAAATTCCAAGTGGCACCATGCGAAAAGGTATAGCGACCGGTGTAATAAGACATGCGTGAAGGTCCACACACAGGGGCTTGCACATAGGCACGGGTAAAGCGTGTACCTTTCGCTGCCAAAGCATCGATATGGGGTGTTGAGATGTGGGGGTGACCGTAACAAGACAAGTTGTCAGCGCGCAGCTGATCGCACATGATGAACAAGATATTTTTTGTTTTCGACATTTTTCAAAAAGATGGTTGTTGCGAATGGCTCAGCCCTTGAACATAAAGGTAAAAACTCCATGGCTATCAAGTGTTTTCCCTAGGCATTTAATTCGGCTTTATTTTTGGATAGACTTTTGTTTTGCATTTCACAGGAAGACCCATGAAAACCATTGAAGTGCCCATACTGATCGTCGGCGGTGGCGGTTGTGGTTTGGCCCTGTCCATCTTCCTGGCTGACTTGGGTGTGCCGTACCACACAGTTGAGAAAAATCCGCAAACCACAGATCATCCGCGTGCCCATATTTTGAACACCCGCACCATGGAGATCATGCGCCAACATGGCCTGGCCGATGAAATTTATCGCCAGGGAACGCCCACCAGTGGCATGGAGCGCATATCGTTCAGAACTTCCTTGGGCGGTGATGGCCCATTGGATCGCCGTTTGATTGGCAATTTGGATGGATATGGCGGTGGCGCGCTCAAAGAACGTTATGAAAAAGACAGCATTTGTCGAGCCACAAACTTGCCCTTGATGCAACTGGAACCTTTGCTGCGTGATGTCGCTGAGTCGCGTGCGCCCGGGCAAATTCATTTCCACCATGAGCTTTTGGAGTTTTCTCAAAATGACACAGGCGTGTCAGCCATCATCCAAGACCACGCCCATGGTGAAAAGTATCAGGTCAAAGCGCAGTATTTGGTTGCGGCCGATGGGGGTAAAACGGTTGGCCGCGCACTGGGCGCAGAAATGCTGGGACCCAGGCGACTGCGACGAATGGTCAATACTTACTTCAAGGCAGATTTATCGCACTGGATTGACGATGACGGTGTGTTGATCTTCTACTTCATCAACCCGGACGGCAAAGGTCAATGGGCGGGCGGTGGATTGGTCAAGACGGGACCTGAGAAATGGGATCGTCATTCTGAGACTTGGGTTTTCATGCGCGAGTTGTCGCCCGACGACCCGGAGGAGATCAACGACACCAATGTGGTTGCGCGCATGCGTGATCTCCTGCGTTTGCCTGATTCGTTTCAACCTGAGGTGAAAAAAATCGGTCGTTGGGATGTGGAAGGTGTGGTGGCCGAAAAATATCGATTTGGACGCATTTTTTTGGCCGGCGACGCTGCCCATCGGCATCCGCCCGTGAGCGCCTTGGGCTTGAACACGGCCATAGGAGACGCCCACAATTTGGCCTGGAAACTCCAACGGGTGGTGCAGCAAAGCTCTGCTGATGAGCTGCTGAACAGTTATGAGTCCGAGCGACAGCCTGTGGGCGCTCGGGTTGCCGAATGGGCTTTGCATGGCTTTCGCATGCGAAGTCTCATTGATCAGGCCATCGGCCTATCGCCGGGTCAAACCGAGGCCAATAAGATGGCGTTTGAGCGCTTGTTTTCTGACACCCCTGGTGGTCACACGGCGCAGGCGATTTTGGCTGAGGCGATGAAAATTCAGCGCATTGGCCCGCAGGCGCATGACATGGAAATTGGATATGCCTATGAAAGCGGCGCATTGGTCGGTGATGGCAGCTTACCCCCGCCCCGCGACCCGATGGCGGGCATCTATCACCCTACCACGCGTCCCGGCTCTCGCTTGCCACACGCCCCTTTGGTGCGCGAAGGACAAACCATCAGCACGCACGATTTGATCACGCCGGGCCAATGGGTGCTGTTGTGCAGCGATATTTTGTGGCGGCCCGTTGTGGCGGCAGTGGCTCCATCTGATGGGAATCAACTGCATTGCAAAGTCATCGCGCAAATGGGCGACTGTCAAGATGAATATGGTGCATGGCAAGCGCTGCGGCAGGTCTCAGAGACTGGCGCTGTGTTGGTCCGTCCCGATGGCCACGTGGCATGGCGGGTGGAACAAGTTCCCAATGACCCGCGTGGCGTCTTGGTCAATGCCTGGATGTGTTGCACCAGTACAGTGGCAATCTAGGCAATTTGCGTGGGGTAGGGGCTGGTCTCGGCCAGGGCAATCATGTGGCGCAGCATGCGCTCGGTCATGGTGGCGCGCAACGATTGATGCGCAGGCACATCCCACAGGTTGTTCAATTCTTCAGGGTCGGTGCCGCGGTCGTATAACTCGCCCCATTCGGCCCCATCGTAGACAGAGATGCGGTGAGCGCCATAAATCAAACTGCGCATGCGCACCCGCTCATTGAAGCCCATGTAATAGCGCTGGCCTTCTTCTTCGATCAGTAAATCCTGTCGAATTTCTTTGACCTTGCCCGACAGAATCGGCAATAGCGATTGGCCCTGAATGCCATTCCATGGCGCCACACCGGCCCGCTCCAAGATCGTGGGTGCCAAATCAACGGTTTGGCAAAGAGCTGAGGTGCGCGGTATCGATGCGGCATGGGTATCGGCCCAGATCAGGGGCACGCGGGTCAAGCCACGGTAATGAATCGGGCCTTTGAGCAGCAGTTGGTGATCACCTAAAAAATCTCCGTGGTCAGCGGTGAAAACGATCACGGTGTTGTCAGCCAGTCCCAGGTCTTTGAGCTTGGATAAAACACGGCCAATGGCGTCGTCAATCATGCTGATGGAGCCGTAGTTCAGTGCGATGGCCTCGCGGGCTTCGCGCTCGGTGCAGGCAAACAAGGCCTGGGTGTTTTTGACGGCCGTTTGTTCATCGCGCTGTTTGTACAGGGCTTTAATATGGGGTGCTAATCCTGTGTGGGGCGCATGAAAAGAGGGCGGCAATTGAACTTCTTCAGGCTGATACATGTCCCAGTATTTGCCCGGCGGTGTGAATGGGTGGTGCGGGTCTGGGAATGAGCAATGCAGGAAAAATGGAGCGTCTTTTTGTTGCGCTTGCTCGATCCGGTTCATGGTCCGTTCCGCGATCCAGTGGGTGGGGTAAAGGTGCTCGGGCAATTGGGTGCGCCAGGCCTGCTGACAGCGGCTGAGCTCAAACTCTGGCGTGGCCAAGGCATTGTTGTGGCCAATGAGTGCATCCACATTGGGGTCTTGTTGGCGTGCCCAACGCCGCCAATGGCCGTACTCATCATCGGCATGGTGAATGCACAGGTCCACATGGTCAAAGCCATAAAAAGGCGTTTCAATGTCGCAGGTGGGGTCGTCTTCCCATCGTTTCCAAATTTCTTGCCCATGGCGGCCCGGCGACTCGCGGCGCGCCTCGTGTGCCAAACGCGGTGTTCCCGGTTTGGGGTGTTGCGCGGGCTTGATTTCAATGTTTTGCAGGTGCGATTTGCCCACGTGAAAGGTTTGGTAGCCCGCATCGCGCAGGGCTTGCGGCAGGGTTCGCTCGTCCAAGGAAAGCTCGATGCCGTTGTGGCGAACACCATGGCGCGAAGGCATCCGACCCGTCATGAGTGAGGCCCGGTTGGGCATGCAGATGGGGGATGCCACGTGGCATTCATCGGCCACCCACCCACGGCTGGCCAATGCGTCCAGGTGCGGGGTCTTGACAGTGGGGTTGCCATAGCAACCCAAATGGTCCGCGCGGTGTTGGTCGGTGATGAAGACGATGAAATTTGGGGCTTTGTGCATGGCAGTGAGGGGTTATTCGGCGCGAATACCGGCGGTTTTGACCACGTTGGACCATTTGGCCAAATCGGCATCCACACGCCGGGTTAACTCAGCGCCTTCCAACCAAATCAAGTCCATGCCCATGGCACCCAAACGTTCTCGCACGTCTTTGTCTTCCCAGGTTTTGCGCAGGTCGGTCTTGATCAATTGCGCGATATTCGCTGGCGTCGCTGGGGGTGCATACACCATATACGTGGATGAGACAACCAAGCCGGGAATGGTGGTGGAGAGTGTGGGCAATTCGGGGACCAAGCCAGAAATGCTGCTACCTGTCACCCCAATGGCTTTGAGCTTGCCACCTTTGACATGGGCCAGGCCCTGGGTGATGGGCCCGCAAAACATGGAGACTTCGCCGGCCAGCACCGCATTCATGGCGGGCGCTGCGCCTTTGTAGGGCACGTGAACGATGTCGATGCCCGCATTCACGCGCAGCATCTCCCCACAAAGGTGCGCAGGAGAGGCTTGACCTGCGGATGAGTAGGTCAACTGCCCCGGCCTTTTTTTCGCCGCAGCGATCAATTCGCTCAAGTTGGAAACAGCCAAGGACGGGTGCACGACCAACATGTTCATGGTTTCAGCCAAGATGGCGATGGGTGTGAAACCAGCTCGGGGGTCGTAGGGCGTTTTGATCAAAGCCGGCGCCATCACGATCGGCAGGTCCACGGTGAAAAGCAGGGTGTGGCCATCGGGGGCGGCTTTGGCGACCATGTCTGCACCAATGGTTCCGGTGGCGCCAACGCGGTTGTCCACCAGCACCGATTGGCCCCATCGTTCAGTTAGTTTTTGGGCATATATCCGTGCCATCAGATCTGCCGGCCCCGTGGCGGGAAACGGCATCACCAAGCGAATCGGCTTGGTGGGAAAGCTTTGGGCGAATGAACCCGCGCAAAACAAGCCCATGGCCCAGTACAAGACCCAGCGGCGAATAGACATAAGAACTCCGAGTGGTGAAAAACGATCAGTCCATCTTATATCGCGGCGGAAGCTAAAGGGCCGTCGGTGTTGGCGCTGGAGGGTCATGTTCTGCGGCAGTGTTGGCACAATTGCCGTTGCATGTGCGGGCCCATTCACACGGGTCTTTTTCAATCAGGACATAGCCGCATCGCGCCGCCATGCCACCGGAAAAACACCATCGTGGCTGGGGTGCTGGCCCGCAGGCAGTTGGGGATCGCCCGTGACTTTCATGGTGGCTGGGCGGGGGTCCCAGGTGACATCGGGGCCGAAGTAGCGGGTGGAGATGGCGGCACGGCGCTTGGTGGGTGAGAAATTCCCTGCTGCACCGTGCACGGTCAGGGGGTGGTGCACCAAACAATCGCCCGCCTTCATCTCCCAGGATAAAAAACGGTATTGCGGATCGTTTTTGAGCTCGCTGAAGTTGGGGCATTCTTCCAGCGTGGATTTGAAGTTGGGGTCTTTGTCGGGAATGGCTGCCCGGTAAAACTTGTTCCAGCGGTGGGAGCCCGCGATGTACTCCAAGGCGCTGTTTTCGTGGGTGACATCGGTGAGTGCCACCCACACCGACAAAATTTGCTCGCCACGCATGGGCCAAAAGGGCAGGTCATGGTGCCAATCGGTCATCTCCACCGTGTTGGGCTCTTTGACAAACACTTGGTCGTAAAACACCCGCACCTCATCGGCCCCCATCAAGGTGGCGGCTATTTCTGCGTTGGGCGAGTGCATGACATAGTCTTTGAAGTCATCGTCCCAATGCCAAACAAACGAGTTGATGTGGTATCTGCCGGTGGTGCCGCCCAGGGCCTGGGTGACCTCGCGCGGTCGGGCCAATGGGTTTTGGGCGTCCATGATGCGGTCCACGGCTTTTTGCATGCGGGTGACCCACTCCGTGTCAAACATACCGCGCAAGCACACCACGCCATCGGTTTGGAATTGCGCGATGTCTTGGGCGGTGATGGGGTTCAGGGGCTTTTGGTTCATGCGGTGCTCTCCTGCAAGCTTGTGGGTTTCGTGTGTGTGTCGGGAATTTGCGGGTGGGTTTGTGTCAATGCCAGGGACAGATCCCAGTCGGCCATGGCTTCTACCGTGTTGGCGGTGGCAAATACATAGCGGTCGGGTCGCAACAAGACCAGTTGTGCATCCAAGCCATTCAACCAGGTTTGCAGCGCAGGGTCGTGCAGCCATTGGGTGCCCAAAGCGGTTAAATCGTGCAGAGTTTGGGCGGGCACGCGCGAGGTGTCCATGGCTTGGGCCGTGACCACGGAAAAGCCTTGCCCCAAAGCGTCGTCGAGCAAGCGGCCGTCGCTCAAACTGGGCTGCGCCGTGATGTGTCCAGACAGGCCTTGGCCCCTGTGAAAGCCAGGCCCCAAAGGGGGGGAGAGGTTGACGATTTCTTGCGGCCCTTGGGCCAAAAATTGCTGATCCCTTTGCGCGGCCACCATTTGGTCGGTGGACTGGATGATGTTGCCCAATTTGACGGCGGTGGCAATGAAGTTGCTGACG
>Ga0209442_1001227_pt1 | contig 14703 bp, 11 predicted proteins | sample LauGreSBDMM110DD_2_FD_187565 | JGI IMG/M metagenome (GOLD analysis project Ga0209442, IMG submission 187565) | Freshwater lake microbial communities from Lake Michigan, USA - Sp13.BD.MM110.DD (SPAdes) (version 2) | ecosystem: Environmental > Aquatic > Freshwater > Lake | place: Lake Michigan...
CATGAGCAGCACGGGCAAAAAGTTCATTGTGGTGGGCGGCGGTATTGGCGGTTTGGCTGCGGCAGTCGCACTCAGTCAACAAGGTGTTCATGTCACAGTATTAGAACAAGCAACCGAGCTCGGTGAAATTGGCGCGGGCGTACAACTCGGGCCCAATGCCTTTGCAGCGCTGGATGCTTTAGGTGTGGGCGAAAACGCCCGCAAGCGGGCTGTGTTCACCGAACGCCTCATCATGATGGATGCGGTGGATGGCTCTGAGGTTGGCAGCTTTCCAGTAGGCCAAGCTTTTCGCGACCGCTTCCAAAATCCTTACGCTGTGATTCACCGTGCAGACATCCACACCTCGATTTTGGAGGGCACGCAAGGCTCCGATTTAATTCACGTGGAAACCTCCACCAAAGTGGTCAGCGTGTCACAAGACGATCAAGGTGTGACAGCCGTCGACCAAAACGGCCGCATCTTCAAAGCAGATGCCTTGGTGGCCGCCGATGGTGTGCGTTCTGTCATTCGCGAAAAACTGTTCAACGATCCACCCCGCATTTCAGGCCACGTGGTTTACCGCGCGGTGGTGCCCGTAGCAGAAATGCCCCTCGATTTGCAAATCAATGCGCCCGTGGTGTGGGCGGGCCCCGACTGCCACTTGGTGCATTACCCGCTGCGCGACGGACAGCAATACAACCTGGTGGTGACCTTTCACAGTCGAGACGAAGAGGAATGGGGCGTGACCGATGGCAGCAAGGAAGAAGTGCTGAGTTACTTTGATGGCATCTGCCCTCGCGCAAGACAAATGCTGCACCTTCCCAAAACTTGGCGGCGCTGGGCCACCGCTGATCGCAACCCCCTCGAAAAATGGGGCGATGGCCGCGTGACCATGCTAGGTGATGCAGCACACGGCATGTTGCAGTACATGGCGCAAGGCGCTTGCATGGCCATTGAAGACGCCGTCACACTTGGCGAAGCCATGAAGCATTGCCAAGCTGATGTGGTCAAAGCCTTTCAGCTGTATGAGAAGAGTCGAATTCCGCGCACGGCAAGGGTGGTGCTGTCTGCCCGTGAAATGGGCCGCCTCTATCACGCCAAAGGCGTTGAACGCTTGGTACGCAACCAACTGTGGGAGGGCCGCACGCCCGAGCGCTTCTACGATGCCCTTGAATGGCTGTATGGCTGGCGTGCCGAAAACTCATTGACCCATTAAAGACCTTCATTTCGTGTCAGTGCCTAATCAGTCTCATCGACAAAAGAGCCTCCTACAATAGGCCATCGTGCGAATCTAGGGAGTCCGAGTGTCCGATCAATTGGCGGTGATACCGCAATACCTGATGCCCAAGCTGGCCATGACCCGCTTAGCAGGCCTTGTGGCCAGTGCTGAGTGGGGCGCATTCACCACCTGGGTCATCAAGCGTTTTGTGAAACGCTACAACGTCAACATGTCTGAGGCGGCCCACGCCGACCCAGCGCATTACAAAAGCTTCAATGAATTTTTTACACGCCCCTTAAAAGATGGCGCACGCCCCTTGGCTAGCAGCGAATGGGTTTGCCCAGTGGATGGCGCCATCAGCCAGTGCGGCGCCATTGAACACGGTCAGATTTTTCAAGCCAAAGGCCATCACTACAGCACCCGTGCATTGGTCGGCGGCGATACGACGCTGGCTGCACAATTTCAAAATGGTCAATTTGCAACGCTGTATTTAAGCCCGCGCGATTACCACCGCATTCACATGCCCATTGCGGGTAAGTTGTTGCGCATGGTTCATGTGCCGGGCGATTTGTTTTCTGTGAACCCCACCACGGCACGTGGTGTACCAGGCTTGTTTGCGCGCAACGAACGCGTGGTGTGCGAATTTGAAACCGAGAAAGGCCCCATGGTTTTGGTTCTGGTTGGCGCCACCATTGTGGGCAGCATGGCCACGGTGTGGCATGGTCAGGTGAATCCGCCTCGCCCGGGTACCGTGCGTGAATGGCAATATGACTCACAAGATATTCGCTTGCAAAAAGGCGAAGAGATGGGCCGGTTTTTATTGGGCTCGACAGTGGTGATGCTGTTTCCAAAAAACAGCATTCAGTTGCCTGCCGATTGGATTAGCACTCGCCCACTTCAAATGGGCGAAGCAATGAGCAACACCTGATTTAACGCGGACCTAAAAGCTTGCAGCGCAGCTAGGTATTTGAAGGCTTGCGCCTTCAAATTTCAATCTTCGAGCCTAACTCGACCACCGCGTTGTTAGGCAGTTTCAAGAATTCAGCAGCGGCACTGGCGTTCAAGTGCATCTGAGCAAACAACTTCTCACGCCAAGTGGCTATGCCACCACCAATGGTGGGAATCACAATGTCACGGGACAAGAAATAACTGGTGCTCATAGGATCAAGGTCAGCACCATGAACTTTTAACTGCTCCAAGGCCTTTGGCAAATCGGGATCATTTTTAAAGCCATAGTGGACGATCACTTGCCAGCAGTCGTGGTGCAAAGGCTCAATTTCTATTCGCTTGTTCAAACTGATCCAGGGTACTTCGTGGTTTTGAACCGTGACAAACAAGTTTTGTCGGTGCAACACTTTGTTGTGCTTGAGGTTGTGCAGCAAGGCGTTGGGTACGCTCCCAATTTCGGCAGTCAAAAATACAGCCGTACCCTCCACGCGAGCTGGTGGCGCCACAAAAATTGCCTCTAGGAAATCGACCAAGCTGAACCCGTCAGCCTTCCTTGATTCATTCAACAAACGACGACCATCACTCCAAGTGACCATCAGCAAGAAAATGCCGCTGGCAATGACCAATGGGAACCAGCCACCTTCAAAAAGCTTCATGAGGTTAGAGGCCCAAAATGCAAAGTCCACCACAAAGAAAAATCCGGTTGCGCCAATGCAAAGTGACAGCGGCAATTTCCAGCTGTAGCGAATCACAAAGAAGGTCAGAATGGTGGTGATCAACATGTCGGTACACACCGCAATGCCATAAGCTGCAGCCAAATTGCTCGAAGATTTGAACAAAGCCACAGCCAGCACAATCAGAACAAACAAGCCCCAATTCACCAAGGGGATGTAGATTTGACCCAGCTCCTTCACGCTAGTGTGAAGCACTTGCAGGCGAGGCAAATAACCCAACTGAATCACTTGCTTGGTGACACTGAACGCGCCCGTGATCAAGGCTTGTGAAGCAATGACCGTGGCCATGGTGGCAAGGCACACCAATGGAATCAAGGCCCAATCAGGGGCCATCATGTAAAAAGGATTTTTGACGGCTTCGGGGTTAGACAACAACAATGCGCCCTGACCAAAATAATTCAAAGTCAATGCGGGCATGACGGTGGTGAACCACGCCAGTCGAATGGGCTGCTTGCCGAAGTGACCCATGTCCGCATAGAGTGCCTCGCCGCCGGTCACACACAAGACCACTGCACCCAAAATGACGAAGGTAGTGCCAGGGTTCTCCCACATGAACATCAGCGCATAGTGCGGGCTGATGGCCCACAAAATTTCTGGGTGAGCCGAGATGTGATAAACGCCCAAAATGGCAATGACAGCAAACCAAACCAGCGTAATGGGGCCGAAAAATTTGCCAATGCCTGCTGTGCCTCGCTTTTGCACCGCAAACAAGGCAAACAAAATCAACAAGGTGAGTGGTATCACCGCCTTTTTAAAGTTGGGAGAAATGATCTCCAAACCTTCAACGGCGGAAAGCACAGAAATGGCCGGCGTGATCACACCATCGCCATAAAACAAACACGTGCCGAAAATACCCACCATCAGCAAGACTTTTCTCAAACGCGGTTTGTCTTTGACGGACTGTGAGGCCAGTGCCAACATGGCGACCAAGCCGCCCTCGCCGTGGTTGTCGGCCCGAAGCACAAGGCTGACATATTTCAGCGAGATGATGGTGGTGAGCGTCCAAAAGAAAATGGACAAAATGCCATAAATGTTTTGAGTTGTGAACTCTACATGCCCAGATCCGAAGACCTCTTTCATGGCATACAACACACTGGTACCGATATCGCCATAGACCACGCCGATAGCGCCGACGGTCAGGGCCGTTAAAGAAGTTCTACTAGAAGACACAAAAATCAGCCCAGCATCAAGTCTGGACTTTTATTCAAATTGATAGCGATTCTGCGCTTCTTTGATGGTCTTAGCCATGGGGGCCAGCGTCTAAAAGACAGCGGTGTCTGGAAATGTTGCACCGCAGCAACTGAATCTTCATTTCGAATACTTTAGTCGTAAACTTCAGCTTCAGGGTCGGTCGATTCCAGCTCGTAACTGGCCGCCAGCATGGCCAAACGGCCAATCACGCCATACATGTAAAAGCGGTTGGGTACGCTGGCACCAGGCTTCATGCCCGGTTGGGGAAGGTGGGGGGCTTCGGCAAAAGCCAAGGGTACAAAACTGGCACCTGGGGCATTTAAGTTTTCGTCAACACCGCGCTCTGCGTGAACTCGGTAGAACCCGCCCACCACATAACGGTCCATCATGTAAACCACGGGTTCGGCCACCGCATCGTTCATGCGTTCATTGGTAAGGACGCCCTCTTGAATGATGACGTCGCTGACCACTTGACCGTCTTTGATCACGCTCATTTTGTTGCGTGTTTTGCGGTTCAGCTGATCAAGATCGGACACATCGCGGACCGTCATGATGCCCATGCCGTAGGTGCCGTTGTCGGCTTTGACAACCACAAAGGGCTTTTCGTTGATGCCGTACTCTTTGTACTTGCGCTTGATTTTGGTCAAGAGCGAATCGACATTGCTGCGCAGTGCTTCAATGCCCAGGCCTTCTGCAAAATTGACATCGCCGCATTGACTGAACATGGGGTTGATGAGCCAAGGGTCAATGCCCAACAACTTGCCAAAGCGTTTGGCCACTTCTTCGTAGCTTTGAAAATGCACGGTTTTGCGACGCACACTCCAACCTGCGTGCAATGGCGGCAACAAGTGCTGCTCATGCAGTTCTTCCAAAATACCGGGCGCACCCGCCGACAAATCGTTGTTCAGCAAAATGGTGCAAGGGTCAAAGTCTTTCAAACCTAGGCGGTGCTTGGTGCGAATGACGGGCTCTAAGGTGACTTGCTCGCCACCGGGTAATTCGATGAGTGTGGCTTCTTTGATTTCTGGATTGATCGAGCCAATGCGCACATTGAGACCCGCCATGTGAAAGATGCGCTGCAACTGAACCACATTGCTCAAGTAAAACGTGTTGCGTGTGTGGTTCTCGGGAATGATCAGAAGATTCTTGGCTTCGGGGCAGATTTTTTCAATGGCAGCTTGTGCAGCTTGCACAGCCAATGGCAACATCTCTGTGGACAAATTGTTCCAACCACCAGGAAACAAATTGGTGTCGACGGGGGCCAACTTGAAACCTGCATTGCGAATGTCCACCGAGGTGTAAATGGGCGGCGTGTGCTCCATCCACTCCAGCCGGAACCAGCGCTCAATGGCGGGCATGGAATCAAGAACCCGTTGTTCAAGTTCATTGATGGGGCCATTCAAGGCCGTGACTAAATGCGGAACCATAGGGGCCTTTTACTTTTTAATTTCTAACTTCACCGTCACCCAGTACCACGTACTTGAGCGAAGTGAGTCCTTCAATTCCAACCGGTCCACGGGCATGAAACTTATCGGTCGAGATGCCAATTTCTGCACCTAAACCAAATTCAAAACCATCCGCAAATCGGGTGCTGGCATTGACCAGCACGCTGGCTGAATCGACTTCGCGCAAGAAGCGTTGTGCATGCATGTGGTTGCGCGTGAGAATGGCATCGGTGTGATGGCTTGAATAATGGTTGATGTGGGCAATGGCTTGGTCCAAGCCCTCCACCACTTTGATGCTGATGATGGGTGCCAAATATTCTTCAAACCAATCTTGCTCTGTTGCATCGTTCAACTTGGCACCGGCCACGTGCGACAAAATCACTTTGGCCTTGGGGCAGCAACGCATTTCAACGCCTTTTTCTGCATAGACCTTGCCAATGAGCGGCAAAAATTCTGCCGCCACGCCTTGTGCCACCAGCAAGCCTTCGCTGGCGTTGCACGGGCTGTATTTTTGAGTTTTTGCGTTGTCAGCCACTTTCACGGCCATGGGCACATCACATGGGTCGTCAACGTAGGTGTGGCAGTTGCCATCCAGGTGTTTGATAACAGGCACTTTGGCATCGCGGCTGATGCGCTCAATGAGGCCCTTGCCACCGCGCGGGATGATGACATCGACATACTCGGGCATGGCAATGAGTTGGCCCACCGCCTCGCGGTCGGTGGTTTGCACCAACTGCACCGCATCGACAGGTAATCCAGACTCTTGCAGGGCTTGCTGCACCAAGAGCGCCAAGGCTTTGTTGGAATCGATGGCTTCGGAACCGCCTCGCAAAATGCAGGCATTGCCACTTTTGATGGACAAGCTGGCCGCTTCAATGGTGACATTGGGACGGCTTTCGAAAATCATGCCGAACACACCCAGAGGGACGCGCATTTGCCCCACGCGGATGCCGCTGGGTTGTTGTTTCATGCCCAAGATTTCACCAATGACATCGGGCATGGCCGCCAATTGTTCACAGCCTTCAGCACAGGTGGCCAGTATTTGGGGCGTGAGGCGCAAGCGGTCGACCATGGGCGCGGCCAAGCCTGCAGCCTGAGCCCGCGCCAAGTCTTTGGCGTTGTCAATTTGGAGTGCTTCTGTGTTTTCGCGCAGCAAAGCAGCTAGGCGTTTCAAAGCACTGTTTTTGGTGGCAGTCGATGCCTTGGCCATGGCGGCTGAGGCCACTTTGGCCTGCTGCCCAAAAATTTGCATCGGGGTCTGCAAAGTTGTTTGTGAATTTGCGTTCATGGCGTTATTTTCGCACTCTTAGGCTCAAACGGGGAATTGACCTTCTCATTTCTCTAATTCAGGACGCCCCAAACAGTCCTTGTGCTCTTTTAAGCTGAGTTGTCTGGAATGGCCTAAGCTTTGATGGCACAGGCGCTAGACACTCTCAAAGCCAATCGCTGCAAAGCTTGCCATGGGTCGGTAGGCCAATCGGCCACTTTCAAGCCTTTCACAATGCCGTCCACTTGATGGGCGTTTTTCAGCAACTGCGCCAAGCGAGCCGTTGACAATTTGGGCAACACACGCTCAAAGAGTTTTTCTCGCGCACCCCAAATTCGTTGCTCGCGCAAAGCCATAGGCAAGGGCCGCCCTTCCGCCACGGCATCCTTGACCCGTTTCAAAGCGCGAATGTCTTCTGACAGCGTGTAGTGCACTAAAACAGCAGCCTCACCCTCAGCTTGCAAACCATCTAGCATGCGTTGCACGCGGGCCACTTGACCCGCCAACACCGCTTCCGACAATTTAAAAACATCGTAGCGCGCCACATTCATGACAGCACTTTCAACTTGCGCATGTGTCAACTCACCGGCGGGGTACAACAAACTCAGTTTTTGAATTTCTTGGTGGGCAGCCAGCAAATTGCCTTCCACGCGGTCTGCAAAAAATTGCAAACAATTTTGGCCATCTTGTCCAGATGCAGCGCTTTGATTTTGCAACTTCAAACGCTGTGCAATCCAATGCGGTAATTGGGCTCTTTCTAAAGAGTCAATTTGCAAAGAAACCCCAAATTGTTCCAAGGTCCCAAACCATGCGCCCTTTTTGGTGGCGTTGTCTAAGCGGGGCAAAATAAACAGCGTCAAGGTGCTGTCGTTGCCATCTGCGCGCTGTGCCAGTTGCTGAATCATGGGGCCGCCCTCTTTACCGGGCTTCCCTGTAGGCACACGAATTTCTAAAATTTGCCGCTCCGCAAAAAGACTCATGGAACCGCCTGCTGCCAGCACCTCGCTCCAATCAAAGTGAGCGCCCGACACCACATGCACGCTGCGTTCGGTATAGCCTTGTTGCCGCGCTGCTGCGCGAATGGCATCTGCCGCTTCTTGCACCAACAAAGCCTCATCACCATGCAAGGTATAAAGACTTCGCATGCCTTTTTGCAGATGTGCTTGAAGCTGAGGCAGGACCAATTGCATAAAGAAGGAGGACCTGTGCGCTGGCTTTAAAGGGATTTGACAGATGCCAAACGGCGCAAAATTTGTTGCACGATGTCGATCTGCATGTCTCGGTACATCATGGTTTCTTCAATTTCTTTGGAAAGGGCTGCAGACTCCACGAAGCTCAGATCACGCTGCTGCTGCAATTCAACTTCTGGAATGAGGTTCAGGCCTTGCGGCGTGCGCAAGCGAAATTTCACTTTCAAGCGCAATTGCAATTCACGCACTTGGCCGGATGCATTCAAACCTACCACCACGCGTTCGCGCACTTCAGACATGACATCCAACACCACTTCAGAAGTGGCCATGTTAGGCGCTTCAGTGAAAACTTTCAAGTTGGCTTGACTTGCCAAATTGCGCCGCAAGTCTGTGCCCAAGGCAGATTGCCGCGGCAAGATCAAAAACAAAGTTTTGAAAGGCAAGTCTGCGCTTTGGCGCAATTGAAAACCACAGCCCGACAAACCTGTAGCTGCGAGGCCGCTTATGAGCGCGCCGCCAGCCAATTTGCGCCCCAAGGCTTGCAGCGATTGGCGGCGGTTCAGCAACTGTAGAGAAACGTTCATGTTGTGTGAGTGCAGGCGCAGTATTTAAGGGTGCTGTAGTTCAAAGCGATAGGTTTATAGGACCACGTTGACCAAACGGCCAGGCACCACAATGATCTTCTTGGGTACAGCGCCAGCGGCTTGCTTGGTCACTTGCTCGTGCGCTGCAGCCGCCTGTTCAATGCTTGCCTTGTCGGCGTTGGCGGGCACGGTGAGCGAGCCACGCAACTTGCCGTTGATTTGCAACATGAGTTCAATCTCGTCGCGCTGCAATGCGGTGTCGTCCACGGTCGGCCAAGCGACATCGAGCAAATCGCCTTGGTTTGCGCCGTAGCCCAACTCGTTCCACAACTGGAAGGCCAAGTGCGGGCAAGCGGGGTACATGACACGCAACAAAATGGAATAGCACTCAGCCAGAGCAGCGTTGTCGTTGACATCTTTAGAGGCGGCGAGCGGAGAATCTTCCAGCGTGTTGAGCATCTTCATGAGCGCTGACACCACGGTGTTGTATTGCATGCGCTCGTAGTCGTAATTGGCTTGGCGCAATACCGAGTGAATTTCGAGGCGCAGCTTTTTGGCTTCAGCACTGAAGGTGAGAGGCTGCGAACGATCGACGCCCAGCCCCACTTTCAAAGCACTTTCTACTTTGACTGCGTAGTTCCAAACACGGCGCACAAAACGGTAGCTGCCTTCCACGGCCGCATCGTTCCACTCCAAGGTGGCTTCAGGCGGCGCGGTAAACATGGTGTACAGGCGAGCAGTGTCGGCGCCGTATTTTTCAATCAAGTCTTGTGGATCAACGCCGTTGTTTTTCGACTTGGACATGGTGCCCACGCCTTCGTAATCGATGGCGGTGCCTTCAGGCAAATTGCCCACGGCCTTTTTCAAACGCGCGCCAATCACTTTGCCGTCTTCTGCCAAAACGTTCTCGACATCTTGTGGCCAGAAATAATCCTTGCCTCCTTTGTCGGTGCGTCGCGAATAAATGTGGTTTAGCACCATGCCTTGCGTGAGCAACTTGGTGAAGGGTTCGTCCACTTTGACCAAGCCCAAATCACGCATCACTTTGGTCCAGAAGCGCGCGTAGAGCAAGTGCAAAATGGCGTGCTCAATGCCGCCGATGTACTGGTCCATGGGCATCCAGTAGTCAGCACCTTCTGCCACCATCTTGTCGGTATGGGTCGGGTCGCAATAGCGCATGAAGTACCACGACGAATCAACAAACGTGTCCATGGTGTCGGTCTCGCGGCGCCCAGGTTTACCGCACACAGGACACGCCACGCCAGCATGAAAGCCTTCGTGTTTGTTAAGCGGATTGCCCGATCCATCGGGAATGCAATCAAGCGGCAAAACCACCGGCAAATCTTTTTCAGGTACGGGCACCGCGCCGTGTTCATTGCAATGAATGATGGGGATGGGTGTGCCCCAGTAGCGCTGACGACTGACACCCCAGTCACGCAGACGCCAAGTGGTTTTCTTCTCGCCCAAGCCTTTGGCAACCAAGTCGGCGGCCACAGCTTCTAAAGCGTCTTTGAAATTCAGACCGTCGTATTGGCCAGAGTTGACCAACACGCCATTGGCCTTGTCGCCAAAGCCGTCGTGCCATTCGGTATGGCTGAAGGCCACACCTTTGGAGGCCACCACTTGCTGAATGGGAAGCTTGTATTTCAAAGCGAATTCAAAATCACGCTCGTCATGCGCAGGCACGCCCATGACGGCGCCATCGCCATAGCTCATGAGCACATAGTTGCCCACCCACACTTCAACAGGCTTGCCTGTGAGCGGGTGCGAAACGAACAAGCCCGTGGGCATGCCCTCTTTTTCTTTGACGGCCAATTCGGCTTCGGTGGTACCGCCTTTTTGACAAGTCTCGATGAACGTGGCCAATGCGGGTTGTGTCAGTGCTGCATTTGCCGCCAACGGGTGCTCGGCTGCCACCGCACAGAACGTAACACCCATGATGGTGTCAGGCCGTGTGGTGAACACATACATCTTGCCGTCTTGAATGAGCTGACCGTCTGCACCGCGAATGTCGTGCGGAAACGCAAAGCGCACACCCGTGGATTTGCCAATCCAGTTTTCTTGCATGAGCTTCACGCGCTCGGGCCAACCGGGCAATTTGTCGCCAGTGACAAAGTCGAGTAACTCTTCGGCGTAATCGGTAATCTTGAGATAGTAGCCAGGAATTTCGCGCTTCTCAACCACCGCACCTGTGCGCCAGCCTTTGCCGTCGATCACTTGTTCGTTGGCCAAAACCGTTTGGTCAACCGGATCCCAATTGACGACTTGCGTTTTGCGATAGGCCACGCCCTTCTCGAGCATCTTCAAAAACAACCACTGGTTCCACTTGTAGTAGCTGGCATCACAGGTGGCAACTTCGCGGCTCCAGTCGATGGCCAAGCCCATGGCCTGCATCTGCTTCTTCATGTAAGCGATGTTTTCGTAGGTCCACTTGGCGGGGGGCACACCATTTTTAAGCGCGGCATTTTCGGCAGGCAAACCAAACGCATCCCAGCCCATGGGCATGAGCACGTTGTAGCCGTTCATGCGCAAATAGCGCGTGAGCATGTCGTTGATGGTGTAGTTGCGCACGTGGCCCATGTGCAGCTTGCCGCTGGGGTAGGGCAGCATGGAGCAGGCGTAAAACTTCTTTTTACGGGCGTCTTCTGTCACGCGGTAGGCGTCGCGCGCATTCCACTGGCTTTGCGCCGCGGGCTCAACTTCGAGGTGGTTGTACTTGTCTTGCATGGTGCAAATTGTAGGTGTTTGGCGAGGTGAAATTCCTCTACACGATGCACTGAGCCCTGATTGACCCGCAAAGGGCGTCTGCATTGCAAAAGATCAGCGCGAGGCAGCCTTTTGAGTGTCCCTTTGACCGTCCCTTTGGGCATCCGTTCCGGGTGCCGTCACAAAGCCAATCCGGCTTAAGCCAGCCTGCTGAGCCAGTCCCATGAGCTCAAGCACTTGACCATAAGGCACTGCCTGATCGACCCGAAGTTGAACTTCCAAGTTGGGCTTTTGATTTGCCAATTGCACAAGCTCAGTTGGCAAGGCCGCCAACGTGACGGGCTTGTCATTGATGAAAAGTTCGCCAGATGCTTTCAGGCTGAGGCTCAGGGCCTCGGGTGCTTCCCCCGCTTGAGCGGCTTTGGATTGAGGCAAGTCCAGCCGAATGGCGCTGGTTAGCAGGGGCGCCGTGAGAATGAAAATAACCAACAACACCAGCATCACGTCCACCAAAGGCGTGACGTTGATGTCACTGAAGGGTTTGGCAAGCGCTGCGCGAGGGAATCGACCAAATGCCATGGTATTGCCTTCTGGCCTGTTAGCTCTGTCGACCGGTGAGCAAGTTCACCAGGTCTTGTGCAAATCCCTCTAGCTCAATTTCAATTTGCGCCACCGTGCGGCCCAACACGTTGTAGGCCAAAACCGCAGGAATGGCCACTGCCAAGCCAGCAGCAGTCATGACCAAGGCTTCGCCTACGGGGCCGGCCACTCGGTCGAGGGTAATTTGGCCCACCTCAGCCATACCGCTCAGGGCATTGAAAATGCCCCACACCGTGCCTAGCAAACCCACAAAGGGTGAGATTGCGCCCACCGTGGCCAACAACAATTGGCCCCATTGCAGCCGGTTGACCGTGGCTTGCAAACTGTCGCGCAGAACACGGGTGAGTTGATGCTCGCGTTCGCCAGCGGCCGCCAAAGTGCCGCCCAAAGGCAACAAGGTGGCCTCTAAAAGTGGGGTGACCGATTGATCGCGGTCAAATTGCGCAACGCGGGCATGCGCTTCTTCAAATTGAGCAGACTGCCAAAAAGCAGCCGTGCTTTGGGGTACGTCTGATTTCACGCGGCGCAGCAAATTGAGTTTCCAAAAAATGACCACCCACGTACTGACCGACATGGCCAACAAAGCCACTGCCACAAAGCGGGTGACCCAGTCACCTTCTGCCCAAAAGGTCAATAAATTCATGGGCTGTGGCTTTATCTCAAGGACAGCACATCGAACATGTCGAAGAGGCCCGTTTTTTGGTCTGCTAAAAATCGGACAGCCCGCAAACTGCCTTGCGCATAGGTCGCCCGGCTGGAAGACTTGTGCGTGACTTCAATGCGTTCGCCGGTACCCGCAAACAAGACGGTGTGGTCGCCCACAATGTCGCCGCCGCGGATGGTGGCAAAGCCAATGCTGGAAGGGTCTCGCTCGCCCGTGACGCCCTCGCGGGCATACACGGCGCAGTCTTTCAGGTCGCGCCCCAATGCATCGGCGATGACTTCGCCCATTTTGAGAGCGGTACCCGATGGCGCGTCTACCTTGTGGCGGTGATGGGCCTCAATGATTTCAATGTCATAACCCGTGGCCAGCGCTTTGGCCGCCATTTCAAGCAATTTGAGCGTGACGTTGACGCCTACGCTCATGTTGGGTGCCATGACAATGGCCACGTCTTTGGCGATGGCTTTGATTTCGTTTTTCTCGGCATCGGAAAAACCGGTGGTGCCGATGACCGCCTTAACGCCCAAGGCTTGGCAAATTTTCAAGTGCGCCAAGGTGCCTTCAGGCCGTGTGAAGTCAATCAGGTATTGGGAATTTTGCAAGCCCAGCTTCAGGTCGCCGGTGACCAAGACGCCACTGGCTTTGCCCATGGCAGCGCCAGCATCGGTACCGACGGCCGTGCTGCTGGCCAAATCGAGCGCGCCCGTGAGGCGGCAATCTAGGGCATTGGCAATGGCCTCAATGAGCATGTGGCCCATGCGGCCAGATGCGCCTGCAACGGCCACAGCATGCAAGGGCACCGGATGTGAAGAAGCAACTTGTGTCATGTGATTCATCAGCGCTTGGCTGGTTCAAGCGGAGGGTAAGAACTTGGCAATGGCAAGGCCGCTGGGGCGGGGTCGGCTTTGCGAACAGGTGCAGGGAATTTGCGCAAATCTTCTTCTTTGGCTTCTAACTCTGGCACTTTGGTACTGGATTTTTTGGCCACCAATTTGGTCACAAACTCAGTTTCGCTGGGCAACTCGTCGCCTGTGACACGATCGAGCACATCGCCTTTGAACCAAGTACTGAGGCTAAAGCTTTGCGCTGGCACACCTTGGCGTCGAATGGTGAAGACGTAATCCCAGCGCTGCTCGTGAAACACGCTGGCAACCAAGGGCGTGCCCAACACTTCGCGCACCTGCATGCGTGACATGCCTGGCTTGAGGAATTCTTTTTGCTCACGCGAGACGAAGTTGCCTTGAACCACCTCAGGGATGTACAAAACGGCATCCGTGGCCACATTGAGGCGAGGCAAACTGCATGCACTTAAAAGGGCCAGCAAAAAAGGCACGGCCACGCCCAAAGAAAGCGTGTTGCGCAGAGAAATAAGAATTTGTTTTTTCATGGATGCTTGGCAGACCATATGATGGAGTCATTGTAGCGGTAGCATTCGGCTCTGGCGAAGCCCCTTTGACCAAAGCCCTTCTCATTCATTTGCAACTGAAAACACATGGACGAACTCAAAAGCACCGGGCTGAAAACCACCATTCCTCGTCAAAAGATTTTGGAAATCTTTCAAAAAGGGGTGCAAAGGCACATGACGGCCGAGGATGTTTTCAAGCACCTGCTCAATGACAATGCCGACATCGGTTTGGCGACGGTTTACCGGGTCCTCACCCAGTTTGAACAAGCTGGCCTATTAAGCCGAAACCATTTTGAAAGTGGCAAGGCGGTTTACGAGCTAAACGAGGGGCAACACCATGACCACATGGTATGCCTAGACTGCGGCAAAGTTGAAGAGTTTTACGACGCCGAGATTGAAAAAAGGCAACACGATGTGGCCTTGTCCAAGGGCTTTGTGATTGCCGACCATGCGCTTAGTTTGTACGCTCACTGCACCCAAAACCCCTGCCCCCATCGCAATCGAACCTAAGCCGAACAGGCTAAATCAGGCTCACTCAGTCCATGGCCGCGCGTTGGGCCGCCATGAAGTCTTGGTAGGTGTCAATGCCCCGCATTTGCAAAATGGTGTTGCGAACGGCAGCCTCCACCAGCACCGCAATGTTGCGGCCAGCCACCACCTGAATGACCACTTTGCGAACCGGAATGCCCAGCACATCTTGGGTGAGCGTCTCTGTGGGAATGCGTTCGTAATCACGCTCAAAGTTCTCGTGACGCACCAAGTGCACAATGAGTT
>Ga0209442_1001228_pt1 | contig 14702 bp, 15 predicted proteins | sample LauGreSBDMM110DD_2_FD_187565 | JGI IMG/M metagenome (GOLD analysis project Ga0209442, IMG submission 187565) | Freshwater lake microbial communities from Lake Michigan, USA - Sp13.BD.MM110.DD (SPAdes) (version 2) | ecosystem: Environmental > Aquatic > Freshwater > Lake | place: Lake Michigan...
AAGACGGATCACATGTGGCAACAGTTGCCCAAGAAGCATTGGTGCGTTTGCGAAACGATTTGTAACGCAACACCTATTTCAAATGGTGGTCGAGACCGGCGTCGATCCGGTGACCCCACGCTTTTCAGGCGTGTGCTCTGCCAACTGAGCTACTCGACCATTGGCGGTCCAGCTATTGCCGAACCAGACGGTGGCTTGCACCACCGTCTTATTGACGGAAAATACCGCCAATAATGGCGGTCCCGACGGGACTCGAACCCGCGACCTCCGGCTTGACAGGCCGGCGTGAACTCCAGCTTCACCACGGGACCTTGTGGAAACCACAGGTCTATATTGCACCCCCAACGGGATTCGAACCCGTGCCGCCACCTTGAAAGGGTGGTGTCCTAGGCCGCTAGACGATGGGGGCTTGGACGACTCCGGTTGAGAGCAATGTGACGCTATCAGGAGCAAAGTAACAATACGCCCCTGATATCAATTGTCCTCACCTGAGAGGGCAGAGATTGTCCATTCAAGGAGCCAGCCCAAGTATCCGTAGAGCTGCCACTGGCCAAAAGAGGGGTCGTTCTCGTCAATGTCGTCCTCGAAATCGTCTTCGCCCACGTCGAGCAAGGTGCCAAGTACAAGGCGCAAGTTATTCAGGACAGTCATAAACGCATGAAGTTGAGCGGCACTTTTGAGTTCAGTTGATTCAAGAACTTCTTTCACCACGGCAATTGACGACGCCCGCGACTGGATGAGTTCGTCGCGCATGTAGCCCTGGTACTCAGCATCGTGTTCGGGGTTCTCGTGATACGCAGTGGGGAATAGTCGACGTAACCGCGGGTCGTCCGGGCCCATGGCCAAAATTTCTGATAACTGATCAACGAAGCGCAACAGTGTTGACCTGTCGTCTGAAGACAATGTGATCTCGAACATGTCGTTTTCTCGAGCAACAACGGGCCCTTCGCGTTTACGTCGCTTCATGTGTCTTGCTGCATCGTTGCCCACAAACCATGTTCGTGAAGTCGAAAAACATCGATCTCTGCTTTTTCGCGCGGGCCATTCGAAACAACGGCGCGACCCTTTTCATGAACGTCCATCATCAAAATGTCTGCCTTTGCTTTGGGGTATCCAAAAAGTTTCTGCAAAACGAATGACACGTATGACATCAAATTGATGGGGTCGTTCCAGACAATGACTACCCAGGGGACCTGGAGGTCAACGACTTCATCCGTTGCAATATCAACAGAGGGCTCTGCCACTTCAGTTTGTTGGCTCCCAGTCGGGGCGATGAAAATCACACATTCATTCTGCTGGTGAATAGGCGATGTTGCCTACCCACCAATACGATGGAGGGCTGTGCCTATCAACGTTCGCCCTTTTGTCCCGTCACGCCTGACGCGTCGGCCTGGCCATGAGTCTGGGCGTATCCCCACTTCTGCTGCGGCTGGCTATATCGCCCTCACAAAGCCGCGCATTATTGAATTGCTCCTGATCACCACAATTCCGACCATGGTCGTTGCCAATGAAGGTTGGCCAAGCCTGTGGCTGATGGTGGTCACGATGGTGGGTGGCACGTTGGCCGCCGGTGGCGCAAACGCCATCAACATGTACATCGATCGCGATATCGACGCCCTGATGGAGCGCACCAAGAACCGCCCATTGGTGACGGGCCTCATTTCGCCGCGAAACGGGCTGATTTTCGCTATTTCGCTCGAAATCGTGGCTTTTTTGGTCCTTTGGGCCGGAACCAACCTACTTTCGGGAGTTTTGGCGCTCTCGGCCACCCTTTTCTACGTCTTTGTTTATTCCCTGTGGCTAAAGCGGACCAGCAAGCAAAACATCGTGATTGGTGGGGCTGCAGGCGCTGTCCCTGTCCTTGTGGGCTGGGCTGCAGTCACTAATTCGCTCAGTTGGACCCCATGGTTGCTCTTCATGGTCATTTTCTTGTGGACACCGCCCCATTTTTGGGCCCTGGCTATCAAGCACAATGACGACTACACGGCAGCTGGCGTACCGATGCTGCCGTCGGTGGTATCCCACGAAAAGGTCATTGCCTCAATGGTCCGATACACAATCGCCCTTCTCGTGAGCTCGCTAATTCTTGTCCCGGTCAGCGATATGGGTTGGGTCTACGGAATCTCTGCGTTGGTGTTAGGCGTGGCTTTCTTGTGGGGCACAATTGCACTTGGAAAATCGGACAGTCCGAGCGCCTCAATGCGACTTTTTTCCTTTTCGATCTCGTATATCTCGCTCCTGTTCATCGCGTTGACCATCGACGTCTTCGTTCGCTAAAAAAGCGCAATCGCACGAACTGGTAACCGCCCGAGGATTTACCGTCTGTGGCAAGGCGATGGGTAGTCTTGATTCGTTACAACTAGGCGCACTCGCTCCGACAGTTCACAAGAACTGAAGGTGTGTATCTGGGAGACCTTCCGAAAATGACCAATATCGACACTCACGTGGGCGCAACGACGCATGCACAGGGCGCAGGCTCTGCTCTTGTCATTTCCGTCGGCCAATGGATCACCAGTAGTGATCATAAAAAAATTGGACGTCTATTCATCGGGACCTCATTACTAAGCGCAGTCCTTGCTGCAGTGCTCGGTTTGATCTTTGGTCTTGAACGAATAAGCCCAGCTCACATGGAGATCTTTCATGGTGATGCAACTCCGCAAATGTTTGCGTTGTATCAATTCGCCCTTGTCTTCGGGGTTCTTGCTCCACTCTTTGTAGGAATTGCAATTGCTGTTGTGCCTACTCAACTTGGCGCACGTTCTATAGCTTTCCCACGACTCGCGCAATTTGGTTTCTGGGCATGGCTCTTTGGTGCCTTAATGGTTGACATTTCAATCATTGGCAACGGTGGCCCTGGCGGCGGTGCAACTGATCTTGTTGATATGTATTTGTTGGGTGTTGCGCTTGCAGCAGTTGGTCTTCTTGCCGGAAGCCTTTCCATCGCCACGTCAGTTCTTACTGCTCGTGCACCGGGAATGACACTTGATCGCGTCCCTGCATTTTCATGGTCTGCTCTTGTTGGTTCGATTGCAACCCTGTTGAGCCTGCCAGTCATGATCGGCACAATCATCTATGTCTATGTAGATCACACTCATGCGCAATTGATTTTCGGCGGCAACAAAGGGATCAACTCGTTCTTGGGTTGGTCATTGTCTCAGCCAATGACTTTTGTGTTTGTCATCATGGCTCTCGGAGTTCTTGCAGAAGTTGCACCAGTTACTGCACGCACCGAACAACCTCTTCGCCCAATAGTTCTTGCTGGTATCGGAATTATTTCCACAGCAGTTCTTGGAGCAGTCACGCAGAGTGCGCACATTCTTGATTGGGCCGGAACCAACTCTGACAAGGCGAAGAGCACGTTGTTGCACTCACTCTTCAATGGTTTGCCATTGCTCGGAATGCTTGTCGTTGTTCTTCTCTCGCTCTTGTGCTTGAAGGTGGGTACACCTCGAGTGACTGCATCGTTCGCCTTGTCTTTGCTCGGCGTACTCATGATCATTGTTGGTGTACTCGGAAACGGTTTGTACACGTTTAAGTCAGCATCGCTTGACGGCACTGTGTTTTCCGAAGGCATCGTTTTGTACATTGTGTACGGCGGCTTGTTGAGTGCGTTAGGTGCTCTCAGTCATTGGGCTCCACTCTTGTGGGGACGTGCCTTTGACAACATAAAACTTCTTGGTTTGGCATTGATCGGGCTGCTCGGAACAATCTTGGCTAGCTTCCCCCTCTACATCGCTGGGTTTGCTAACCAGCCAGCAAACATTGTTATGGGTTTTGACTACGACGGACCTGTTGCGCTCTGGAATGTTCTTACCGGTCTCGGACACGCACTCATTGTTCTCACGGTTCTCGGCTTTGTCGGACTGCTCATTGATGCAGTGCGAAATGGCGAATCAGTTTCACAGGAGGCATCGGCATGACAATCGCATTACCAGCAGCACCCGCAGAGGCGCCCCGCCGACAAATTCTTGTTGCAACGGCAATCGCTTCTGCTTCTGCGTTCATGCTCATCATCGGGATGATTGCAATGTGGCTGAAGTTTCGTGCTGGCGCGCCAACACGTGACTCACTAGATGGATTTAAAATCATCAAAGACTGGATGCCTGTCAGTGTCAAAATTCCAGAAGTTGCAGCCAACGTCATGTTCACAACTTTTCCAGTCGGTGCATTAATGGCACAGTGGGCTTCATATTCAGCAAAGCGCAACGATGCACCTCACCGTTCACTTGCACTTGCTATCAGCTTTCTCATTGGTCTTGCCATTGTGAATGCGCAAGTTGCAGTTTATAGCCAGATGGAAATCGGACTCGCCGACGGACAATTTCAAACAATGTTCTATGCCATTACTGGCACGATGTTGTTGCTAGTTGTTGGGGGCATGGTTTTCAGCCTTGTGGCTTTCTTTCGATCTGTTGGCGGTCGTAACAACGACACAGACTTGGTTAATGCCCATGCGCTCTATTGGTACTTCCTCACTGCAGCTTTTGCTGTGGTGTGGTTCGTGGTGTACGTACAGAAGTAGGTCAAGATGATTACCCCTGGTTCAAAATATTTCTTCGGCCTCACGGGATTGTCGCTAATTGCAGCAATCTTGTACATGGTCTTGGTGAACCCATCAGACCTCGGAGCTGTCGCACTGATTGGTCTTGCAGCTTCAGGCGCCTTGATTGGAGCAATGGCCTTGTTCACTCGCGACGGTGACGTTTACGCAGATGAAGAAGCAGTTGCAGCTAATGCCGTCGCTGGTCCACCGTCATTCTGGCCAATCGTGTTCGCACTTGGAGCAGCCATGGTTCTGACTGGTCTTGCAACTGTGTCAGTTGTGTTCATTCTTGGTATTGCAGTCCTCATTGGTGGTGGCGTTGAATGGGCCATTCACAACTGGGCAGATGGCGCATCGTCAGATCATGAATTCAATAAGTTCGCTCGCGCTCGCGCAATCAGTGCAATCGAGTACCCAGGTCTTGCTGCTGTTGTCCTTGGTGTCATTGCTTTCTTCTTTTCTCGGGTTTTTCTTGCACTATCAAAAGAGTCCGGAACAATCTTTTTCATCGTCGCAGCTTCTGCGATTTTTTTAGTCGGCATACTCATTGCTTTCAAGCCATTTATGAAGGGTGCTGCCACGGTTATTGTGGCGGTCGTAGCAGTTGTGACGCTTGTTGGCGTCGGAACGTTTGCTGCCCTGTCAGGCGAACGTAAAGAACTTGCTGTTGCTGCAGAAGAAGATCATTACGACGCATCTCATCGTGAATGCGGAAAAGAAGAATCTAAGCACTACGACCATCACGCAAATAACTCGGTGTCATTACGTTCAGCCGTGACTGCCACCATTTTTGTCAAGGATGGAAAGGTGTACGCACAATCGATGGGCATATCAAAGAATGTAGACACCATCACTATTCCTCGTTCGAATTCAACCTCCGTTTTGTTCCGAAATCTTGATGAAGAGGAACGTCGCCTTGTCGTCAACTTGGGCACAGCCAAAGTTAACGACACCGGAGACGTTAAAGAACTACTTGGCACGTGCACACAACTCACTGGCAAGAACCAAGAGCAAGTAATGACTCTCACTATTCCAAAGCCAGCAACTGATCCCGAGCAATACTCATTCACAGTTCCTGGTGCCACTGGCAAAATCAAGTTGGTCGTGCCGTGAGTCACTCAGATTCTCCCCACTCATCAGAAAAGGCTATGGATATCGTGAACAACGTGAAGTCATCAAGTCATCGCATTCGTAACTCAATCGCATCAATCTTTGGCATTGTTTTACTTGCTGGTTGTGCGACAAATGCACCGCAAGACACATGGCAGCCGAAGGGCGACAATGCCCAGATCATCAACAATCTTCAGTGGATCATTTTCCCAATGGCCGGCGTCGTCGGCGTTCTCGTTTTTGCATTTGCCGCTTACACCTTTTGGAAGTTCACTGATCGCGGACAACCAATTCCTTCACAGAGCCACGGCAAGCCAATCGTAGAAATCATTCTCACAATCATTCCTGCGCTGATTCTCACCGTTGTTGGTGTGTTCACATTCCGCGGAATCTTTGAACTCGCAAATACCGAAGACACTGAAATGGTTATCAACGTCACTGGTCAGCAGTGGTGGTGGGAATATGACTATCCAGTACAAACTGACCAAGGCATTACCAAGCCAATCATTTCTTCAGGCCAACTTGTTATTCCAGTAGGCACGAAAGTTTTGCTTCGTGAAACAAGTCGCGATGTTATTCACTCATACTGGATTCCAGCATTGAATGGTAAGAAAGATGCTGTCCCTGGCCGCATCAACTTGCTGCGTCTTCAGGCTGACAAGCCCGGACTTTTCGCTGGTCAGTGCACCGAGTTCTGTGGTCTTTCTCATGCCAATATGCGTATGGAAGCCATCGCACTGTCAAAGGAAGATTTTGCGAAATGGGTGGCTGGGCAACAGAAGGCCTACACCTCACCTGCAGCGGGAACTCCTGCAAAAGAGGGCGAAGCCGTTTTCTTGAATCAATGCATTCGTTGTCACCAAGTCAATGGTTTAAAGAAAGCTGACGGCACTCCTGCCATCGCAGCGCCTGATGAGAATGTTTATTCCGGCGCAGCTCCGAACCTCTCATTTTTAATGTCACGCAACACTTTTGCTGGTGCAAAGTTTGACTTGTTGAACAAGTCGTGCCGTGAGGATGTGTGGGGAGCAAGTCCTGAAACCATTGGGGCGAAGTATCTCGCTGGCGTTTCACAGTCCTGCTTGAATGAAACTGATCTTCGTGCATGGTTGCGCAATGCGCCAGCAATGAAGCCGATGTATGCAGATCCAACCAAGTTGGAGAAATCGGGTGGAAAGTATCGCGGTATGCCAAACCTTGGTCTTACTGAAACAGACATCGACAAACTCGTCGCTTACCTATTGACACTGAAGTAATCGGAGAATCCCATGTCCACCAATGAACTAACTCTTACACCAGGTAACGCACTTGACGTGGCGAAGGGCAAATTAGTAGTTGCACCAACTCAGTCACTTGGCGTTGTGCGTCGTCCAGTTAATACAACTGGCTGGCGCGAATGGCTCTTTACTGTTGACCACAAAAAACTCGGAATCATGTACGGCACTGTGGCATTTGTGTTCTTCATTGTCGGCGGTGTCGAAGCGTTGTTTATTCGTTTGCAGTTAGCTCTTCCAGATGGCCGAATTCTTAGTGCTGACAAGTACAACCAAATGTTCACCATGCATGCGACCACGATGATTTTCTTGTTCGCCATGCCCATGGCTGCAGCATTTGCGAACTATTTCTTGCCACTTCAAATTGGTGCTCGAGATGTTGCGTTCCCACGTCTCAACGCATTGTCATTCTGGTTGTTCCTCACCGGAGGTCTGATTCTGAATGCGTCTTGGTTCCTTGGAGGAGCAGCTGACGGTGGTTGGTTTATGTACGCACCAAACTCCGGACCAGTGTTCTCGCCAACTAACGGTGTTGACTTCTGGATTCTCGGTTTGCAGATTGCTGGTATTGCCTCTTTGATTGGTTCTATCAACCTGATCGTCACAGTTCTCAACATGCGTGCGCCCGGAATGACCCTGATGAAGATGCCTGTGTTCACGTGGATGATTCTCGTGGTGCAGTTCCTCTTGGTGTTCTCATTGCCAGTTATCACTGTGGCTTTGGTGTTGCTGATGTTCCAGCGTTCCTATGGCGCCACATTCTTCGATGTGTCGCAGGGTGCAGACCCACTTCTCTGGCAACACTTGTTCTGGATCTTCGGTCACCCAGAGGTGTACGTGTTGATTCTGCCGGCGTTCGGAATCATCTCTGAAGTGCTTCCTACGTTCTCGCGTAAGCCACTCTTCGGGTATCCATTTGTTGTGTTCTCTGGTGCATCTATCGGACTAGTTGGCTTCGGCGTATGGGCTCACCATATGTTCGCGTCTGGTCTCGGGCCAGTTTCTGTTGCAGTGTTCTCGATGGCAACGATGGCAATTGCTATTCCGACCGGTGTGAAAATCTTCAACTGGTTGCTCACTATGTGGGGCGGCAAGATTTGGTACTCGGCAGCAATGAAGTTCGCCATCGGCCTCGTCATCCTTTTCACTATCGGTGGTTTGTCGGGCGTTACACACGCAGTTGCTCCTTCTGACACGCAACAGACCGACACGTACTACATCGTTGCTCACTTCCATTACGTGTTGTTTGGTGGAATGGTCTTCGGTTTGTTCTCTGGTTTCTATTATTGGTGGCCAAAAGTTTTCGGAAAGATGCTCAACGAAAAATTAGGTAGCTGGAACTTCTGGTTCATGGTTATTGGTATGAACCTCACGTTCGGACCAATGCATATCCTTGGGCTTCAAGGCCAGCCTCGCCGTATGTATGTTTGGACCGAAGCTCGTGCTGGTGAAGGATTCTTCAACCTTGGCTTCTGGAACATGGTGTCATCGATTGGCTCATTCATCTTGGCTGTCGGTGTTCTCTTCTTCATCATTAACGTGATCAAGACCACTCGTAACCCAGAGCGCGCTCCGCTTGACCCATGGGATGCACGTACCTTGGAATGGATAACAACCAGTCCTCCAAAAGTGCACAACTTTGATCGCATTCCTGTAGTTCATCACCTCGATGAGTTCTTCCACCGTAAGTATGAAGAAGACGAAGCCACTCACACGATGAAGCAAGTAGCTACTGGCGAAGAACTTGTTCGTGCTGAAGAAGCAGCCGCTGATGCTGACATTCATATGCCAGGGCCTTCGTACTGGCCCCTGCTTCTTTCCATTGGTGTGGGAATACTTGGCATGGGAGTCATCTACGGAACTCCAATCATGGTTGTCGGAGCACTTGTTGTTCTCTTCTCCTCGTACGGATGGGTCCTTGAGCCTTCCGTACCTGACGCAATCGATTTTGATACACCGTCAACAGACGGTCACACGAAGGAGATAACTCCAGTTGGCTGATATCGCAACACACGACACCGATCACGCAACTGATCACGGTCATCATTCATCAACTGGCTTGTCAAACAACAAGCTGGCAATGTGGTTGTTCCTCGGATCAGAGTGCCTGCTCTTTGGTGGTCTTATCTCAACGTACATGCTGTATCGCGGTCGCGTTCAGAACGGACCGCATCCTTCACAGATCTACGACATTCCGTTCACCTCGGTCAGCAGCTTCGTTCTGTTGATGTCATCGCTCACCATGGTGCTTGCAGTGTCTTCTGCACACCGCAAGGACGATTCAAAGACGAATCTTTGGCTGCTCATTACGGGTTTGCTTGGAGCAACTTTTGTTGGTGGCCAGGTGTACGAGTTCACAACGTTTTATCGTGAAGGCCTTGGCTTCACCACAAGCCTTTTTAGCTCGAGCTTTTATTCTTTGACCGGCTTCCACGGTGTTCACGTTTCTGTCGGTGTCATTATGTTGATGTCGCTAATGGGCATCATCAAAAAGGGCAAGATCACGGGCGATAAGGCCGAGGTTGTGGAACTCATTGGTTTGTACTGGCACTTTGTTGACGTTGTGTGGATCATTATCTTCACCTTGGTTTACCTAATCCCATCCTGATTGAGAGCGCATCATGACTACCGTTACTGAAACACACGAAGACACACAAGAGCACGGAATGTCCGACGCGGGGTACATAAAGATCGCAGTCATCTTGGCCCTCATCACGGCTCTAGAGGTTTCTACCTACTACGTAGATTTCGGCCCCTTGTTCATGCCTGCATTACTCATCATGATGGTGGTTAAGTTCGTCATGGTTGTCTCCTACTTCATGCACCTGAAGTTTGATAGCAAAATTTTTAGTTTCCTTTTCTATACTGGTCTTGGGCTTGCGATATTCGTGTACTGCACGTTTCTCGCCACCTTCAAGTTCTTCATCGCGTAACTAGCGGGGCGGGTCGGCAATGCTGATCTCTGGCATCGAACCAACTCTGAATACTGACCCCTGGCGGTATCAGCAGCACTTGGAAATCTGGGTGTTGATCATCGGTCTCGTAGTTGCGTTCGTGTACGCGATTCGAGTGCTCGGACCCAAAGTTGTTCCAAGCGGGGAAGTGATTTCTCGCAAACAAATCAGGACTTTTTCCCTAATGATTTTCCTGTTGTTGATTTCAACAGATTGGCCGTTACATGACATCGCAGAGGAATACCTGTATTCCATGCATATGTTGCAGCACACAATTCTTACCTACATCATTCCACCGCTTGCCCTGCTCGCAACACCCGAGTGGCTCTTTCGACTATTGGTAGGAAAAGGTCGCACGTATCGAGTAATCCGGTTTCTCACGCGCCCGGTGATTGCCGCTGTCACATACAACGCGGTCTTGCTGATTACTCATATTCCTGCACTGGTGAATCGTTCTGCAGCTGGTGGTCCATTGCACTACAGCCTTCATGTTTTATTGGTATTCAGTGCTCTAATGCTGTGGACACCAATATGCGGCCCGGCGAAAGAATGGCGTATGAGTAACGGCGCAATGATGGTCTATCTCTTTTGCACATCTTTGGTTCCTTCAATTCCCGCAGGTTGGTTGACATTCGCTGAAGGCTCTGTGTATAACCACTATGACACTCCAGTTCGAGTGTGGGGAATGTCAGTGTTGAGTGATCAACAACTAGCTGGCGGAATCATGAAACTCGGAGGAGCAGTTTTCTTGTGGACGCTCATCGTCACCATTTTCTTCACCCGTTTCATGAAGGGCTTCTTTGGTGAACAGTCGTATAGAGCCAAAGAACCTACAGACTCATCTCAATCTCAATGACGCGGGTTTAGCTCCAGCGGAAGCGTCGTGCGGCAATTGCAGGGGCAATGATTCCCCACGCGCCCAACACTGCACAAGGAACAACGAGGCCAGCCGAATCACCGTTCAACGTTGAACGCAGCAGATCAGCTAGAGCAGTTGACGGCAAGCCCTGAACGGTGTTACCGAGGAAGTCGGGAAGTGAGTCGCGAGGAATCACCATTCCGCCCAACAAAAGCAGTACTAAGTACAGCCCGTTCTGTGCAGCCAGATTGATCTCAGCGCGCAATTGGCCAGCGAGAATTAGCCCAATTCCAGCAAATGCTGAAGTACCAAACAGAACCACAACAATTGCAAGCGGCCATGTAGAACCGCCTGGTTGCCACCCGAGCGCGAGACCGAGCGACAACAAGATGATTGTCTGAATCAATTGCACAGTAAACACGGACAAGATTTTTGCAATGACCAATTCAATACGTGTCAATGGTGTTGCACCAAGTCGCTTCAGAACCAAATAGGAACGCTCAAACCCCGTAGCTATTCCTAAACTCACCATTGAAGATGACATGATCGCGATGGCAAGAACGCCGGGCGTTAGGAATTGGATAGGGTCCGCATTTAGGTCCATGTTGGGACTTGGCAACACATCTACCGAGCCAAAAAAACCAAGTAGCAATACAGGAATAATCAGTGTCAGTAGTAATTGCTCACCGTTACGTGCAAGCAGCATTAGTTCTGTCCGAAGTTGAATGCGAATACGCCTCACTTGGCGCCTCGAGTCAATCGTCGGTATGTATCTTCTAACGATTCGGTACCCATATCGACCCCGAGTAACGGGTGAGAATTATCAGCGAGCCATTGTGAAATTCGTGTCATCAGTTGCGGTGTTGGTTCTGAAGCCACTTCGTAGACACCGTCTCCGATAGCTACAACTGGGCTATTGATTGATACTGCAAGTTCTGCTGGCACTAGCCCAACTGAAGAAGTAAAACGCAAATGTTTACGTGATGTAAGCAACGTCAGGATTTCGCCACTTGCGATGACCTTGCCGGAATTAAACAACACAGCATGAGTTGCAACTTTCTCTGCTTCGGCCATGTCATGTGACGCGAGTACAACAGTTGTACCGCGCGCTGCCAAATCACGAATGATGTCGGCAATGATGTCGCGGCCGTCAATATCGACACCTGATGTTGGTTCGTCCAGAAAGATCACGTCAGGGTCTGCAGCTAATGCCAAAGCAAGTGACAGTCGTTGTTGTTCTCCGCCTGACAGTTTGCGCCATGTGCCTGTTGAACGATTCGAGAGTCCAACGCGCTCAACCAATTGCGTCGCGTTAACGCCTTTGTTATGAAGCGCACAAAAATGAGACACCACATCACGCACTCGGGCACTGGGGTAGACGCCTCCGCCTTGCAGCATGACGCCCATGCGCTCGGTCAGTGCACGGTGATCAGAAGCAGGGTCAAGCCCAAGGACACGCACAGAGCCAGATTTGGCGGTGCGAAAGCCTTCACAGACTTCAATGGTGCTGGTCTTACCGGCCCCATTTGGCCCAAGGATGACAGTCACGCTGCCCAATGGAGCCTCAAAGGAGACATTGTCGACAGCCACGAGGTCGCCATAGGAAACACTCAGATTTTCGACAACAACGGACACGTCTCCACTTTACGAACAATTGCCTCTCAGCACGAAAGGCGGGACAGGTAGCCTGAAATCCTGTGATTGATGTACGACTTCTGCGCACGAACCTTGATGGGGTGCGGTCTGCCTTGGCCCGCCGGGGAAAGCCAGACCTCCTAGTTCAGGTCGATGAAGCCGTTGCCCTCGATTCTCGTATTCGTGAGATCAGCCTCGAGCGTGACGCTCTGCGAGCCGAAGTAAACGACCTCTCGAAACAGGTGGGCGCTCTACGTCGCGACAAGAAGAACGATGAAGCAGAAGCCCTGATGGAGCGTAGCCGCGTTGGTGGAGACCGTGAGCGCGTTCTTCAGAGCCAGATCGACGCTGTGCAAGATGCACTGCAGCAAATCATGCTGCGCATTCCGAACTTGCCACACCCAGATGCCCCTGATGGCGCCGGCGATCATGAGAACCCAATTGTGAAGGGGCCAATTAATTTGCCTGCCACATTTGGCGAGCATCAACGCGTGCCTCATTGGGAAACCGCAACAGCTCTTGGCATTCTTGATAACGAACGAGCCACAAAAATTGCTGGCGCAATGTTCACAATGCAGCGTGGACTTGGTGCAACTCTTGCACGTGCACTGTGTCAGTTTGCATTAGATCAGAACGCTGATGCATTCGAAGAAATTCGCCCACCAAGTTTTGTAACTACTGCAACACTTACTGCCACCGGTCACCTTCCGAAGTTTGCTGATGATGCATACGCCATTGAGCGTGATGACCTGTGGGCAATTCCTACCGCTGAAGTTCCACTCACGTCATTGCATGCCGGTGAAGTTTTAGATGAAGCAGAATTACCAGTTCGTCTGATGGCGTATTCACCGTGTTATCGCCGTGAAGCGGGAAGTGCTGGCCGTGATACGCGCGGCATGTTGCGTGCACATGAATTCGACAAAGTAGAAATTCTTGCAATTGCACGCCCAGAAGATGCACCAGCTTTACTGACTGAATTAGTTGGTCGTGCAGAAGCATTGATGGCCGCTTTGGAATTGCCGTACCGCATTATTGAGATCTGTACCGGCGACATGGGTGGAAGCCATCACCGCAGTTTTGACATTGAGGTCTATGCGCCGGGTTGTGATGCGTGGCTGGAAGTCAGCAGCGTTTCCTGGTTCTCTGATTACCAAGCGCGGCGTGCAGATATTCGCTTCAAGCGTACTGGCCAAAAAGGAACTGAAATTGCAAACACACTCAATGGTTCTGCACTTGCAGTGCCTCGTGTGTGGGCAGCGATTTGTGAAAACCATCGCCAGCCAGATGGCAGCGTGCGAATCCCTGATGTGCTTCTGCCGTACATGCGCGGTGCCACACACATCACACCAAAGGCGTAATCATGGGTATCGCTGATCGCCGTATTCAATATGAAACAGCGGGACTCGATATTGATGACCTTCATGCTGATCCCATTACCCAGCTAAACGTTTGGTATCACCAAGCTGAAGAAGTTGGCGTAACTGAACCCAATGCAATGGTGTTGTCCACGGTTGATGCGACAGGGCAGCCAGATTCTCGCGTGTTGTTGGCACGAGGCATTGATGCACACGGCATTACCTTTTTCTCAAATCGCACAAGCGCAAAAGGAACACAGATTGCTGGCGAATCACGAGCCGCTGGAACTTTTGCGTGGCTTGACCTGCACAGACAAGTGCGTATTCAGGGAGTCATCTCTCAGGCAACTGATGCAGTAAGCGATGAGTATTTTGCATCGCGACCACGCGCTTCACAATTAGGCGCGTGGGCTTCTCCTCAGTCAACTGTTATCGGCAACAGGGAAGAACTTGATGATCTCATTGATGAAGTAACTGAACGCTTCGAAGGCAGTGACGTTCCTCGTCCACCACACTGGGGTGGATACGTCTTGTCGATTGATCAGATTGAATTCTGGCAAGGCAGACCAAGTCGTTTGCATGATCGTTTCCGCTACACACGCAATGGTGTTGTGTGGCGCGTTGAACGCCTCGCGCCGTAACTTTTACTGCTTGCCCATCTCCGAGCGATTTTCAATGTCTGGGTCGGGCCCTGGAACTTTGTCGAGCAGTTCCACTTCAATCCGGTGCAATGTGCCAGTGAAGGGAAATGGTGCCTCATAAGAAGTTCCCACTGGTGCGCCGTTATTGCGACCAACATGCAAACCATTAAACGGCATCCATCCGCGAATGATGCGAGGAATATCTACGGAAGCAACTTCGACGCCGTCAACAGACAAGGTTCCATGCCCAGAAGCGCGTTCTACCCTTGTGAGTCTCCACGTGATTACGTGGTCTCCTGGTGTCAGAGATTGTGTACCACGAACTTCATGT
>Ga0209442_1001236_pt1 | contig 14618 bp, 11 predicted proteins | sample LauGreSBDMM110DD_2_FD_187565 | JGI IMG/M metagenome (GOLD analysis project Ga0209442, IMG submission 187565) | Freshwater lake microbial communities from Lake Michigan, USA - Sp13.BD.MM110.DD (SPAdes) (version 2) | ecosystem: Environmental > Aquatic > Freshwater > Lake | place: Lake Michigan...
GCTGGTGCCACAGAACGAGCCAACGTGGACTTGACACAAGAATTGGTGGACTTGATTACCGCTCAACGTAACTTCCAGGCCAACGCCAAAGCCATTGAGACATCAAGCACCATGACGTCGGCCATCATTAACTTGCGCTCTTAATACTTAGCGCATTGATTTAAAACCAGGACCTCAGCATGGATCGTTTAGCCTTTAACGCCGCAGCCGCCATCAATGAAGGGCGTACAGCCCGTCAGATGACGACCAACGAATTGGCCAACGTGGCAACGCCTGGTTTTAAACGAAGCTTTGAAGCCGCCATGCTCACTTTAAAAGTGCAAGGTGCTGGTTTTGAATCTCGTTTGCAACCGCAAGCATTTTCAACCGACAACATCAACATGCGACCAGGTGTGATTGTCAAAACCGGCCGCGATCTTGACATAGCCATGGACGATCAGGCTGTGATGGGCGTAACCGCACCAAATGGCGAATTGGCATTTACGCGCCGCGGCGACTTAAAGTTAAATGGCCAAGGTGTTTTAGAAATGGGAACAGGTGCATTGGTTCGCGGCCAAGGCGGTGGCCCCATCACGATTCCACCAGGCTTCTTTGTCAAAATTAGCAAAGATGGCTCGGTGTTCGCAACCAATCCAGCCCAAGTAGGTGTCGCAGCCCCTGTGTTTATTGACAGAATTTTATTGCGCGATGCCAGTCAAGTTAATTTGGAACGTCGTGAAGACAGTCTTTACCGCGTGGTGGGCAAGCCCAACGAGGACATTCCTGTCACAGGCAAACTGGTCAGCCTCACGCCTGAAACTTTAGAAGGTTCCAACGTGAACGCCATGGAAGTCATGGTGAAACTTATGGACCAAAGCCGTTCATTTGAAATGCAAGTAAACGTGATCAAACAAAGCAAAGACGTTGATGAGTCGGGCGGCAGCATGATGCGCGCCTCTTAACGTTTTTTAACCAACTGACTATTTAAAAGGAGCTCGCCATGGACGCTAGCATGTGGGTTGCCAAAACTGGCTTGGATGCGCAACAAACGCGCATGAACGTGATTTCCAATAACTTGGCCAACGTCAATACAACAGGTTTCAAACGCGACCGCGCTGTGTTTGAAGACTTGCTGTATCAAAACATTCGCCAAGCTGGCGGCCAAACTGGCGCCAACACACAAGCCCCAACAGGCTTGATGCTGGGTACCGGTGTTCGTGTGGTTGCAACAGAAAAGCAGCACGCCCAAGGTAACATGGTGAATACGCAAAACCCCTTGGACATGGCCATTGCTGGTGAAGGTTTTTTCCAAATTTCACAGCCAGACGGCACCATTGCCTACACCCGCGATGGCAATTTCAAATTGTCCAACACTGGCCAAATTGTCACTGCGTCAGGTGCTCTGCTGCAGCCTGCCATCACCATTCCCAACACAGCATCTAGTGTCACTTTTGGTCGCGATGGTACGGTTTCTGTCGAATTGGCTGCTGGCGGTTCGCAAGTCATTGGGCAAATTCAGTTGGCTCGATTTGTCAACCCAAGCGGCTTGGAATCTAAAGGTCAGAATTTGATGAAAGAGACACCTGCTTCGGGTGCACCTCAAGTGTTGCAACCTGGCGTGACAGGTGCAGGCACATTGATGCAAGGCACCTTAGAGGCCTCCAACGTCAACGTGGTGGAAGAAATGGTCAACATGATCGAAACTCAACGCGCTTACGAAATCAACTCCAAAGCCATCTCTGCGGTAGACGGCATGTTGAAGTTCATTAACAACAACCTCTAATAAGTTCTGAAGCAAGCACACCATGAAAAACGTTTCAACTTCTGCTAAGCCATATTGTGTCTCTTGGGGCCGTACTGCAACTTTGTTAGGTACCGTTTTGGTAGCTGCAAACATGACAGCTTGCACAAGTGTGATGCCACCCCAAGCCATGACGCACTCGCCTCAATTTGAGCCTGTCTATCCTGTTCAAAACGTACGAGAAACCATGGCCACAGGCGCTATTTACGTCGGGCGCCAGAGCGACAGTTGGTTTGGCAAAGGCAGAAACTTTCAGGTGGGTGATGTCATTACCGTTTTGTTAAATGAGTCCACTCAAGCAGCACGCACGCAAAATGGCACTATTACGCGCGACTCTTCTAATACCCTCATTCCCGAAGGCCTCAAATCTTATGGCGCAGGCCTAGGTGGCTTCATGAAGGGCATTAACATGGCAGGCGGCTCTGTGTCTAACAAAGGCACTGGCGCGGCAGATCAGCAGGCCAGCTTGAATGGTTCTGTGGCTGTGTCAGTTGTAGAGGTGATGGCCAACGGTAATTTGGTTTTGCGCGGTGAAAAACAATTGGCGCTGACTGAAGGTTCTGAAATCATTCAGGTGGCCGGAATTATTCGTCCCGATGATGTAGCGCCTAACAACACAGTGCAGTCTCGCCGCTTGGCCAATGCCCAAATTGCGTACAAAGGTACAGGCGACTTGGCCAATGCCACCAAAGCAGGTTGGGGCACCAGTGCACTTCTCAAAATTTGGCCTTTCTAATGTTGGACTCAGTCCTAGCCCATTGAACTCAGTTTAAAGATCGCCATGAAAAAAATATTCAAAGCCTGGACAGCCTCTTGGACTGTTCTTTTGTTAGTGCTCTCTTTAACTGGCACATCGGCTTTTGCCGACCGCATTAAAGACCTCACAACAGTAGCAGCCATGCGGTCTAACCAGCTGATTGGCTACGGCTTGGTGGTTGGCTTGCAAGGCACGGGTGATGGTTCCGATGTTTCTTTTACGGCCCAAAGCATGAAGACTTTGCTAAACCGTTTGGGCGTTAGTATGGAAGGCCCATTGTCTGACTTTGAAACAGCCACCAGTTCTGGCAAGTTGGACATTAAAAATGTGGCTGCCGTGATGGTCACGGCAGAGCTTCCTGGGTTTGCAAAACCTGGTCAAAAAATTGACATCACAGTTTCAGCCATTGGCAAAGCCAGCAACTTGCGCGGTGGTACTTTGCTTCTGAGCAGCTTGCGCGGCGTCGATGGTGAAATTTATGCTTTGGCACAAGGTGCGCTCACCGCCACCGGCATTGATGCGGCTGCGGCTGGCTCCAAAGTGGTTGTTGGCGTTCCTACAGCTGCGCGTATTCCTTCAGGTGCTACTGTAGAGCGCGTGGTTGACAATCCATTTGACAAAGCAGACCGCATTGTTTTGAATGTTCGCGAAAGTGATTTCACCACCACCAATGCCATAGTGAGCGCCATCAATGGTCGCTTTGGCGCAGATGTGGCGCGCGCGCTAGACGGCGTTTCTATTACTTTGCAAGCGCCACAAGACCTGACACAGCGCGTGGCCTTCATGAGCATGATTGAAAACATGGATGTCATGCCAGGCGAACCACCAGCGCGCGTGGTTATCAATGCTAAAACCGGCACGGTGGTCATTAGCCGCAATGTGCGAGTGACCGCAGCGGCCGTTACGCATGGCACTATTTCTGTGGCCATTTCTGCCACCAATGAAATTTCGCAACCCGGCGCATTCAGCCAAGGTCAAACTGCGGCCGTTCAAAACGCTGATGTCACTGTGAGTGAGCCCAACAAACCCATGTTTTTGTTCCAACCTGGCGTTGATTTGCGTCAAATTGTGGACGCTGTGAACCAAGTGGGCGCCTCGCCCTCCTCCCTCATTGCCATCCTTGAAGCCCTCAAGAGCTCTGGCAGCTTGAGAGCCGAATTGGTCATTATTTAAGCAGGCACGAGTTTTGCTTATCTTGCTTGCCGGTGTTGACGTTTTGACACTTTAAGAGGCTCATTGTGAGGCTCGGGCACCCAAATTTGGAACCGCTTAAAGAGTCTCATCATGGATGCGCTAAAACCTCCTTCCACCAATTCCTACCTGGACTTTGACGGCCTAGGTCAGCTGAAGGGTCAAGCGCGCCAGAACGCCAAGGGCGCCATTCGAGAGACTGCTCAGCAATTTGAGGCACTTTTCCTGCAAATGATGATGAAATCCATGCGGGAATCGATCGTCAAGAGCGAAATGTCTGAGTCGAGCACCATGGAAACCTTTGAAGGCATGTTCGACAAAGAAGTGTCGGTTCAGTTGGCCAAGAAAAACACGATGGGCTTGGCCGACATGCTGGTCAAAAACCTAGAACAACAACAAGCCAACGTTGCCACAACGGCAGACATGCTTAAACAGCGGCAAGACACTGCCGCTTTCAATGCCGCAGCCAAGGGCATCGCATTGAATCCCAAAGCGGCCGGCATCTCGTTAGACAAGCTCAACCCCAAAGCTGCAGGCATTGCACTTCCCCAGGCTCCCAAGTTTGAATTGAACATGCCAGCCAAACCTCTTAACGGGAGCGGCTCATGACCGACTTAGTCAGCGTTGCTTCCAATGCCGTGGCGTCTTATCAGCGCGCCCTAGGCACTGTCAGTAACAACATTGCCAACGTGGCAACAGAGGGTTACTCGCGTCAAGAAGTGGTGCTGCAAGCCAACCCAACAGCCAGGATTGGCAATGTGTATTTGGGCACAGGTGTCACCATTGACCGCGTCAAGCGTCAGTACGACACCTTTGCCGAACTGAACTTGCGCAACAGCAACAGCGAACTGGCCAGTCAAGAACCCATGGTCAATTATGCCAATCGCGTGATTGACATCATGGGCAGTGGGTCCATGGGCCTGAACAGTTCATTGGATCAATTCTTCAACACGGCACGTGAACTTTCTGCAGATCCTGCCTCAACCGTTCGAAGAAGCAGTTTTATTCGTGATGCCGAAGGCGTTGCCTCGCGTTTTTCGCAGCTCTCATCGCAGCTCGACTTGGTTCAGCAAGAAACCAACGATGCCATGAACAGCTATGTGAATGATGTCAACACCCTGACCAAGCAACTGGCTGAAGTCAATCAGCAAATGACAAAGCACCAGACAGCAGAGTCGCAACCGCCAGATTTGCTGGATCAACGCGACCTGCTTCTGAAGTCATTGTCTAGCTACGCGCACATCAAAACTCAGTTCTATACCAACGGCTCGGTCAATGTCAGTTTGGGCGCGTCATTTACACGCGAAGTTATTCTAGAAGGCAACAAAGCATATCAACTTCAAGTGACTTTAGACGACAAGGTGCCCGAAAAAATCAACCTAATTCTTGACCCATACGGCGAGAAACCTCAGCCATTGACAGGCATTAGCAGCGGCAAGATTTCTGGGATGTTGTCGTTTAGGGAGCAAATTCTGGGCAGCAGTCGCAACGCCATCAACGAACTCGCCACCAAGTTGGCCACAGAAATCAACAAGCTGCACGAATCTGGCATTGATGCTTACGGCAATGCAGGGGTTGCACTTTTTAAAATCAGTGACTCGTCTAGCAATGCTGCCGCCAATTTGCAAGTGACCTTTGACGACCCGTTACGAGTTGCTGCAGCCAATCAATTTCGTGCCATTGAAGCATCAGAAAACACCAGCGCTGTCGATGCTTCACTGGTCTACGTCGAACCTACCCATACAGGCCCAGCACCACTTCAATCTGTCTTGGCAAACAGTGCCGACCCAGGCTCGGCACTGCCCGTCAAAATTGGGTCTACAAGCACGATTGCTGCGGTTGCAACCATCCCAAATGGTTTGCATGATGTGTCTCTGTATTTGTCAGCCACAGACAGCAATCAGCAACTTCAAATTTTCACCAGAGATGGTCGTCAAATTGCTGGTAAAGCAATTACGAATGAAGAATGGAGGAGCGCCTACAACGTCAAGGGCAACGGCTTTGTAGCTGAAGCCAAACTGAATACTGAATACATTAATAAGAGTGGCGGCGACACATACAAAGACTTTGAAGTCTTTTATGGCGCAAAGGCTGAGGTCAAATTAGCACCGCAGTGGGACATGGGGAATACAGATCCCACAATTCATACGTCTTTGCTAAGCACTTCTGTTCCTGCCACATTGACTGGACAGCGTATTCCAGCTGATCAAGCGTTTCTGCCAGGCGGAAGGCTCAAACTAAACGGCGTGACTTTGGGAGAGATTACTTTAGGTAACGCTCCCACTTTGCAGGCCACTGATTTTGCCAGAGTCATCAATGAATTAACCGAGAGTACAGATGACAGGCCAAGCACAGGCGTGACTGCAGTTGCTCAGAATTCAATTTCTGTTCCGGCATCTCAACTCAACTTGAATTACTCACTGGCATTGATTGGTATTTATGGGCAATCAGTTTCTATTGCAGATGGCAGTGCTGATGACAGGCCGAGCGATATCAATGCGTTAATTGCCAGAATCAACGCAAAAACCGATGAGACAAATGTGATTGCCAAGCTAAGTGCTATTGGCGAATTGGTTTTGACCAATGCAGCCGGTTACGAAGGCGAGAACATTTCACTTGATGGAACCATCAGTACCAATATCTTAGGTGTCAAAGCACAAACCTACACAGGCTGGCTAACGCTTAGCCGACCTCTGTCTGAGAACGGTCAAGACTCTTCCATTGTTTTAGAGTTCGAGGGCGAAGGCACACCTGCAGATTTAAGCCAATTTGGCATCAGTACTGCAGCCTATATCCGCAACAAACCAGCGCCAGCCATTTTGACTGGCGAGCGCATTACAGCAGGTCTGCAGTCTATTGCGGGTGGAAAGCTTCAACTCAATGGCATCAGGCTGACAAACCCAATTACGCCAGTCGACTCCACCACGCTACAAGCGACTGATTTTGCAAATGCAATCAATGCCATCAAAACCTCAACGGGTGTGACAGCTGTTGCAGAAAACTACATCACGGTACCGGCCTCTCAAATTAATCTTAGCAACAGACTGGCATTTTTAGCACCAGAAGGCACAAGCATTGACATTTTGGGCGGCACCGTTTCAGAAAAAGCAAACGACATCGACGAATTGATTTGGATGATCAATGCAAAGACATCCGATACACATGTAGTTGCAGAAAAAACACCCAATGGCGACTTGTTGCTGATCAACAGTTCCGATGACAAAGGCAAAGACATTAAGTTGGATGCAACAGCCACGCCCAATGCATTAGGACTTAAATCTGCAACTTATACCGGCTGGCTTACTTTAAGTCGGCCCCAGTCCACCACAGGCGAAGACGACGACATTGTCTTAACTCACACCACAACAGGTACGCCTGCCGATTTAACGAAATTGGGCATTAGCCTTAGTTCTTATGCGCGAGTTCGATCTGGGCAAAGTTTTGGTGAAGACTTGTTGGTATTTGTAACCGGCAACAGTGGAAGTACAGCCAGTGTGTCGGCAACCTATGAAGGCACACCTACTAGCGCCAAGACTTTGCTACGGGAACAACAATTGGAAGTTAAATTCCAATCGCCCACCGACTACACCATCGTAGATACAGCCACCAATACGCAATTAGCTTCCCGAACTTTTGATCCGCTAAATTTAACGCCTGGCATTAACTATCTCGGTTTGCAGATTTCATTCAGTAGCCCACCCAAGGCCGGTGATGTCTATCGAGTTGACGGCAACAAGGACGGCACAGGCAACAACGAAAACATATTGCTAATTGCGGCGTTAGAAACTGCACCTGTTGCTAGCAGTGGCAAAACCATTGGGGCAGCATACATTGACCACGTCAATGACATTGGCAACATTGCGCGGCAAGCCGCCATTGCCAAAGAAGCACTCACAGTGGTGCACGATCAGGCTGTCGCTGCAAGAGACCAAATGTCGGGTGTGAGCTTGGACGATGAAGCCGCAGAACTTATCAGGTATCAACAAGCCTACCAAGCTGCCGCAAAGATATTGCAAATTTCAAGTCAGCTGTTTGACAGCGTCTTGCAAGTTCGTTGAACGTCAGGATTAGGGTAACCTCATGAAAATTTCTACCAAACTACTCTTTGACAGAGCTTCCAATCAAATGAGCTTGGTGCAAAACAAGCTGGCCGATAGCCAAGCGCAATTGGCACAAGGCAAGCAAATTTTGAAGCCAAGTGACTCGCCTGACCAAGCGGCCATTGTGCAGCGACTCAAATCTTTGTTGAGCAAGCAAGACAGCTTTCAAAATTCTTTGTCGACCATGCGCTCGCGACTCGAATTAGAAGACTCTACGTTGAGGAGTGCTACGGGTTTGTTAGTCAGGGCTAAAGAAATTGCTGTTCAAGCGGCCAACGACACATTGTCAACCGTCAACCGACAAGCGTTGGGCTCTGAATTAAGCGCAGTTCGCGATCAACTCTTGAGCTTGGCAAATACAACTGACACCAACGGAACTTTTTTGTTTTCAGGCAGTCGATCCAAATACCCACCATTTGCGGCTAAAAATGCTGGCGAACCACCGACTTACAGGGGTGACCAAACAAAGATGTCTGTCATGGTGGGCGAGCAACGCAGCATTCCCATTAACCGAACAGGCACTGAAACTTTTGTGTCCATTAACCGCACTGGCTCTAATCAGGCCGTGGGTTTCTTTGAAGTGATGGACGACCTGGTCAATGGCATCTACAGCTCAGACGGCGCAGCGATGCAGCAAGGCATTAAAGAAATGACCGACTTGATGAATGGTTTAACCCTTGCGCATGCAGACATTGGCACCGACATGAACGTTGTTGACCAGCAAAGCAGCGTTGTAGAAGACACCATTTTGAATTTAAAGACGACCGTGTCTAGCGTTGAAGATCTTGATTACGCGGCTGCCATTACAAAAATGAACCAACAAATGTTGAGCCTTGAAGCTGCCCAAAGCAGTTTTAGCAAAATGGCCCAACTGACGCTGTTCAATTATTTGAAATAAAGGCTCAAGTTCTTATATGTTCTGCCGATTCTTTTACATCAAATTTTATTTGACACTTTTTGGGTTTGAATAATGGCCACCACCAATGCTGTTTCTAGCAATGCCATTAGCGCTTTAGGCGCTGGTTCAGGCATGGACGTGAAAGCTCTGGCTACCAGCTTGGTAGAAGCGGAGCGTGCGCCTCGAAAAGATGTCATTGACAAAAAGATTTCTAAGGCTGAAGGCGGAATTTCTGGTTACTCCGCCATCAAGTTTGTATTGGATGGCATCAAAACATCCCTGATGGACTTGAAAGACCAAAGCGATTTTCAGTCTTTAACTTCGCGCAACAGCCAATCGAGTGCCTTCAACATTACCGCCGGCGCCACTGCCAGTGCTGGAACGCACAGCATTACTGTAAATAGCTTGGCCAAAGCGCAGCGCAATTTATCCTCTGGCTTTGCAAACACAACCACCGCTGTTTCTTCATCCGACCTCACGCTGTCTCTGTCTGTCAATGGTGCCGCCTCACAACCCATTGTGGTACCAGCCGCCAAAACAACACCAGGTGGCATTGTGTCAGCCATTAACAGTGCCAATTTAGGCATCAAGGCGCAGCTGATCAATACAGGTGAAGCTGGCCAGCCTTACCGCATTTTGGTAACAGGCGCCACAGGCCGCGACAGTGGTTTTACTCTTAATTCAAGTGACAACACGGCTGTTGACTTTAATGTTGGCCCAACCGATCCGGCGGCTGTTAGCTACGATGCCATGAAGGTTTCAGCCTCACAAACTGCAGCCAATGGCAATGTGATTGTGAATGGCGTTCCCATTCAGCCTTCTAACAATCAATTGACCGAGGTTATTCCAGGTGTCACGATCGATTTGTACACACCCACTTCGGGTGGCGCAGCTTCCGTTGAGCTTGTACGAGACACCACAGCGGTTAAGTCCAAAATGTCTGCACTGGTCAAAGCATACAACGATGCCAACACGATGCTCAACACGGTGTCTGATTCAAAGTCGACCGTTGAAACCTATGGGGCTACTTTGGCTGGCAATTCGGTGGTCAACAATATTCGCACACAAATGCGCGAAATTATTTTTCCGCAAGTTGCTTCTGGTTCGAGTGAACTGCGTGGCTTCAGAGACATGGGTTTGTCATTAGACAAAGATGGCGTCATGACACTCGACAACGCCAAACTGGATGAAGTTCTGAGTACGAAGTTTGACGAGGCTGTGACCATGTTGACAGGCAACTCAGAAAATTTAAGTGCCTACAGCAGCGCGCCCTCGGGAGCCGTTGGCAGCGCTTTCAAAGCTTTAACCAACATGTTGGCCAGCACTGGCACCATTGCCACGCAAAGCTCTAACCTCACCAAACGCATTACCGAATACAAAGACGAATTAACCAAACTGGAGACGCGTATGACGCAGCTCATGGAGCGCTACAACGCACAATTTGGTGCAATGGAAAACATTGTGGGTCAAAGCAAGAGCCTTCGAACCAGCCTGACCAGCACGTTTGAAGGCATGATGGCCGCGTACACCAAGGGTTAACCCTTGAAATGAAGCCATTTCAAGCACTTTTTAAAAAAGCACTTAAGTTTTGAAATCTACTGCCGATTCCCTGTTCACGGAACTTCTCACTGCGCATGGTGCCCAGAGAGAAACGGGTATCTGCATGAGTTTCATGCTTTTTTGAAAAAGGACGGACGACAATGGCTTCCGAAATATCAAGTATCACTGCTGGTGGCGCAGTTGCGGCGATGAGTCGCATGCCTGCTTCTGCGCCTTCGGTTCAATCAGCTTCACCGCAAGCAGCTCCGGCCCTCAAAAAGCCAGATGTTTCTATGCCTGAAAAACCTGCCATTTCTTTGCCGAAACGGCCGGAGCTTCAGTTCAATGCAGCTGAAAACAGGAAAAACTTAAAAGAAGCAGTATCACTTTTGAATGAACAAGTTGCCTCTCACAAGAACGGCTTGGGCTTCAGCATCAATGACAGCATTGATGTACCGGTGGTAACTGTGAAAAACACTGTGACAGGGGAAGTGGTTCGCCAGATCCCTAATGAAGTTGTAATTCGTGTGGCCCAGAACATTGACACTGTTCAAAAAGGCCTGCTGCACAACTCCAAAGTTTGAAAACAATTATTTTCAAATTTCACCTCAAGTTAAACCTCAACGAACCGAATCATTTTTTAACAAGACGTCAATGTTGATTCTTGTCAACCTCTTAGATTTCTTTAAGGAGAAACACCATGTCAGTGATTAATACCAATGTGAATTCCCTTGTTGCACAAAACGCTGTAACTGTTAACGCTCGCTCTTTGTCCAAATCAATGGAGCAATTGTCTACCGGAAAGCGTATTAATGGCGCCAAGGACGACGCAGCTGGATTGGCCATCGGTCAAGTGATGACATCTCAAATTCGCGGTTTGAACATGGCAGTTCGCAACGCTAACGATGGAATTTCGTTGCTGCAAACTGCTGACGGCGCCATGATTGAGCAAACGAACATGTTACAGCGCATGCGTGAGTTAGCGGTTCAGGCCGGATCTGATACTGTAACTACAAGTCAAAAGACTTATTTGCAAAATGAGTTTTCTGCTTTGCGTGACGAAATTAATCGCATCGGCGCTAACACACAGTGGAATGATCGAAATTTGCTAGATGGAACCGGTGGTATCGAAGGTGGTGCTGGCATCTATAAGTTCCAAGTTGGAAGCATTACTGGAACAACATCAACTATTTCTGTTGCAATTCCAAATTCGAAGACAGTAGGCGGTACTGGAACTGCAATTTTTGCAGGTATCAATGCAGATGATATTTCTACAGTTGGAGGAGCTTCGACGGCCATCACCAACCTTGATGCGGCTCTTACAGCATCCAATGCAGCTCGATCTAAGATTGGCGCTGGCATCAACCAGTTGACTTACGCTGCAGATAACTTGTCTAACATTTCAATGAACACAGCCGCTTCACGCAGCCGCATTGAAGACACAGACTACGCACAAGCATCTACTGAACTTGCCCGTACCCAAATCATCCAACAAGCAGCCACTGCCATGTTGGCACAAGCAAATCAATCACCCCAATCGGTGTTAGCTTTGCTCAAATAAAAGTATGAAAAAACAATGAGATTGTGTAAAAACACAAACTTTTTGATTACAAACAACAGCCCAGGCAAGCCCTGGGCTTTTGTGCTTTCCGAAGCGCGCCTTAAAGCACGCTCAAGTATTCAGTTTTACTGTCGATATATTAAAAAATGGCAAGTTTGCCACCGGGTCCGTATTTTGCATACGGACCTACACCTGTTAGGAATTTGACATGCCCACTATCAATAGCACAACCGACATCCGCACTCTGTCTACGGCAGACGTGTCGTCTTTGACACTTGCTCAAATGAGTGGCCTGACTGCTACTCAGGTTGCGGCTTTTACGTCGGCTCAAATTAAATCGATCCTAGATACTTCTTTGCCAGGTTTATCAACGGCTGCCATCAAGGGTCTTAGCGCAACGCAAATTGCCGCCTTAACCACAGCACAAATACAGGCACTTTCTAGCTCACAGTTCAAAACACTTGAGGCTGATGATTTAAAGGCTTTCAGCTCCGCGCAAATTAACGCATTGACGACTGCGCAAATAGCACAATTGAGCACGGTTCAATTGCAAGCAATTGATGCAAGTGATTTAAAGGCCATGAATACGGCCAACATTGCAGCTTTAGACTCAGCTCAACTTCAAAAGTTAACAGCAGAGCAACTTACAAATTTAACCAGTGCTCAGATTGGAGCGTTTACAGCCGGTGAAATTGGGGCTCTGACTCAATCTCAGGTTCGCATACTTACAACGGCACAAACAGCCGGCTTGGATACAACACTAATTGCCGGCATGGAGACAGCCGACATAGCCGTGTTGAGCCCTACGGCATTTAAAGGTTTAAGCACTGCGAGTTTGGCTGCGCTTTCAACCGCTCAAGCCGCGGCATTGACCGCCGGTCAAATCAATGGACTCACCACGGCACAACTGCAAAAACTTGAAGATGCCGATATCACAGCACTTTCAACTGCAACTGTTAGCGGCTTGTCCAATACTGTCTTGGGCAAACTGAGCGCGTCACAACTCACTGCATTAAGTTCGACACAGTTACTGGCTTTAACAGAATCGCAGATTCCTGGTTTGCCGGTTGCCGCTCTTGAAGCGGGCATGATTGCCAGCCTCAACTCAAAGCAAGTTGCTGCGCTGACTGCTGCTCAATTGACGGCCATGGCCACTGGCGACCTGTTCAACTCTTTGACATCGACTCAAATAGCAAAGATCAATGTCAATTCAATTTCGGGCATTACAACATCGTCTATTGCCAGCCTCACTGAGGATGAAGTTGGACAATTAACGGCTAGTCAACTTCGTCAATTTTCAACAGCTCAAGTTGTTGCATTGACGGAGGCACAAATTGCAAAAATAGGTACAGCGGCTATCACCGGGTTGTCCAATGCCTCCCTGATAGCCATGGACACAGCCGAGATTGCAGCGCTCACCTCTGTTCAGATTGCCAATTTATCGGCAGGACAAATTAGCGCATTCAGCACAGCCGATTTGGCGCAATTTACCGCAGCTGAATTGCAAGCGTTGACAACTGCCCATGCAGCTGTATTGAGTGCAACTCAATTGGCCAGCCTTACTGCTGGTAATTTCCAAGCTCTAGAAACTGCTGACATCAAAGCACTTAGCGGCACCTCATTGGCCGCTATGGGCACTGCGCACATCGTCAATTTGACTACCGCACAGGCAGCTGCATTAACAGCAGATCAGCTATCCGGTTTGACCACAGCTCAATTGGCCAATTTTGAAGTAGCCGATGTGGCAGCTATTGCGCCAGCTTCCTTGAAGAAGTTGACCGGAGCGCAAATCAAGTCATTTACAACGGCACAAATTGCAAACTTAACCGTCGATCAAGTTAAAGCCCTTAGCGGCAGCCAATTGGCGGCCATGGAAACTGCCGACCTTAGCGCCTTGGCCAGACAAGCTAGCTTAAAGGCCGCACTGTCCAATACACAACTTGTTGCGCTGTCTACGGCACAACAGGCATTGCTCACCTTGGCTGGCGATCAAGCTGTAGGCTACAGCATTGGTACCAAAACAGCTGCCGATATCAAGCTGCTGACCAACAGTGCATTGCAGTCATGGACCACCACTCAAACGGCAGGCTTGCAACCTGTGCAAGCCCCGTCACTGACAGTGACACAGCTTCAGAATTTGAGTACCAGTGCATTGACTGGTATCTCAAATTCAGTTCTGACGGCATTGACACCCGCACAAGTAGCAGGTTTAACTGCTACACAATTAGCAGCCCTCACTACTGACCAAATTAAAGCCCTAGAAGCGGCTGATTTAAAGGCCTTAAGCGCCGTCCAAATTGCAGCGCTTACTACGGCACAAATTGCCACACTAAGCAAAGATCAATTAAAAGCGATCGATGCAACTGACTTTAAAGGCCTTGACGTCAATCAAATTAAGGCACTGACCACTGCACAAATTCCCAATTTGAACGATGCGCAAGTCATTACCATGTCTGCCACACAATTGGCAGCACTTGACACAGCAGACGTTAAGTTAATTGCACCTACGGCTTTTGCAAAAATTTCTGGTGTAGCGCTTCAAGGCTTCACAGCCACGCAAATGGAAGCCATCACTTCAGCGCAAGCTGCCGTGCTCACTGCCTCACAGATTACCTACATTGATGCCGAGGAAATTGACAACCTCAGCACCAGCGCCATTGCCAATATTGCCCCCAAAGTTCTGGCTGCAATGACCAACAAACAATTAAAGGCATTGTCGTCGGATCAAATGGCAGCGCTCACAGCAGACCAAGTGGCAGGTTTGGGTTTGGATGACATCAAGGCCCTGTCTG
>Ga0209442_1001241_pt1 | contig 14594 bp, 14 predicted proteins | sample LauGreSBDMM110DD_2_FD_187565 | JGI IMG/M metagenome (GOLD analysis project Ga0209442, IMG submission 187565) | Freshwater lake microbial communities from Lake Michigan, USA - Sp13.BD.MM110.DD (SPAdes) (version 2) | ecosystem: Environmental > Aquatic > Freshwater > Lake | place: Lake Michigan...
AGCAGTAGCACCCTTGATCATTGCAACGAAGAATGGGTTTGACTGATCTTTAGTAATTAGTGAAACAGCAACTTTGTCGCTGCTGCTATCGCTGCTTGAACATGCAGATAGCACGAGCATTGACGCTGCGGCTACAGCAACAATTGCTGCAGTGCGGCGTGAGAAAAGCTTTGCCATATATATTTCCTCCTATAGGTGGGTCAATCGCGACCGATACTACCTAGCCTCTGGTGCTAAAAAAAGGGTTTTTAGGCGAATTTCAGATCGTTACAGAACCGTTACTCATCCCGAAAGTGAGCGCTTGGGCGCTCTCACCCCCGAATTAGGGCTATTTCGAAGGGCGCCAAGGTGAGGGGAAATTCCGCCGAAATCGGGGTGGTCTCGGCAAATGACCACCAATCCATAATCTGGCTCGCTTTCTCGCAGCCATCGCCTCGCAGACTCTGAATCGATTTATAGCCAGCTAGCACTTTTGCTGTTATTTCAACAGTCCAAGGGCGAAGGGATGCAACAAGAATTGTTTTCATTTCTTGATTTTCAAATGCCACCCAAGAATTATCAAGAGATGTAGCAATTGAAATTTGGTGTGCGCGATGAGCACCGAGAGCAGATAAAGCATGAAAAGTCGGTGAAAATTTAATGGAACCAGATTGCGAATAAATAATTCCAAAATCACCAAATAGTTCATGCCAGGTTCCGGAGAATGCTCCCGCGCTCGCCAGTGCGTGTATTGAACCGAGGGTCCAAGCAGCGCCTTCGATAGTCCTGATGTGCATGGCCGAATTCAGGTCAGCAAAATTTATTCTCTGGTCTCTGGAATGTCCGGTTTCAGGATTGCCGCGAGTTGAAAAAGTTATGGGTGAAATAAAAACTTGCGGAGCAAGGTATTTTTGTACAAATTCTATTGACTCTCTCTGAGTGGAAAGAGTTTTGAAAATGGTTTCGGCATCAGTCGAATGAACTGTCGGTGTCATTGAATAAGAAATGGAATTTGCGAACTGAAATTCTTCTCTATGTAGATCGACTAAGTAAGCATCCGTCCCCGGAATAAATGCATTGAGTGAATCGTTCTTTGGTAAATCCGCGGATTCCACAACTTCACGACCTTCGCGATGAGTTAACAGTCGCGAGCCAGCCGGGACCTTTTGACTTAGCTGTAACAATTCATTTTTTAGGGCGTCATCTTTATTGGAAGAGAGCAAAGCAACTTCCAAGATAAGGCCATTTGATGCTGCCGTGGCGATCTTTTGAGAAGTCAGTGACTCGTCATTTATTCGAAGATGGTCAATTTCTAGAAGAACTAAGGCCTTTTCCAGATCATCGGGAGCTAACAGTGGATCAGAATTAAACTGCAGCCCAATACTTGGGAGCGCATCAACTTCACGCACCAGAATCTTTGCCGGGTCAGCGCCCTTTCCGGTGGGTGCACCGACTTCAAATTTCACGCTCTGTACCCAGTTGCTGCCAGCGCTGACGTTAAAAGGACGAGGCTCACTTAATGATCCGCTATAAATTTTATAAGTGTTATCTGTCCAATTTCGTTGATCTTCAGCTTCCAGAACTTTGCCGCTAGAAAAGATTTTTAAGTAACGCTTATCTGGTGCCACGACGTGCATTTCTTGAGAGGCAGGGAAAAGTCCCTGAACAACCCCATCGACAACTCGCTGCGGAGAAATGTCTTGTGCAAGCGAGTACGTGTTACCTGATGAAATAACACTCGCTGCCATCCAGTCTGCGGTATTTAAGCAGAGGCAGACACCCCACCGATTTACTTGGTAATCAGCTAAACCTTTTAATTGGTAATCAACTGAAAAAGTATTGTTTTCCGAAAGAATTACTTTGGTAATTGCAAACATTGCGCTGGCAATTGATTCAGTAATCGTAACTACGCAACTATCGCCAATAACCTGCACATCCGCAACATGTTCATCGGACTTTAGTGTTGACCAATCCGATGGGCGAATAGCCGTGTAAAGCAGATCTATAAGTTGTGCGCCATCATAAGTAACGTTGCGAATTGCATCGCGCGCCAAATCTAAAGTGAAACCACCGTGCGTTACCCGAGTTGTATCCGGCCAATGGTTGGTGCTCACCGCGCAGTCATTCCACCATCGACTGCATACGATGCACCTGTTGCAAATGAAGAATCAGCAGAAACCAACCAGTTAACTATTCCGACTAAATCACGTGGGTCGCCCATCCGTCCAAGTGGTGTTCGCCGAATTAAATCTGGTCCCTTTTCGGGATCATCCCAAATCTTTTTAATTAAAGGTGTGGCCATCGTTCCGGGCACAACAACATTTGAGCGCACGCCAACTTCTTTATAGTCCACCGCGATAATTCGAGATAAGCCCATCATGCCTGCCTTCGATGCGCCATAAGCGGTGTAACCAGCGCCCTCCATTGTCATTCCGGTAGGAGATCCGATCAATACAACTGAACCGCGACCGGACTTAATTAAGAGCGGCATTGCATATTTAACGGATAAAAATGCACCTGTCATATTTACATCGAGGGTGCGCTGCCAGGTTTCCAAGGACACATCGGCGATTTTTGAATCACTTCCAACTAACTGCACACCGGCTGAAACAATTATGGCATCGAGTTTTTCGATCTGCGCAAATGCTTTTTCTACAGAACGCTCATCGACTAATTCAACTGAAATGTAATTAGAACCTTGATCTTTAGGTTTTACAGAATCTAAGTTGTATACGGTTGCTCCATCTTCGAGTAAGCCGTTTGCTAATGCAGATCCAATTCCACCAGAACCGCCTGTTATGGCAACGTTATATCCGCGCAGCTTCATACTTTCAATCCTATCGATCTGCGTAAGAACACAACGCTCTCCTTCGCCCAGGTATCTTCCAACTCCACTGTCGCCATATAACTTTCTTGGCGTGGAGTCCACAACTCAATCACTGAGGTAATTTCTCGTGTGCTTCCACCAACAGCTGCGATTACTGCAGGAACATCTAAGCGCCCTTTACCGAGCGCCGTACCTTGAACCGTAAATCCCATTTGGCCGTTGGTACGCACTATTTCAAAATCTTTCATATGAACATTGATTGCGCGCGGTGCAAGTGCGGGCACAACCGTATTTGGTGCCTCCACTGCTCCAAGCGAATTTACGGTATCTAAACAGATGCCTACCCAATCAGAGCCAAGGCGATCAATTATCTCGTTAAATTCTGAACAAGTTAGGCGGTCATGATTTTCGATTGCTAATTTAATATTTGCAGATTTAAATTTCGCAGCAAATGGATGCAGTAATTCGCATATTTCAGCAATATCTGGCTCATGCCCTTTGCTATCAATTACTACTCGTAAAATGGGAGAACCAAGAATTTGAGCGATTGTAAAAAAGCGCTCAATATTTTCTGATCTGATACCCCGCGTGCCAACTTCTAAGGCAATGCCGAAGCCATTGGCGGCAGCTTTTAAATTTTCTAGTTCTGCATTGCTAAGGTGTCCGATCGGCAAGTTATCAGCGATTTGCAGAACATCTGCGCCGAGTGCGCGCGCTTTCTCCAATAACTCAAAGGCGTCCATTGCCACCGGATGATCAGCTTCGATACCGCCGATCGCCCAAGGAAAGGTAAAGCTAGAAACGCCCAGTTTCATTTGTTAAATTACTTATCCCCACCGGTGATTTGCTTAACGCTGGCTAGAACATTTTCAGGTTCGAAAATTGCTGCCCAGTCATCGCGGAAGAGCGAACCTTGGGCATGCTTTAACGCCATTAATGCGCCATCAGATAACTTCCAATTCAACTCTTCAAATAAGAGAGCGATACTGATTTGAAGGTGTCCCATACAGAAATCTTTTGCCGCAGCTTCAGGTACTCCAAGGTCAATTACTTTCTGCAGACCTTGTGTAATAACTTCTACGCACCCATTGATCAAAGTTTCGCTAAGAGCTGGTTCGAGCAGCGCCATTTGATCAACAGTAATTCGGTGGCTAGCGCTAATTGGCGCAAACATTTCGGTAGCAATTGTTTCTACTAAATCCGCTTCTTCTTCGGTTCCCCACGCAATTGCAAAAACCAGTGCTTGAGTAGCAAGTCCGCCACCCCAATAATCTCTGCGAGCGGCGGCATCTGTCTCTCCAAGCAAACTAAATACCGGAGGATGAGTTGGGTGGCAGACAAAACAACTAATATCCTCACGCTTTTTTACGCGGCTAGCAGCAATTGCAGCAGGATCTAAAAATAGAATTTTTGTTCCGGGATCTAACTTTGGGACTACCTCATCTGATATCTGTCTAACTAAAGCATCGGGCGTTGTAAAAATTACAACATCGGTTCCCTTAAGTGCTTCATCTAAATCCATAACTTGTAAACCAGCTTCACGGATGCGGGCCTGCCCGGCTTCAGATTTCTCAACGAATCTAAGCTGGTATTTCTTTGTCTCAAGAAGTGGCTTAGTAATTCGATTACCCATCTTGCCGCCCGCACCAAGAATTGTTACAACAGTCATCAGAACTCCCATTTTCCAAAAGATTTAAGTTTTTAAACTCTAGCAGCAGGATTATGCACTGCGGTAGGCTCTTCGGGTGTCAGAGTCAACGGCAAATTCATTTGCTAATAAATATGTAATTGGCGTGGATTACGGAACTCTCTCAGGTCGTGCGCTTTTGGTGCGAGTTTCAGATGGCGCAGAAATTGCTACTTCGGTCTATGAATATCCGCATGCGGTTATTGAAGATGTGCTTCCAACATCAGGTGCCAAACTTCCACCTGATTGGGCGTTGCAGGTGCCGGCAGATTATGTTGAAGTCTTAAAAGTTACCGTCCCAGCTGTTTTAAAGGAATCGGGTATTTCACCCGAATCTGTAATCGGAATTACTACAGATTTCACCGCCTGCACCGCACTGCCGGTTAAATCAGACGGAACACCTCTTTGCGAGCTTCCTGAATTCTCTAAAAATCCACACGCCTTCGTGAAGTTGTGGAAGCACCATTCTGCGCAATCACATGCTGACCGCATCAACATAGCTGCGCACGGAAGGAAAGAACCTTGGATTTCGCGTTACGGCGGGAAGATCTCATCTGAATGGGAGTTTGCCAAAGCTCTGCAAGTATTAGAAGAAGCACCTGAAATTTATGAGGCTATGGATAAATGGGTGGAAGCTGCAGATTGGATTATCTGGCAACTCTGCGGAAAGTATGTGCGCAATATTTGTACAGCAGGATATAAAGGGATTTATCAAGATGGTAAATATCCAAGTAAAGAATATTTAGCCTCCTTGAATCCGAAGTTTGGCAATTTTGTTTCTGAAAAACTCGAACATGAGATTGGCCAACTCGGCGCAGTTGCTGGAACATTAACTGCTGAAGCGGCTGCTTGGACCGGACTTACTGAAGGAATTGCAGTCGCAGTTGGAAATGTTGATGCACACGTCACCGCCGCTGCAGCTAACGCGGTTAATGCGGGACAGATGGTTGCGATTATGGGTACATCAACTTGTCATGTGATGGTCTCAGAGAAATTTGCAGAAGTGCCAGGAATGTGTGGAGTAGTCGATGGTGGGATTATCGCTGGCTCACTCGGTTATGAAGCAGGGCAATCCGGAGTCGGAGATATATTCGGTTGGTTTGCAAACAACTATGCACCTGCCGAATACACCGCCGCTGCATCTGCCAAAGGCGTAGATATACATACCTATTTATCTGAATTAGCTAGTGCACAGCCAGTTGGCGCGCACGGTTTAGTCGCCCTTGATTGGCAGAGTGGCAATCGCTCTACATTGGTAGATCATCAACTTTCCGGGCTAATTATGGGATTAACACTTTCTACAAAGCCAGAAGAGATTTATCGAGCGATCGTTGAATCAACGGCTTTTGGTGCGCGCAAGATTGTGCAAACCTTTAACGAATCTGGCGTACCCGTGAAGGAGTTCATCGCCGCTGGTGGCCTGATTAAAAATAAGTTTGTAATGCAGATTTATGCCGATGTATTGAATATGCCAATTACGATAATTAAATCTGCACAAAGTCCAGCCCTGGGTTCTGCAATTCACGCTGCGGTTGCTGCGGGTGCCTATAAGAATGTAAAAACCGCAGCGGCTGCAATGGGTGGAGTAGCAGATGAGCGCTATCAACCAAATGCAGCAAATGCCAAGGTTTATAACGAACTTTACGAGCGCTATAACGAACTTTACGAAAGTTTCGGCCACAATGGTGCAATGCATTCACTGCGTGCGATACGAGATCGCGCCTTATCTGGATCGGTGAAATAAAATGGCGGCTAAAGAAGATCTGCAAAATAAAGTTTGTAAATTAAATATTGACCTTCAAAGATATGGTTTGGTTGCTTGGACTGCCGGCAATGTATCTGAACGCATGGCTGATGGAAAGAGTTTTATGATCAAACCAAGTGGCGTTGGGTATGAAGATTTGAAACCATCCCAAATGATTATTTGTAATTTGGATGGAAAAGTTATTGAAGGTGAACTTTCTCCGTCAAGTGATACTTTTACACACGCATATATCTACCGACATATGCCAGAAGTTGGGGGCGTTGTTCACACTCACTCAAATTATGCGGCGGCCTGGAGTGCAATTCATAGCGCTATTCCTTGTGCGCTAACTGCGATGGCCGATGAATTCGGCGGTGAAATTCCACTAGGTCCGTTTGCACTTATTGGCAATGATGCAATCGGTAAAGGAGTTGTTGAAACACTTACAGGACACCGATCATCTGCGGTGATAATGAAGAATCACGGGGTTTTTGCAATTGGCAAAGATGCCACTGCTGCTGTCAAGTCAGCGGTGATGTGCGAAGACGTTGCTAAGACAACGTGGATCGCAAAGACGTTGGGGCCACTGCAATTAATCGATCAGGAAAGCGTTGATAAGTTGTATGACAGATATCAAAATATCTATGGTCAACGCGGCAAATAAGCGTATTTATCTGCGAATTTCTATTGCTGTAACGATTGTGGGAAGATTGGCCAATGGCAAACGATGAACGCTTAACCCTCTCTGTCGATTGTGGCGGACTCTTCTTAAAGAGTTGTGTCCTCGACGAATCAGGAACAATGCATTCAAAGCCGGGTCGGATCGAAACGCCTTATCCACTTTCACCACAACGCTTTATAGATACGATGAAAGAGATTTCTGATTCACTCCCACCGACTTATCGCGCGACTATTGGCATGCCCGGAATGATTCGCCACGGTGTAGTTATTTCAACCCCGCATTACATGACCAAGAGCGGACCGCGCACACGCATAGATCCAGAACTCCAAGAACAATGGAGTGGTTTTGATATGCAGAGCGTTCTCACTAAAAAATTAGAGATGCCGACTCGAGTATTAAATGACGCGGAAGTTCATGGCGCAGGAATTATCTCTGGATCAGGATATGAAGTAGTAATCACTCTTGGTACCGGACTGGGTTTTGCAATTTTTTATGGTGGATCACTCTCACCACACATTGAGTTTTCACACGCACCTGTTCGTCGCGCAACAACTTATGACACTTGGATTGGTGAGCACGAGCGTCGCCGTCTGGGCAATGCGTTCTGGTCTCGTCGAATACGCGCAATGGTTGATGAGCTTCGCCCAGTATTTATGTGGGATCGCCTTTACATAGGCGGCGGAAATGCGCGTTGCATTCGTCAGGCAGATTTAGATCGAATGGGCGATGAAATAGTTATTGTTCCAAATGCTGCTGGAGTTGCTGGCGGAGTACGCGCCTGGACTTTAGAGCAATATAAGTAATTAATTTACCTTTAATTTAAATTTACCTGAAGCGATACCTGCAAACTCTGCTGCTCCCGTAGCACCTGCTTCAGTTGCATCGGAAACTCGGTACTTACCAAACTGTTTTTCTTTTGCGTAAGCAATAACCGGATTCTTAATCCACCCACCTGCGATAACCACGTTCTGCGCTTTCCCAGTGAATTTCTCAATCAGTGAAATCATCTTGGCTGAGTCTTCAACCAAATGTTCAACTGTTGCACGAAAGAGAGCAGCAGGAGAAACAGCGTCATCTAAATTTGTGATTGAAAGCCCGTGGTAATCATTTACTACTCGCATTGCACTTTCGGCTGGATCAATTAAAAGTGCTGCAGTTCCAAGTGCAATTTTTTCGTCATGTGAAGAAACGCCAAGAAGAGAACAAGCACGTTCCAAAGTTAATCCCGTCGGTAAAGCACCAAGCAAGGTGTAATGATCGGCGATGACTGAGCAACTCAGTCCAACATTGGCAGCAGCTAACTCTGCAATAGCCTCTCGCTTTAAAGGCGCTTTAAATGTACGTAAAAGCGCTTCGGCGGTTCCCATCGAATCAAAGAGTGCGCCCTCATTTATGGCACCACTGTAATAAGCAGCGGTGAAATGATCATGACCTGCAATCGTTATCACCGCTCCGCGTAAATTCTCGGGTGCCTGGTTATTTACAATTCCAATAGGTTCTCCTGCGACGACAAGTCTTCCTAAGAAATCTCTTCCTCCTCCAACCAATGCGATCGCTTCATCCCAAGGTTTGCGCGCTTCAACATCGAAGAAACCGGTGCGGCTAACTAAAGAGAGTTCATTAACAGGTTCTGCGCCTAGGCAGTAGGCAACCCATTCGGGTGCAGAAAGAAAATATCTTGCTCGCCTTGATTCAGGATAATTTTGATTTAACCAGAGCGTCTTTGAAATCGTAACAATTTCATTTAAGAGCGCACCTGCGCGGGCACGAAATTCAAAGTCGCCTAACTCTTTAATAATTGGTTCTGTGATTCCACGCGGATCATGCCAAGCTAACCCAGGAGATAGTGGCGTACCTGCTTCATCCATTAAAACGCCGGTTTCGCTAAATCCGGTAAATCCAATAGCAATTACTTTCCCGCTAGCTAATTCAGCAGCTTTTGATGCAACAGATATCACCGTAGTAGCCAGCAGCAACATATCTATCTCGCTGCAATTCTTCACATGTTTCCAAGGAGTTGGTTCGGCGTATTCAGATAAAACTTTCAGATTTAAATCTGTTGCAACCGCTTTAAGGCGAGATGTACCAATATCAACGCCAATTAAAATTTCTTGCATCATTTATTCAGCGACTCGCGCCAACTCCGCAAGTGGCGGTCGGCAGATGATGGCATTTGCTCCAGTTAGCGAATAGCCACCAGCTGCGAATGGAATAACAACTGCATCGCCCTTGGTTATCGCCATAGTTTGCGCATTTGCAAACGAGATTTCTCCAGTACCGTCCAAGACTAAAACAATGGCAAAGCCAGCGGGTAGATCACCGCTTCCTGGCGCTAAATGGGCGCGGAAGTACCCATCTGATTTCAGAGGGAGAACTGTACGGATAGTTCCACCGGAGAATTCACTGTGGGTAATTAGAGAATTAAATTCTGAATCGGTTAGCGGATCAAGCTTTAGCGCATCAGTTACGGTTTCAAAACCGAGACCGAGGTGGCCGTCTTTGATTCCATCTACAGCAAAACCTTCCCATTCTAAGAGCGCTGATAGATCAGTTGGTTCCTGCAATTCGAGAACAAATATGCCAGCATCAATTGCATGTGCAACACCAGCCGGAACAAGGACGGCATCGCCAACTTTTACCTCGGTGCGGCGTAAAGATGCAAGGAGCGCGGCAGAATCTTGGGCGCGAACTAATTTGAGAAGATCTTCTTTATTTTGTTTGGTGGCAAATCCCAAACCAACTCCAGAGCCAACGGGCGCTTCTAAAATTATCCAAGCTTCAGTTTTTCCGTGGTCTAGACCTAAATGAGTTTTCGCAAATGCTTTATTTGGATGATAATGAACCGGAAGTCTTTGATCAGGATCTAGTAACTTAACTAATATTTCAGTAGATAAACCGAAATTCTTTACGTGGTCTGCGCCGAGCCAGCCATCTGGATCAGCCTTAATTGCTTCGCGCAAAAGAGTTCCATCAGCCAAATGTGAAAGACCTTGTTCGGCTTCGCCAAAGCGAGTAGTGATCGAACCTATCCACTCTTCGGGACGCATCGGACCGCCCGGACCATGTCGCAGGGCACCAATGCGATTTCCACCGCGATAAAAGTGATCAAATTGATTAGATGGAAGTTTGGCGGGGGTAGTTGAACTCTGTGACATGGTTCTAGACTACTTGCAGGGTTAACAAATTGACCAGTGAAAATGGAGTTACTTAAATGTCTGACGTATCAATTCGCCTAAAGCGCTTATTTAATAATGGCCGCTGCTTCGATATTGCAGTCGACCATGGCTTCTTTGGTGAGGGAACATTCCTTGCAGGAATTGAGGATATGCAGGCGGCAGTTAATACTCTGATCGCAGCAGCTCCGGATGCAATTCAGTTAACTGTTGGACAAGCAAAGTTGTTGCAGAATAATCCAAAACCAAATAAACCAGCGCTTGTGATGCGCACCGATGTGGCAAATGTTTACGGAAAAGTAATTCCGGATCACCTATTTAGCATTTTGCTAGAAGAACCAGTCTTGCAGGCAGTCCGACTTGATGCAGCAATCGTCGTCGTAAACCTGCTCGATTTGCCAGGCCGCCCCGAACTTCGGGACGCCTGTATACGCAACATCATGACCCTTAAGGCACAGTGTGAACATTACGGAATGCCACTAATGGTTGAACCACTTGTTATGAAGGATGCCTCGGCTGGCGGATATACATCAGATGGTGAACTCGAAAAAGTTGTTCCTTTAGTTCGCCAAGCAATTGAACTTGGTGCCGATGTGATTAAGGCAGATCCAACTGATATCGCAGCCGATTATCATCACGTGATTCAGACTGCTGGTTCTGTTCCAGTGTTGGTTCGTGGTGGCGGACGTGTTACCGATGAAGAGCTTTTAAATCGCACTGCAGAAGTTTTGAAACAGGGTGCAGCCGGAATTGTTTACGGGCGCAACATTATTGCTCATCCAAAACCAGCGAAGATGACCCAAGCGCTTATGGCTATGTTGCATAAAGGAACTTCTGCTGCAGATGCGCTAAAGATTGTTAACTCTTGAAATGTCTACCCAAAAGCTAGTTAAAGTCGGAATTATCGGCGGCGGCCTGATGGGCCGCGAATTACTGGCGTTGGTTGGGCGTTGGGATGCACTCCTAGATCATCCAATCCGTCCGGTGATCACGGCAATCGCTGACACATCAGATTCGGTTAGAGAATTCTTTACCAACGCCGGCGTAAATGAGTCATTTAGCGACTATAAAGAGTTATTGGCTAGCTCCAATGTTGATGTGGTTTATATCGCGGTCCCACACAATCTTCACGAAGAGATTTATATTGCAACAATAAATTCCGGGAAAGATTTCTTGGGCGAAAAGCCTTTTGGAATAGATCTAGCTGCTGCTGAAAAGATTGCCGCTGCTCTTGCGGGTAAAAGAAATTTTGTACGAGTTTCTAGCGAACTACCTTTCTATCCTGGAGCCCAAGCGGCAGTACGCGAAGTTCAATCGGGAAATCTTGGAGAAATTGTGGAAGTACGATCTGGACTTTTGCACTCTTCAGATATCGATCGCAAAAAGAAAATTAACTGGAAACGACAACGAAAGTTTTGTGGCGATATTGGCGTATTGGGCGACCTCGGAATGCATGCGGCGCATATTCCATTGCGCTTGGGATATAAACCCACAAAAGTTTTTGCAATTTTAGATGACATCGTTACACACCGTGAAAGTGCCAGCGGCGAACAACTTCCGTGCGATACTTTTGATAACGCCATTCTTGCGATGCGCGCTAAGAACCCCGGCAATGAACGCGAGTTTCCAATGTTTTGGGAGATGAAGCGAATTGCACCAGGAGAGAGCAACACATTTTTCTTTAGCGCTTTAGGGATGGATGGCGGTGTTCGCTTTAGTACCAAGAACCCTGCGGTTTATCACACCTTTGCTTTGAGAAATGGCGAGCAAGTTTGGTCCGAAATACAGCCGGGCCACGTTACAAATTGGCCAGTAATTACTGGACACATTTTTGAATTTGGTTTCCCAGATGCGCTTTTGCAAATGTGGGCGGCATACTTCGCAGAACGAGAAGGCAAGTTGGGCGATCGCTTTGCTTGCGCATCCGTTGAAGAAGTAATCAATTCGCATAAAGCATTTGCCGCCGCTATGAAATCTCATGAAACACGTTCAGAGATTGCGATCTCATGATGAAAAGTTTTGCTGATACCAAGATTGCCGTTATCGGCAGTACAATGATGGATTTAACCGTGTATGCAGATATTTTGCCGGCTGCAGGAGAAACTAGATTCGGCGAAAGCTTTACAACCGGCTTTGGTGGAAAAGGCGCCAATCAAGCAGTTATGGCTGCTCGTACTGGCGCGACGGTCACAATGATTACAGGAATCGGCAACGATGGTTTTGGTGATGAAAGCTTGCAGAACTTTAGAAACGCTCAGATGGATACTTCATCGGTTTTACGCCTTGATACACACACTGGCGTTGCGCATATCTGGGTAGATGGCCAAGGACAAAATCGAATTTCTATTGTTCCTGGCGCTAACTTTAAGTTAACTCCACAAGATGCAATCGATGAAGTAAGCAAATTAAAAAACGTAAGCGTTTTAATTGCGCAATGCGAAATTCCACAGGAAGTGACCTTGGCGGCATTCCGCACCGCTCAAGAGTTGGGCATTACAACAATTTTAAATCCTGCTCCTTACCAACCTCTCACCGATGATCTGCTGGAGCTAACTGATTGGTTGATCCCCAACGAGATCGAATTTGCTGAATTAGATAAAGCTCATCGCACGCCAGATACAGATGAAGTAATTGCCTCACTTCGCGAGAAAGGTCGCACGATTGTGACTTTAGGCAGTGAAGGCGCAGCTTTAGTTACAAGAGAAGGAAAAGTTAAGAGATTTGGCGCCAAAAAAGTAAGTGCAACAGATACAACCGGCGCCGGAGATTGCTTTATTGGCGCATTTGCCGCCGCGATTGCGGCGGGTGCTAGCGAAGAGAGCGCAGTTCAATTTGGTATCGATTGCGCAACAAAGAGCGTAACGCGTAAAGGTGCGCAGTCTTCTTATCCAAAAATTGAAGAGATAGATTTCAGCCTGATCGTAAAATAACACTGCTGTAAGGAACGGCATCGCCGGTGTGAATAATTCCAAGCGTTTCTCCGACCTTCACTTTGAAATCCTCGTGGGGAATTACCGTCGTATTTAGCCCAGCGTGATGTTTCTTGTATTCAGCAACAGTTTTAGGATCAACTTTTGCTTCAAATTCGGCAGCTAAATACAAGCCCGTTAAATCAAGGTGCGGCAAAATCGCATCAAGTACTTGTCCAACTGTCGGAGTTCCCATTACTAGCGCCAAATCAATTGTTTCTACATTGGGATAAGTAGGAAAAGGTCCATCGACAATTGCGATCGTATTTACGTGGCGGAATCTCGCCAATAGGGATGCAAGGTCGCCGTTGATAATTCCATTTTTAATCATGAATTTATAATCCCCTAGTAATCGCCTCCGCACAAGCGCTAAACTTGAAAAATGCCTGAACAGTTAGCCAGCCAAGAGGCTGCACTTGCCCGAATTCAGAACCACCTTGAGAATTCCACCGAACGCGTCTTAATTGGAATTATTGGCAAGCCAGGTGCGGGAAAGTCCACGCTATCTAAATACTTACTGGCCAAGCTTCCCAAAGAGTTTGTAACGGTTGTTCCGATGGATGGCTACCATCTGAGTAATAAAGTACTGAAGGATTTAAAGCGCGCTGATCGCAAAGGCGCCCCAGATACCTTTGATGTGGCTGGATTCATTTCACTTGTAAAACGGATTCGCTCTGAACAGACTCAGAATATCTACTATCCAATATTTGATCGTGCGATAGAAGAATCAATCGCCGCCCAAGGAGTTGTCACATCTGCCACCAAAGTAGTCATAATCGAGGGCAACTATTTATTACACGATGATGGTGGCTGGGAAGTATGTAACGATTTATTGGATGAGAGCTGGATGGTTGACGTTGACGATGACAAGCGAATTTCCAGATTAATTTCGCGTCATATCGCTTATGGCAAAGAGCCAGCAGCGGCAAAAGCTTGGGCAAAAGGCACTGATGAAGTAAACGCAAAGTTAATCGAACGCGGACGTAACCGCGCCGATTTCGTTGTTGCTATAGATTAACTACGCAGCGCTGCAGCAAGTGAACGGAAATCTTCGACCAAGATGTCGATCTCTCTCTGTCCGTGAGCCAAACTAATTAACCACTGCTCATCTAATCCGGGAGGCGTAATAATGCCTCGGTTTAGTGACCAGAGCCAAGAGAGTTCAGCTACTGCAAAGTCAGTTGCCTTGTAATCGCGGTAGTTGCGAACAGGTTCTGTAGACCAAGTGATGCAGCCCTTAACACCGAATCCAACGGTATGAGCTGGAAGTTGGTACTCATCGATGATTGCAGAAATTCGTTCTAGCGCTTGTTGATTTAGCGCTTCTGCTGCAGCCAAAGTCTCTGCAGTACATATTTTATCTACGGCGCGAACACCAGCCATAGCTAGTGGGTTTCCGTTAAATGTACCGAAGTGGGCCATTTTTCCGTTAGTTACATAATCCATGTATTTCTGCTTGCCACCAAAAGCGGCAAGTGTAAGTCCACCACCGATTGATTTAGCAAGGGTAATCAAATCTGGTTTCACGCCAAG
>Ga0209442_1001245_pt1 | contig 14575 bp, 13 predicted proteins | sample LauGreSBDMM110DD_2_FD_187565 | JGI IMG/M metagenome (GOLD analysis project Ga0209442, IMG submission 187565) | Freshwater lake microbial communities from Lake Michigan, USA - Sp13.BD.MM110.DD (SPAdes) (version 2) | ecosystem: Environmental > Aquatic > Freshwater > Lake | place: Lake Michigan...
CGGTGCTGGGCATCATGCAATGGTTTTGGTACAGCAGCGAAAAGCGGCGCGAACGCTTTGTCAAAATTTGCGAAGACCGCGATGTGCAGCAACTCACGTTTGAGTCGTACATGAATAAAAAATTGGTGCGCAAAAAACCAATGGCACACGTGAAGATTTTCTTCAAAGACATGGCGCACTTGTTGGGCTTGGCGAAAGTGTGAACCTCGCCGACGTTTACCAAACGCCTTTGGTGGTTGACATTGCCATTGGCTTCATTATTTTAGAATCCATCGCCTTGTGGGGCTTTCACCAAATCACTGGGCGAGGCTTGGTTATTCAAGATGTTTTACTAACGATCCTCTCAGGCTTGTCACTCATGCTGGCGCTGCGCTGCGCACTCACACCTGGGCTCTGGCCTGGCATGGCTTTGTTTTTAATCACGGCCGGTTTGGCCCATGGAGCAGATTTGCGAGCTCGAGCTCGAGCCAAAGTCAAACAAGATGACATCTGACCGGGCATCCGATCCGCCATCCCGCCAACGTGTCTTGGTATTGGGCGCCACAGGCACCATTGGTCAAGCCGCCGTCAAATCTTTGCTGCGCGAAGGCCACGAGGTGGTGTGCTTCATTCGCGCTAAGGCAGGCGTGAATGGCAAACTCTCATTGCAAGATTGGGAGACAAAACTGCCCGGCGCCATTTTTCGCACAGGCGATGTAACAGATTTAAATTCTCTGACCCAAGATGGTTTTGCAGGCGAGCACTTTGACACACTCATGTCTTGTTTGGCCTCACGCACTGGCAACCCCAAAGATGCTTGGGCCATTGACCATGCAGCACACATATTGGCCTTGAATGTGGCGCAGGCCTCAGGTGTTAAACACTTTGTGTTGCTGTCAGCCATTTGCGTGCAAAAACCTTTGCTCACCTTTCAGCATGCCAAACTGGCTTTCGAAGACGCTTTGGTGAAATCGGGCATGCGCTATGCCATCGTCAGGCCCACCGCATTTTTCAAATCGCTGTGCGGCCAAATTGAACGGGTTCGCAAAGGCAAACCCTTTTTATTGTTTGGAGATGGCCAACTGACGGCTTGCAAACCCATCAGCGACCCAGATCTAGGCAACTACTTGGCGCAATGTGTGACAGACCCTGCGCTGCACAATCGAATTTTGCCCATTGGCGGCCCAGGCCCTGCCATCACACCCTTGCAGCAAGGGGAGTACTTGTTTTCATTGTTTGGCAAACCGCCCAAGTACAGCCATGTGCCGGTCAAAATGATGGACATCATCATTGGCGCTTTGTCTTTGTTGGGCCACCTCATTCCGCCTTTGGCCAACAAAGCCGAATTGGCCCGCATTGGACGCTACTACGCCACCGAATCGATGTTGGTCTGGGATGAAACCCAAGGCCGCTACGATGCCAACGCCACGCCTTCTACAGGCCAAGAAACCCTTTGGGACTGCTACCAAGCCTTGGTGAGCGGCAAAACGTCCTTAGAACGCGGCGATCACGCAGTTTTTTAAGTCTGCCAACGACAGACTTGGCTTCTTTAGCGATAATCGAGGGTTTTGTCTGACACCTCGATTTTGAACGCACCCAACGCCCCCGCAAGTCTCACTGAACTGGAAGCTGCCAGGGAAAAAGTTCGCCTGTTAGAAGCCGCTTTGGCAGCAGCGCGGCACGAAGCGGGCCTCATGACAGACGAAAACCCTGCAGAGGGTGCCTATTTGGCCAGCGCCCTGCGCCAAACGCACATCAGCGTTCGAGGCGCACGCACGCACAACCTTAAAAACATCGACCTCGATATTCCGCGCAACCAACTGGTGGTGATCACCGGTCTTAGCGGTTCAGGCAAATCGAGCTTGGCCTTTGACACCTTGTATGCCGAGGGTCAACGCCGTTATGTCGAAAGCTTGTCGGCTTATGCGCGTCAGTTTTTGCAACTGATGGACAAGCCCGATGTCGATTTGATTGAGGGCCTGTCGCCCGCCATCTCCATCGAACAAAAAGCCACCAGCCACAACCCGCGCTCTACCGTGGGCACCGTGACCGAAATTCACGACTATTTGCGCCTGCTGTTTGCACGCGCGGGCACGCCTTATTGCCCTGACCACAACTTGGCGCTTCAAGCGCAAACCGTGAGTCAAATGGTCGACGCCGTTTTGGAGTTGCCCGAAGACACGCGGCTCATGATCGTCGCGCCCATTGCGCGCGAACGCAAAGGCGAGTTTGAAAAGGTTTTTGAGCAAATGCAAGCGCTGGGTTATGTGCGCTTTCGCATCAATGGGCAAACTTATGAAGTGGAAGATTTGCCCACTTTGAAGAAAACTGAAAAGCACGACATCGATGTGGTGGTCGATCGCCTCAAAATTCGCCACGAAGCAGAAGCGCCCGCGCGCGATGCACTGCGTCAGCGCATTGCCGAAAGTTTTGAAGCCGCCTTAAGGCAGGCAGAACAGCGTGCTATCGCCGTTGAAATGGACACAGGCAAAGAACACATGTTCAATGCCAAGTTTGCCTGCCCTGTTTGTCATTACTCGATTGCCGAACTCGAACCGCGCTTGTTCTCATTCAACTCGCCCATGGGCGCTTGCACCACTTGCGATGGCCTGGGCACCACCGAAGTGTTTGACATTGACCGCGTGGTGGCCTTCCCCAGTTTGAGCTTGGCCAGTGGCGCCATCAAGGGCTGGGACAGGCGCAATGGTTTTTACTTCAGCATGCTCGAGAGCTTGGCCAAACATTACGCGTTTGATGTAGAAGCACCTTTTGAATCTCTGCCAGACGCAGTTCGTCACAGCATTTTGTGGGGCTCAGGCGAAGAAGACATCAAGTTCAGTTACATCATGGAATCGGGCGCCTCCAAGGGCAAGAAGGTTTCCAAAAAGCACCCCTTCGAAGGCATCGTGCCAAACCTCACTCGGCGCTACAAAGAAACAGATTCCAGCGTGGTGCGCGAAGACTTGGCGCGCATGCGCAGTCACCATGCTTGCTCAGATTGCAAGGGCACACGACTGCGCCGCGAAGCGCGCCATGTGCGAGTGGGCGAGGGCGCGCAAGCGCGCGCCATTTATGAAGTGAACCATGTCACTTTGGGTGAAGCCCAAACCTACTTTCAAACTTTAAAGCTACAGGGTGCCAAAGCCGAGATCGCCGACAAGGTGGTGTCTGAAATTGGCTCGCGCTTGAAGTTCTTGAACGATGTGGGCCTGAACTATTTAAGCCTTGATCGAAGTGCCGACACACTCTCCGGCGGTGAATCACAACGCATTCGATTGGCCAGCCAAATTGGCTCGGGCCTCACTGGTGTGATGTACGTGTTGGACGAGCCCAGCATTGGCCTGCACCAACGCGACAACGATCGCCTCATTGGCACCCTGAAACATTTGCGCGACATTGGCAACAGTGTGCTGGTGGTCGAGCACGACGAAGACATGATTCGCATTGCCGACCATGTGATTGACATGGGGCCAGGTGCTGGCGTGCATGGCGGCCGTGTGATGGCCCAAGGTACGTGTGCCGATATTTTGTTGGCGCCCGATTCATTGACCGGTCAATATTTGTCGGGCCGCAAAGCCATTGAAGTGCCGACCAAGCGCCATGCGCCAGGCAAAGACTTTATTGAAATCGTGGGCGCCAGCGGTCACAACTTAAAGCAAGTGCGTGCGGCTTTTCCAGTGGGTTTACTCACCTGCGTCACAGGCGTATCGGGTTCGGGCAAGTCCACCTTGGTCAACGAAACTTTGTACACCGCAGCCGCGCGCAGCATTCACCGCGCACACGATGAGCCCGCCGCCCACGAAGACATTTTGGGGCTCTACCATTTCGACAAGGTCATCAACGTCGACCAGTCGCCCATTGGCCGCACACCGCGCAGCAACCCCGCCACTTATACCGGCATGTTCACGCACATTCGCGATCTCATGACCGAGGTGCCCGCAGCGCGCGAACGCGGGTATGGCCCCGGTCGCTTCAGCTTTAACGTCAGCGCTTCTAACGGCGGCGGACGCTGCGAAGCCTGTCAAGGCGACGGCATGGTGAAAGTGGAAATGCACTTCTTGCCCGACGTGTATGTGCCTTGCGATGTCTGCCACGGCCAACGTTACAACCGCGAAACTTTGGAAATTTTGTACAAGGGCAAAAACATTGCCCAAATGCTGGACATGACCGTTGAGGCGGCGTTTGAGTTTTTCAATGCGGTGCCTACCATTGCACGAAAACTACAGACTTTGCTCGATGTCGGTTTGAGTTATATCCACTTAGGTCAAGCCGCCACCACCTTGTCGGGTGGTGAAGCACAGCGGGTGAAGCTGGCACTGGAGTTGTCCAAGCGCGACACAGGTCGCACGCTTTACATTTTGGACGAACCTACCACGGGCTTGCACTTTGCCGACATTGCTTTGTTGCTCAAGGTTTTGCACCAACTGCGCGATGCGGGCAACACCATTGTGGTCATTGAGCACAACCTCGATGTGATCAAAACCGCCGATTGGTTGATCGACATGGGCCCTGAAGGTGGCTCGGGTGGCGGTACGGTGGTGGGAGTGGGTACGCCCGAAACACTGGCGCAAAATCCAGCCAGCTTTACTGGCCGTTACTTGAAGCGCTTGCTTGAAAAATAAAATGTCCTGCATGCATTTGCATCAGGCCATTGAGGCGCTTCAGCTTTGCGCGGCAGCTCTCAAAACATCACGCGTTCGCATGGCTTCATTGCGCGCAGCTTGTGCAAAATCAGGGCCCGAAGACGCGTACAAAATAGCCCGCGATGAACTCACAATGACCGCACCGGTGGTGGCACCGTTGCGCTGGCGGTAACCGGCCTTGATGGTGGCCACGGCGTCGCCGCCTTGCGCACCCACACCGGGAATGAGCAAAGGCAAAGTAGGCGCCAAACTGCGCACACGTTCAATCTCAGCAGGGTAGGTGGCGCCTACCACCAAACCTAACTGGCCATTTACATTCCAAGGGCCTTGCGCTAGCTTGGCAATGTGTTCGTACAGCAAGGGCTGGCCGTCCACAGAAGCCAAGCGCTGGTTCTGCAGATCATCGCCCCCAGGGTTAGACGTGCGGCACAACAAAAACGCGCCCTTGCCATGGTGTTTCAAATACGGCTGCACAGAGTCAAAGCCCATGAAGGGCGAGAGCGTGACCGCGTCGGCACCATAGCGCTCAAAGGCTTCGATGGCATATTGCTCGGCGGTAGCGCCAATGTCGCCTCGCTTGGCATCCAAAATAACTGGCACATGCGGCGCGTTGCGGCGCATGTGTGCCATGAGTTTTTCCAATTGATCTTCTGCGCGATGCGCGGCGAAGTAAGCAATTTGGGGCTTGAATGAAATGGCCAAATCGGCTGTGGCATCGACAATCTGCGCGCAAAAATCATAGATCTTGCTGGCATCGCCCTTCATGCTTGCAGGAAATTTGCTGGGTTCAGGGTCAAGGCCGACGCACAACAGTGAGCCGTTTTGGCGCTCGGCGCCTTGCAGTTGTTCTAAGAGGGTCATGGCTCGATTTTAAAGGCTCAAGCTTCAAGACCCAAGCTCCCAAGCTAATCGGCCATTTAGCACTAAGATCCCCCTATGCATTCACTTACAAAACGCCAATGGGTGCTGTTGGCGCTTCTCACCTTAGTTTGGGGCCTGAACTGGCCTGTTTTAAAGCTGGGCGTCACGGGTTTCCCACCCCTGACCTTTCGGATGCTTTGCTTGCTCATTGGCACACCCGTGTTGGGATTGGGCCTGATGGTCATGAAGGTACCTTTTCGAATTCCCAGGCAGTACTGGCGTGAATTGTTGGTGCTGGCTATTTTCAACATGTTCATTTGGCACGCCTTCGTCATCTTGGCAGTGCAGTATTTGTCCAGTGGCAGATCGGCCATTTTGTGTTACACCATGCCAATCTTCTCAGCCCTGATCGGCGCATTGGTCTTTCACAACCAATTGTCTAAGCGCGCATGGGGCGGGGTGTTTGCCGCAGTGCTTGGGGTTTTCCTTTTGCTGTGGCACGAGTTGGTCAACCTGTCTGGCAAACCCGTGGGTGTGGTGTTGGCCTTGGTGGCTGCCAGCACGTGGGCTTTGGGCACACAAATGCTGCGCAGAACCACCATTCCATTGCCAACCCTCACCTTGTCTTTTTGGATGACGGCCATGACCACCTTGGTCATGACGGTACTGGCATTTGTTTTTGAATTTGACAGGTGGCAAGAACCAACACCCACGCATTGGGCCGCCATTGTCTTCAATGCCTTTTTGGTTTTTGGCTTTGCGCATGCTGCATGGTTTTATTTGGCCCGCGTTTTACCGCCTGTGGCCTCTACCTTGAGTGTCATGATGATTCCCATTTTGGGCGTGTTCAGCGGCGCGTGGGCCTTGAATGAAATTCTGCATTGGCAAGACTGGGCTGCGATGGGCCTGATGGTGATTTCGATTGCCAGTGTGCTTTGGCCATCAAAGCCTGCAAATGATGCAAAAGCTGAAGGCGCTTAAAACACCTCAGTGGTTGAGAAGTTGAACTGGTTCCCCTAGTCGCTTGTTGAGTGCATCAAGCTGGCAGCCAAGCATAAATCGACCCAGGCCTTGGCTTTGTCGGCTTGGTTGCGCAGCAAATAGTCAGGTGGGTAAGTCACCACCACGGGTACGCCCTTGAAATTGTGCACTTGGGAGCGCAACTTGCCCAATGGCTCTGAACTTTGCAACAAAGCCAGCGCAGCAGTTCTGCCCATCGCCAATATGACTTTGGGTTGAACCAGCGCAACTTGCCGTGCCAAATAAGTGGCGCAATGCGACACCTCCACTTGGCTCGCATTGCGGCCAACGGGGGGGCGGCATTTCAAAGCGTGCGTCAAATAAACCTGCTCCCGCGTGAGGCTGAGCGCCTTCAACATGTTGTCGAGCAATTGGCCTGCAGGTCCTGCAAAACTTCGCGCCTCTTTGTCTTCTTCCTCGCCTGGCGCATCACCCACAATCATCCAATCGGCTGAAGCCAAGCCTTCTCCCAAAATAGCTTGCTGGCGAGATTGGCTCAGGCCACAGCCTGTACAAGAGGCAACGGCTGATTGCAGTTGTGTCCAGTCCATGCTGGCAATGCCTTCTGGCAATTGCGAAATATCGACAATGGGAACCGACAGCATTTGCGGTGCACTGGCAACAGGTATAGATACAGGCGCAGTTGCGTCAGCAGTTGGTGTATCCGTTACTGCTACTTGTGCAAGCTTGGCAGGCAAGGCGCGAACCGTTTGCGGCATCCAAACACGCACACCCATTTCCGCCAACATGGCACGTTGGCGATCGTCCAGTTCAAAACGCGTGGCGTTTTCATCCAAAGGGGCCGTTGTATCTTCAGTCATTGCTTAAGTTTTAAGGGGCATGCTCATGACCACCGCAGACTCTCGGGTGGTTCTACCAGCAGGATAGTAATCTTTTCTGAAACCCACTTGCTGAAAGCCAAAACTTTGGTACAAATTCAAGGCAGGAGCATTGCTTTCACGCACTTCAAGCCACAGGTAGCTTGCGCCATTGGCTTGAGACCACAGGCTCAAGGACTGCATCAAACAACGCGCCCAACCTTGTCGCTGAAAGGGCGGCGCTACGGTGATGTTGAGCAAATGAACTTCGTCAATGACCTGCATGGCCACCAAGTAGCCCACCAAATGCTCACCCGCCACCAAGCGGTGTGCCACATAACCGGCCTTCAAGGCATCTTTGAAATTGCCCAATGTCCAAGCGTGGCTGTAAGCCGATTGTTCAACCGCAACCACCGCTTCTAAATCCGCCTCGGTCATGCTGAGCAGCTGCACCTGGGTCTCAGGTGTCAGCATTTGCTTGAGTTCTGGCGGCCACAGGTTCATGCTGGCGGTAAGCTTGTTGTGAATGCCGATGGATTGGCAAGGGCATCTGCTTTGGTCTGTTTGATGGCATCGCGTTCTGCTGTGGTCTGCGCAACCTTGTCGCGGATGTAGAGTGGTTGAACCCACTCGGGCGCAACAGCTTCTTGCTTGGCCCACAAGCCAGGTGCCATGCGCAGCAAAGCCAGTGCGTTCGGCACTGCGGCAACACAAGACACGGGAACACCGCCAACTTCAAATTCTTGCAAAGGAAAGCGGTCTTTGTAGACTTGCATGCCGTTGCCTGCCAACACCAACTTGGGCAGGTTCATGCGACTTAACTGCGCCGCCATTGCTTCGGGTGGGCCCACTTGCAAGGGCTGCACAGATGTCCATTGTGATGCGGCAGCATGCCACGCATACACACCCACATACACTTCGCCCATGCGAGCGTCCATGACCGAGGCCACGTGCCAATCTTGCGAAGCCTCGAGTACTAGCGTGCTGTTTGGTGAAGTGAAATGTGGACCGCTCTGAGCATGGACAAGCGAGTGCCGTGCATCTTCTGCCACAGCCTTCAAACTGTCGACAGGAATGACTTTCAAATTGGCACCCAAAGCAAGGCCATGCGCCACCGCACAGGCCGTTCTGAGTCCTGTGAAAGAACCTGGGCCTTGGCCCACCACCAAGGCTGTCAAATCAGAAAGTTGCAATTGGGCTTGCGCAAGCAAAGCATGGACAGTGGGAATCAATTGTGCCGATGCATTGGCGCCACCTAGACCGTGGTGATGCCAAGTTTGGCCACCCTGTGACAAGGCCACCGACATCATGTCGGTGCTGGTGTCAAAGGCCAAAAATTTCAGGGCTTGGATCATCGCATTCAAGTTTAAGAAATTAGGATTTGACCACGGCTTGCCGTACGTCAAACAAAATACCGCCGCACACAATCATGCCCAAACCAATGGCGCGATTCATGTCGATGTGTTTGCGTAAAAACAGCCACATCAACAAACTGGTCCAAAGCGGCAGGCTGCCAGGCATGAGCACAGCGGCGTGTCCTGCAGGCGCATAAAAAAAGCCAAAGTAGGCCAATATGGCATACAAGAAGCCACCCAGCATGCCGGCCTTGATTGTGATGTGCAAAGGCAAGGGCGACAAACCAAACAAAGAGCCCACTTGTTTGCCGCGTTGCCTGGCTTCGCGCATGAGCCACCAAGCCCACGGCAGCAGCACACAGCTAGCGCCAATGATGCGAACGCATGCAATGTCCAAAGGCAAAAGCACGTGAGATGCGGAGGCCCGCGCCACAATGATGAAAGAAGTCCAAATGAGAACAGTGATCACGGCTGCCAAACGGCCGATGCTGAGTTGAGAAAATGCCATGTCCCAATGATACGTCCTAGCATTTGAACAAAGGGACAAGGGCGGCTAGACTTCGGGGATGCGCAGATCTCGCTTTCAGTTTTCTCTTCAGATGGGGTTGGCCATGGTCTTGGCCTTTCAAAGTTTGGCTTTGACAGCCAAGCCCCATGTCAAACAACCTGCCAGCCCACGGGTCCCGGAACCCGTCATTCAGGCTTTCAAACGAGCCAATGTCCCCATGAGTGCTGTGAGCATCATGGTCACACCCTTGAACAACGCGTCGTCAAGCGCGGGCCCCACTAAGCCCCGACTGAATCTTCATGCCAATGCAGAGATGAATCCTGCTTCTGTCATGAAACTTATCACCACTTCTGCAGGCTTGTCGCTGTTGGGGCCCGACTTCACGTGGCGCAACAAAGTGTGGGTGGATGGCCCCGTCAAAGAGGGCGTTTTACAAGGCAATCTGTATTTGAAAGGCAGCGGAGATCCCAAATTGGTTGTTGAGCGCCTACAAACATTGCTACAAGAAGTGATGGCCAAAGGCCTTCGCGAAGTCAAAGGCGACATCATTTTGGATAGCAGTGTTTTTGACCTGCCCATCCAAAATCCTGCCAGCTTTGACGATGAGCCGCTTCGGCCCTACAACGTTGCACCGCAGGGTCTTCTGCTGAACTTCAATGCCATGTTGTTTAAGTTCACGCCCGATGCCGCTCTCGGTGAAGCCAAAGTTGAAAGCGAGCCACCGCTGGCCAATGTTCAATGGCCCAGCAGCGTGGCATTGTCATCAGGCCCTTGCCAAGATTGGCGCACCCAACTGCGCGCCGACTTTTCCAAATCTGACAGCATGCGCTTCAATGGCACCTACCCCAAAGCGTGTGGTGAACAAAAGTGGGCCGTGGCTTATATTGAACCGCAATCTTTTGCGCCGCGCATGGTGCAAGCCATGTGGCGCCAAGCGGGGGGCCAACTGAAGGGGCAAGTGCGCCATGGCTTAACGCCAGCCCAAGTCACGCTTTGGCATGAAGCGCCTTCGCTGCCCTTGAGCGATATCGTAGCCGACATCAACAAGCTTTCCAACAACGTCATGGCGCAGCAGTTGTTTCTCACCTTGTCAAGTCAGCAAGGCGCAGGCAATTTTACGGCGTCAAAACAAGTTGTCATGCAATGGTGGGCGAGAAACATGCCGGGTCACAAGGCGCCCGTGATAGACAACGGTTCTGGGCTTTCACGCGAGGAGCGAAGCAGTGCGCAGGCTCTGACTGCATTGCTTCAACTGGCTGCCCAAAGCAACTATGCCAATGCTTTGCAAAACTCTTTGGCCATTGCGGGCGTCGATGGCACCGTAGTGCGACTGAGAGATCGGCAACCCAACTCTGTGGTGATTGGGCGTGCCAAGCTCAAGTCTGGCAGCCTTCGAGATGTCGCCTCGTTGGCCGGCTACGTCGAGGGCTTGAGCGGACAGTCCTATGTGTTTGTGGTGATTGTGAATCACCCCAATGCAAACGCCACTCGGCCGGCTCTGGACAAGCTTCTTGAGTGGACCGTTCAAGATATTTCAATTACCAAAACACCTTTGAAAACTCGCAATACTTTGTCTGACGGTTAAGCACTCGACATCATCCTCAACCCCATTGACAGTAGCTTGGGGATGGACATGCGTTTTCAAGCTGCTGCGCGCTTTAACCTGTCACATACACCTTCCCACTCGAGGGTATCGGGCGGCGTCTCAATCCAAATGGTACGCACACCACGCGAATCAAAATCACGCAACACGCTGAACAAGTCGTGTGCGGCTTGCGTGGCGTTCGAAGGCATGGCCCGCCAATACAAGCCCGCACCCATCAGACTGTATGATGGTTTTTCAAGGGACCACAAAGCCACGTTTTGCGTATGCGGCCCCAGCACCACCAACGCTTTTTGCCAATCGGCCGTGCTCATCAATCGCACTTTGGCGGTGGGCGCATAGTGCGACTCCAAAGTACCTGAGGCACGCGGCGTCTCTGAGTTCAATGTTTCTTGGCTCACCAATTTCATGCCGCATGCTTGTTCAATTTGTGCGCGGCTAATTTGCCCGGGACGCAACAACACAGGCACACCCCGGGTGCAATCGACGATGCTGGATTCAATGCCAACCTCGCATTCGCCGCCATCCAAAATGAGCAATGCATCACCGAATTCTGATTGCACATGCGCTGCGCTGGTGGGGCTGACGCGGCCAAACAAATTGGCACTGGGTGCCGCCACCCCCCAGACACCTTTTGCGGCGCAAGCCTTCAGCACTTCAACTGCGACTGGATGTGAAGGGCAACGCAGGCCCACAGAGTTTTGTCCTCCCGCTGCAGCTGCGGCCATCTCTGCTCGTCGAGGCAAGATGAGGGTGAGCGGTCCCGGCCAAAATTGCGCCATTAATTTTTGTGCAAAGTCGGGAACGTCACTGGCAAATTGATTCACTTCAGCCACTGAAGCCACGTGAACAATCAAAGGATGATTGGAAGGTCTGCCTTTGGCTTTAAAAATCTTGGCAACAGCAGTTTCGTTGCCGGCATCTGCCGCTAAACCATAAACTGTTTCCGTTGGCAAACCCAAGAGTTCGCCCGCGCACAAAGCAAAGACTGCTTGTTGCACATGCACGGGGTTACTGCCAGAGATGATCATGAGCGGATGGGTGAGTTAGGGGTGCTATAGACGTACGGTCAAGGTGCGAAGTCGTTAGCGCGTTATTCAAAAAGCTTCAATGCCCAAGATAGCTGCCGCCTTCAAGGCCACATCACGAACTTCTTTAATCGAAGCACCTGTGACATTGAGGTGCCCCATCTTGCGCGCTCTGCGCGCTTCAGTCTTGCCATACAAATGCAAGTGCGTCCCCGGCAATGCCAACACCGCCGACCAATCTGGCAAGCACATTGCGCTGTTCGCATCGAACCATATATCGCCCAACAAATTGAGCATGATGGCCGCGCTGTGTTGACGCGGCTGCGTCAAGGGCAAGCCAGCCAAGGTGCGAACTTGCAAATCAAATTGCGATTGGTCACAGGCATCCAGTGTGTAGTGGCCACTGTTGTGGGGACGGGGTGCCATTTCATTGACCACCATGCTGCCATCTTGGAGCACAAAAAATTCTACGCACAGCACGCCCACATAACTCACGCCTTCGGCAATCGAGCGTGCCGCACCGAGTGCTTGTTCTTGCAATGCAGTTGGCAAATGCCCTTCATAAACTTCAGTCACAGCCAAGATACCGTCGCGATGCAAATTGCGTTGCACCGGAAAGTTCACAATTTGTCCATCGCGACCACGCGCCAAAATGACTGAGCACTCAAAGCTCAATGGCAACATTTTTTCCAAAACACAAGGGACTTGTTTTAAGTCTTGCCATGCAGCGTGCAAAGCTGCCGCATCTTTCACGCGAACTTGGCCTTTACCGTCATAGCCCATGCGTGCAGTTTTCATAATACCGGGCAGCAAATCTTTCGACAAGGCGTCTTCTAATTGCACAGCAGATTCAATCACTGCATAAGGCGCACAAGGCACACCGCATTTAACGAAGTGTGCTTTTTCTGCAGCACGGTCTTGCGCAATGACCACGACATCGGCGCCGGGTGATACAGGGCGCAGCTTGGCCAATTCGCGCAGTGCCGGTGCAGGCACGTTTTCAAATTCGGTGGTGATGGCGGCACTGCATGAGGCCAATTCTTTCAAGCCACTTGGATCGGTGTAATCGGTTTGAATGTGTCGATGGCTTACGCGGCCCGCAGGGCTTTGTGCATCGGGGTCTAGCACCGCTGTGAAGTAGCCCATGGTTTGCGCAGCATGTACAAACATTCGGCCTAACTGTCCGCCTCCCATCACACCCAGCGTGAGGGGCTCAATGGGGGATGCAAAAGAGCCAGTGCCAGTGGTACCACTGGCACCGGGTAAGAAAGACACAGGATTTGCCATGCCATTCACGCCGCACCCAACGGTGGCAAGAACATGGCTTTAGCAACAGCGGTTTGATCTTTTCTGAATTTTTCCAACTTAGACTGCAAAACGGCATCGTTCTGCGCCAGCATGGCCACCGCAAACAAAGCAGCATTGGCGGCTCCTGCTGCACCAATGGCAAAGGTGGCCACAGGAATGCCCTTTGGCATTTGCACAATGCTGTGCAGGGAGTCGACGCCTTGCAAGTGTTTGCTGGGCACAGGCACGCCTAGCACCGGCACCACTGTTTTTGCCGCTAACATGCCGGGTAAATGCGCTGCGCCGCCGGCACCTGCAATGATGGCAAACAAGCCCCGAACCTTGGCTGTTTCGGCATAGGTGAACATTTCGTCAGGCATTCTGTGGGCAGAAACCACCTGCAACTCATGTTCGACATCAAATTGTTGGAGAATCTGCACTGCGTGTTGCATCGTGTCCCAGTCTGAACTGGATCCCATGACCACGCCGATGCGTGTTTTGGCTTTGGATGCTGTGTTTGGCATGTTGGGCTTTAATGAAGCGTTAAAGAAAATTGTCTCAACTGAATTTCAGTTGAATCCTTGAATTTTAAGGTTTAGGCCATAGGTCTGGTAAATATGATTGATGTCACCGTAGAAACATTTGAAGCCGAGGTCATTGCGGCCTCCATGACCACCCCTGTGCTGGTCGACTTTTGGGCTCCTTGGTGTGGCCCCTGCAAAACCTTGGGGCCTCTGTTGGAAAAGGTGGAAGTTGCCTACGGTGGCCGCTTTAAATTGGTCAAAATTGACTCCGACCAAGAGCAGCAACTGGCCGCTGCCTTTGGCATCAAAAGCATTCCCACCTGCGTGTTGCTTAAAAACGGCCAGCCCGTGGACGGTTTTATGGGCGCCGTACCAGAAGGTAAATTGCGCGAATTCCTCGACAAACATGTGCCCGGTGAAAACGAGGTTTTGGCCGCTACAGACGTGCAAGAAGCCGAAGCCCTGATGGAATCGGGCGATTTAGAAACTGCGCAAACCAAATTACTCCAAGCCCTTGAAGCCAACCCCGAAAACGACGACGCGCGCTTTGACTTGGTCAAACTGCTCATCAGCATGGGTCAACTTGAAACCGCAGGCACGGTCCTCAAGCACTGCCTGTCCCAAATTCCACTCAAACTGCGCTTTGAAGCTTTGAAGGTATGGCTTGATGCTTTGGCCTTTGTCACCAGCGACCCAATGGGCCAATGGCCTTTGGAAAAGTTTGACCAACTCATTGCCGCCAACAAGCGCGACTTCGACGCGCGCTTCGCCAAAGCCCGCGTACTCTTGGCCAGCGACGATTGGACCGGTGCCATGGATGAGCTTTTAGAAATCATCATGCGCGACAAAAAATGGAACGATGAAGCAGCGCGCAAAACCATGGTGGGTTTGTTGGAGTTGCTCACACCGGTCGAGTCCAAAGGTGGCAACGATCACACTGGCAAATCAG
>Ga0209442_1001246_pt1 | contig 14571 bp, 10 predicted proteins | sample LauGreSBDMM110DD_2_FD_187565 | JGI IMG/M metagenome (GOLD analysis project Ga0209442, IMG submission 187565) | Freshwater lake microbial communities from Lake Michigan, USA - Sp13.BD.MM110.DD (SPAdes) (version 2) | ecosystem: Environmental > Aquatic > Freshwater > Lake | place: Lake Michigan...
AAAGGCGTGGTTTAGCAATTCATCTTGCTCGCCTTCTTTGTTGTCACTGGTATTTAAAGAATCCAATTGATCAAACGCCTGGCCCTTAAGTTTGAGCAGCAGCTCATAGGCCCCTTCCGATAAAGGCACATGCCGCACCTTGCCCGACTTGGTTCGCGGAATGCGCCAAGACTTTTGCTGCCAATCTACATCCTTCCACTGCGCGTCTAGTACCTCGCGTTTGCGTGCACCGGTGTAAATGAGGAACATCACAATGAAAGGCAGCATTTCACTTTCGCTTTGGCGCACTGCCGTCATTAAGCGTTCGGCTTGCTCGGTGCTTAAGAAGCGCTCTATTTTGTTGTCGTCTCGCAGGTTTTTAATTTCTTTCACGGGGTTGTGAATTACGCCTTGGGTGTGCCAACGTATTGCCAGTTCAAAACCGTAGCGCAGTAGTACTAAGGCTCTATTGCAGGTGCCTGGTGCGTAGCCTTGTGACTTCATTACCTCTAAAAACACCGCAATGTCTGGCGGGCTCATGGAGCCCATGTGTTTATCTCCAACTTTTGGCACCAAGTGATTGCGAATCATCGACTCATCTGTATCCCAGCTTCGCTTGTAGCTTTTGACGTAGGGCAAATATTTGTTCAAGAAGAAGTCTTGAATCTTGGGGCCCAGACCTTCTATCTTGGTAGCTTGAGGATCAATGCCTTGCTTGGCTTTGCGAATGTGCTCAATGGCCATCTGACGCGCCTCGTCTGCGCTCATGAAGGCTGCTTCGCCTAATGTGACAACGCGCAACTTTTTTTCGAAGCGATAACGCACCCGAAAGCTCTTACGTCCGCTGGACATAACGTCAACGTAGAACCCTCGCAAATCGGAATCAAAAATTTCCCGATGCGACTTATCAAGCGGGCAGACTAACACCCTAACAAATAAATCAGTAATAAATTGTTTCGGCACGACCATCAAATTTAATCGCCAGGATTAGATTTGAAAACCGTGACTAACGACAAAGTTGTCGTTAAACGACGCTTTACGTCGTTGGTATGCCAGTGTATTGATTGAAATCCTAAAAAACTATTTGTATTCAGTAACTTAGGAACTAGGCAATTGTACGCTCACTACTGGTGTGGACACAGGCGCAGCCTTTACAGGCGGTGCTGGAAACGACACATTGAATGCAACGGTTGCCACAATGGGTGCTTTGGACGTGGTGACGGGTGGTGATGGCACTGACACCATCTCCATTAATGAGTCCGTTGATGTGACCGCTTTGACTGGTTCTTACACTGGCTTTGAGACATTGAATCTGACAACTGCTGGTTCCATCGGCGCCATTAACGTAACTGCTGGTACTACAACTGCCGCAGTAGCAAACGAAATAACTCTGACACCTTTGACAACAGGAACATTTACATCCACCGATGTATTGACAATTTCCATTGGAAGCGCGGTTTATACAACTGCAGTTGATGCCGATGGCAACGGAACAGCAACATCTGGAAAAGTAAAAGCTGGTGAGGCAATCGAGAGGGTTTTGATCGCACACCTTGGCGATGATGCTGGTAACAATGATTTGGTTAATGTTGCTGCTGATGGCTCTACTGGCGTGGTTACTGTCACATCTAAAAAGGCTGGAACTGCTCTTCCTACAATCACAGTTACATCCGCTACTGCTGCAGATACAGTTACAAGAGCTACGGTAACAAACAAGGGCAATACAACAGCTACAGGACCTGGCGCGATAAAAGAAGTTATTCAAATTACGTTCGGTGGAACTGATGGTACAGGCTCTGCTGACCCTGCAAAAATCGACATTGGCGATAATTTGGTAGTTTCAATTGACGGTGTTGACTATGTTGGTGCTGTATCTGCTGCCTCGGGTAACGGTACGCCAACTAACGTAGCTGCAAGCGCTGCAACTTTGATAAATGCGGCTTTGGGTGCCGGTGTAGCAGTTGCTTCCGGACCAGTTGTTACCATTACTGCTCCAGTAGCAGGTACTCCTTTGCCTTACATTAGTGCTAGTTCTTCTGATAATACTAGCTTGACAGATGTTTTCACTGTAGCTGTTCAAAACCAAGCAGCAAACGCAGCTGTTACCTCAGCTGGCGCAGTAGCCGCTCCTACTGGCGTTACAACATACGCAGCAACTGCCTCTGGAGTTGCTAACGTTTCTGCAGCTGCAACAGCAAAGTTGACAGCTTCTGGTACAACAGTTCAAACATCTGGTGGTTTGGATGTGACAGCTTCAGGTACAAAATCAATTGGTGTGTCAGCCGCTAAAGGTGCAGTAGTTGTTTCAACAAGCAATGCGTCAACTGGTGAAGTTATCAGCAACCCAGGCACTGGTCAAACGGCCACTTATGGTTCCGGCATCTATATTTCTGGTGGAACAACAGTAAGCGTAACGCAGACTGGCGCGACAATTACCTCTGGTTCAGCAGGTACTATTCGCGGAAATACGGTTAATGTTGGTGTTAATCCAGCTGGCGCTAAGGACGCTGCTACATCAGGCACATTCACTGGCGCTGTTAAGTCACCTTCTGGGAATGACTTTTACAATGCTATTGGTGGCTTGGCAGGCACACCAACTGGTGATGTGACAGTTTCAACAGCTACTGCTTACACAACTGCTGCTGGTAAAACAGCTATTGCCTATGGTACAGGTGCTGCAAACATTTACACAAATGGCGCTTCAACTGTTAGTTTGACTGGCGTTGGTACGACTACTGTTACAGATGTCAAGACGACTTTCTTGGCTTCTTCTGCAACTGATACTACTGGTGCGGTAGCAGGATCGAGCACCCTTTCTACTGTTAACTTAACAGGCCTCTCAAACACTGCAACTGTTAAATCAGATGCTATCAGCGCAGTGAATGTACTGAACAGCACTGGTTCTGGCGCAGTTGTGGTTTCTAACAGCGGTACTGCTGACGCCAACATTGGCACTTTCAACTTATCAGTTGGCAACTCAACAGTTTCGGTGACAAACGCAACAACTAAAACTGTGAACGTAAGTTCAGCAGCGACTACATACCAAACACTTAACGGTACAGCACCTGCAACTAACGCCAATGCTTTGACATTGGTGGCTGGTGAGGCAACTAGCTTGAACTTCACAAACGACAATTCGATCACTTTGACCAATGGTGGCTTGGCAAAAGTTGGTGCTATTACCAAGTCTGGTGCTGGTAACTTGACCTTGGGTTCAGTTGCATCTAGTTGGGGTAAACTGACTTCAATTGATGCTTCAACGGCCTCTGGCAAAATTAGCGTTACTTTGGGTTCAACTCCTTCCGCCACGTTGACTAACGGCTTCGCATTAAAGACCGGATCTGGTGCTGATACTGTTACTTTGAGCGGTGCAAACACAGGTACAGTAAGCGTTACTGCTGGCGGCTTGGCAACAACAACCATCGATCTGGGTGCAGGCAATGACTCATTGCTCAAATCTGGTTCTGGTGCAGTGATCAGCGGTGCATCCATTGACGCTGGTGAAGGTACTGACACTGTTGCAGCAGCATTGGTTACTGCCGGTAACGCTTCAATCTTCAAGAACTTTGAGCGTGTTTCTGTTGATGGAGCACCAACCGCCGGTACTTTCGATGCGGCTTTGTTGGCTAACTCAACAATTTCTGGCGTTGTGCTTAACGGCACTTTGTCTGGTAGCTCGGCCAACACGTATGGTGTTTCCAACATCGCTGGAACCACAGCAAACTTTGATGTAACGGCATCTACTGATTCAACTGTAACAGGTACGCTGGCGACAGCAACAGGTACAGCTGACTCAGCGGTTGTTAACTTTGCTTCTTCCAATACTGGAGCAAGTGACGTGACCGTAACAGCTGCAGGCGTAAGAACCACTTCATTAGAGTCTTTGTCTGTCATTTCTGGTGGATCCATCACAAACACAACTAACTTCTCTACAGTTGCAGTTTCTAATGCATTGACATTGTTTACTGATACAGGCAACACAGTTGCAGCAGTGACAGTAACTGGTGCAAATGCTCTGAACTTAGGTAATATTTCTGTAACCCGTGATTCAACTTCAAAGGCTATAACAGCTGTTACATTTACTGCCGACTTCATTGCACAGCAAACAACAGCCCTGACTACAGCCATCACAACTACAACGAAGATTGCTTCTGCGTTGACTAAAGTTGATGGCTCTGCGGCAACAGGAAACTTAGCGATTTATGCCGGTGTTTCTAATGATATTACCGACACGCAATCTTCTGCTGTTACATCATCAGGTGGTCTTACATACAATGGCTTAGCAATCACTGGTGGCTCTGGAAGCGATGCCATTCGCAACGACGCTAAACTCGGTACGATAGTTGGCGGTTCAGGTGACGACTGGTTAGTTGTTGGTGGCGAATCTGGTACTGCTGAAGGCGGCGCTGGTGACGATACATTGACAGCACTGGCTGGTGGTTTTAAGGCAACCTTGACAGGTGGTGCTGGTAAAGACACTTTCGTCGTAACTGGCGCAGTCGCTGATGCTGGTGTTGGTACGGCTTCAACTGCCAATACAGCACCTTATTCAACAACGATTGCTGACTTTGCCAAAGGTGATTCAATTAAATTGGCCACTACTGTTACTGATCTTGTTGATGCTACTACAGCCATTGCAAGTGCAACAACATTGACCTTGGCATTGAAGGCAGCTTTGGATGCTTCAGCTGTAACTGCAAATAAAGCAGCATGGTTCGTTTATGGCAGCAACACATACATCGTGTTGGAAGATGGAACTGACTCTTTAACAAACGGCGATACCGTTGTTAAATTAACAGGTATCTTCGACCTTGCCACACAAGCCTCTTTGGCTTCTAACGTTATCACTGGTCTGTAATTTGACTTATCGTATACCCAATCAGAAGATTGGGTATGCTGATAACACCGAACCCACCCTTTGCAAGAGGGGTGGGTTTTTTTACATACGACAAGCTCTCCAAAAAATCCAAGCTCCTGCATTGCAAATTATCCGAATAGCATATGCAAACGCTTTGGGTGAAGCTTTGTGTGCTGTGAAAAATGGAGAGACCTTGAAGCTTTAATCTTCTGATATCCTGAGTCGGCATAGAATACAAACACTTTCTTTGTTGTTTGTATTCAAATTACTCGCTCAATGTCCATATTTAAGCTTTTTGCTAGTGTTTGCATAGCAGTTCTACTGAATGCCTGTGGCGGCTCAACAGGCTTTCCACCTGTCATTACAGGCGTCAAAGTTCAAACTTTGCAATATGGCCGGACAGCCACCATTTACTTGGGAGGCAAAGACTTGCGCACATCTGTGGCTGTTGAATCTAGTGGAGCCTGCACCAACCCCAGTTTTGCAGCCAACAGCACCACGGAGGTACTGGTTTTGAACTGCACAGTAACCATGGTGGGTGAAATTACCTTGAACATCAAGGATGCCAATGGCACTTCCATTTACACCACAAGCTTGAATGTGCCAAAGCCTCAAGTTGCTTTGATTACTGCAAATGGTTCCATCACGGTTGAGCTTGACCAGAACAAGGCACCCATATCGGTCGACAACTTTCTAAGCTACGTTAGAAGTGGCTACTACGGCAACACTTTGTTCCATCGCGTCATTCCTGGTTTTATGATTCAAGGCGGCGGCTTTACAACCGGCATGGTTAGAAAGACTGGCTTAGAAGTCCCCATCGTGCTTGAAAGCAAGAATGGCCTTTCAAACCTGCGAGGCACTTTGGCCATGGCCCGAACCAATGTGGCCAATTCGGCCACGTCTGAGTTCTACATTAACTTGGTAGATAACCTTTTCTTGGATTACAAGAACGAAGGCAATCCTGGCTATGCTGTGTTTGGCTCTGTTGTGCAAGGGCTAGACATTGTGGACACCATAGGTGTCAAAGCAACTGGGTTTTTCAATGGCTTTGCTGACGTACCTTTAGAAGATGTCGTCATCACAATGGCGTTGCAAGTGAAATAGCTTTTATGAGAACTGACTTTTTGCTTTGCGGCGACAACAACGCCAAGCTAATGTTCTTTGCATCAACTTAGTTAATCAGAGCTTAAGCGTGTCACTACCACCGAGTGCTGGCAGAGCAGCTTGAAGAGCCTTTGCATAAGCAATCCTGGCAGTCTGTAATGCAGCTGCTTTAGCCTGCAACCTTGCAAGCTCAGAGTCTACAAACTGTATAGAGCCAAGTTGAGATTTGGCCTCGTCCGAGAGACTTTCAATTTCGTAGTCTTTGCCGTCTATTTTGATCGTAGTCATTTTCTTTTCCTTCATAAAAAAAACCCCACCCCTCATAGAGGAGCAGGGTTAGATCGTACCTTAAGCACTAACCATAATGGTTAGGCCAGAGGGGTGATTTAGTTGGTATTAAGCGATCGTCAATACAGCTGTTGTAGAAGCAATTGTGCTGCTAGACAAGTCGATCAGGCCAGACAACTTCACAACGATATCGCCCGTAGCAAATGTTGAAGTACCAGAAGTATTGTCTCCAACAACATAAGTGTTAGGACCGTACTGGAACCAAGACACAACGTTGGTGTTTGAACCAAATGAAGTGGCTGATGCAAGATCAAGAGCCGCAGCAAGAGTAATCGCACCACTTACATCAACCTTTGTTGTATTGAAAGCGACTACTGGAGATGAAGCTGCCGCCTTCAAAGTCACTTTGTCACCAGCTGTCAAGTCAGTGATAGTTGTAACATTGGTAGATGAAGTGTAGCCAGTTGTACCTGCAGTAGAACCAGTAACGACAAAAGTATCTTTACCAGCGCCGCCAGTCAAGGTTGAACTAGCAAGAGCTGTAGTGATGGTGTCGCTACCAGCCCCAGCATCAACAGTGTAAACACCATTGCCCGCTGATTGAGCAGCCAGTGTAATGCTGTCATCGCTTGAGCCGCCCTTTACAGAGATGCCGGCATATGCAGTAGCAACGTTAGTGGTATTCAATGACAAGATTCCAGTCATTGCGGAAGCGTCGATAGAAGAAACGCCAACAGCGGTAGTGACTGCTCCAGCAGTGCCGAATGCAGTATCAAAAGATACAGTCGCTTTTTGTGCACCAGTGATTGTCAATGTGCGAGCATCTGCATCATTCAACTTGATGGTGTTATTCGTGGAGTTTGTACCTCCAGAAACCAATGAAACTGCTTCAATGCCTGCAATCGTCACAACACCAGATTGAATGGTAGATGGAGAAGCGGCAGTTGAAGTGCTTGAACCAGAACCTGCAAAAGTGATGGTGTAAGCGTCAGCTGTTCCTGCAACTGTTGTTCCAAAGTCTAGCAGAGTAACACCTGTTGCATTTGTAACTCCAGCAGCGGCAGCACCACTAATTGTCAAACCTTTAGCAACTTCTGCATTTTGATATGTCACAGTGCTAGTTCCATTTTCAATCAACTTGTAACCAGTAATTCCGTTAAGAATTGACAAATCACGTGTTACAGCTGAGGCACCTGCGATGTCCAAACCAAGCGTTTCAAAGTTTGTGAACTTAGGAGCGTTACCTGCTGTCAACAAAGAAATTGCAACAGTATCGTTACCATCGCCACCATCAAACGATGCGCCAGTAAAGCTTGTCGATGAAACAGCGCTAGATGTGCTGTTGAGTAAGCTGTCATTTCCTGCACCCAATGCAACACTAGTTGCCTTGGTTGTGGCTGTGACTGAAGGGTCGCCTGTCAAGCTTACAGAGTCTGCACCAGAACCACCAGTGAAGGACATACCCACTGTAGTTGCAGAGCCAATAGTTGTTGTCACAGCGCCTGTTGCGCCAGAAGCATTGATTGTTGCAACTTTGGGAGCATTCGTTGTGACGTTACCAATGTCAACAGCCAAAGCATTTGTCATAGTGACTGATGTTGCGGCAGGAGTATTCAATTGGATCCAGCTCTTAGAGCTGGAGTTAGAAGATACTGCCGTTGCAGTACCAGTTCCTACTGAGTTGTATGCAGAGGCAGCAAGAGTACCAACGTTCACAGAGGTGTGAGTAGCGTCGCTCAGAATTACACGGCCAGCAGAAACGCCTGCATTACTAACATTGAAGTTAATTGCACCAGTGTTTGCATTCAAAGCACCGCTGTTGCTAATTGTCACTGTTTGAGTTGTCAGCGTGTCTGACAAATTAACTGTTGTGATTGCATCAGACTTGATGGTTGCACCACCGCTTAAACCAGCCAAAGTAACTGTAGCCAATTTGCTTGTTCCTGGTGCAGAAGCTACGTCAGCTGCAGATTGCAGAGAAAGAGTGCCAGCATCAGTGATAGTAGTGGAGTCAGAGCCAGTAGATGTCACAGACGTTGCGCCGTTTGTGTAAATCGAGTTAGCACCAATGCCATAAGTACCAGTTTTTGCACCAGTTGAAGTGCTAGTAGACAAAGATACCTTAGTTACAGAAACATCACCAGTAGGCGTCTTTGAAGAGTTACCGTTGGTCTGTGGGAAGTTGGATGCTGTGCTTACTGCGTTCTTAGCGTAAGGTGCAGCACCAACTTTAACGTCTGTTGTTCCCTTTGTACCTGTGATATTTACAGTCGTACCGCCTGTAACATACACACCAGCTGCATCACCAGCAGTGCTGCCTGAATCAGAGGCAACTGCACCCACTAAGGATGTAGATGTAGTTGCAGCAGTGATTTTCACAGCACCCACTGCACTGGCTGCGTAAACTGAGTCAGAAGCTGTAATGGTTACATCTTTACCGGATGATGTAACTACCGTGGTTCCAGAGAGTTTCAAGTCTGTTGTCTTAGCGGCGGAAACGTTGGCTGCAGTTGTTGCAGTTCCGTCAAAAGATGTCAAGTCTGTCCAACCTGAAATTGCGTAGGGAACTGCTGCTACAGCAGGTAGCACTGCAGCTTGGTTTGGAATCGGATTAGTAGTCGCAACAGAGCCACCAGCAACAGCTACGGTAATAATTGGCAAGCCCACACCAGCTACTGGAGCGGTTACTGTCAATGTGCCTGTTGAATTAACTGCAACGCCAGTACCCAAAACAGAATTAATAATACCTGCCACAGTTGCGCCAGTAGCCGTAGCATCTGCACCTGAAACAGCCGTGTACTTGACACCGTCAATATAGACAGTTACTGCTGCGGAAGCAGCATTGGTAATGGCAAAAGTTGCAACTTCTTTGACGGCAACAGGAGAATTTTGTAAAGGCTTGGCCGCAGTTGTAACTGTGGAGCCAGAAATAGATGGCAAAGATTTTCCTGCAATCGCACCAGTAATTGTTACCGTACCAGTACTAGCAGCAGCTTGTGTTCCACCAATCGCAGCGTTAATCAGAGTGACGGCTGCTGCTGCTGCGTTTGCACCAGTAGCATCTTCTGTCAATGTGCCAGATTTGTATTCAGCTCCACCAATGGTCAAAGTAATACCGGTAGTAGCAGTTTTTGTGTACACCAATGAATTTACTTGTGCAACTGCAGTTGTAACTGGCGTTGAAGCTGCAGTAGCGTTTGCACCAATTGAAGATGAAGTAGTAACAACTGCACTTTCAAAACCAGTGATCGAAGCACCAGTTGGAACGCCAGCAGCCAAGCCGCCAGTCAAATCTGCAATGGTCAGCGTATCTGTACCTGCACCACCAACCAATGTGTCGTTTACTGTGAGAGTTGCACCAGTTGCAGTAAAAGAATCATTGCCAGCGCCGCCTGTGAAAGCAGCACCTGTGTCCACACCAGTAGTGAGCGACCTAATTATCAATTTTGATACATTATTGATTTTAAACAGTTTTTAATAAATCTTATTAGATATAAAACATATCGCCTACTATCCGCCTATTTTTAACAGCAAAACGTGTTGATAGCTTTTTGATCTATTTAATGTTTTGAGAGGTACTAACCGTACCAAGAGACAAAGGCGCGCCTACAAGCCGCCTACTTGGTTACTTGCGCTTCTTGGTCGGAAGCGTTGCAACCATTCCAAATCCGTTGGGATGCGTCCACGTATAAGCGACCCCAGCAGACTCGATTGCACCGATCAATTTGCTGATCGTCTCCAATTTCGGGTTGTTCACCCCAGTCTCAATTCGGGCAACTGTGGGCAATGAAATCCCTGATTTTTCAGCCAATTCAAGCTGTGACCAATTGAGCGCAGATCGTCCAGCGCGTATAGCCGCACCAAGGATGGAAGCGTCTGACAAAGTGATCATGAATTTATTTTACTTGAAGTATTATTTGTATTTAATGATTGACCATTAACTGTTAGTGATATAAAATCAATCATACAAGTCAATTGAGGTGTATTTCATGGCTAAGATCCTCTTCACTAAGGCGTTTATTCAGTCGGTTGTTTGTCCAGAATCTGAGGCAAAAGCTGCTTACTTTGATATGGGCTGTCGCGGTCTTGTTTTAGAAGTTCGTCCCACAGGAACAAAGGTATTTTCGCTACGTTACGTAGACGCTCGGGGCAAGCAACGCCAGCACAAAATCGGCAACGCTCAAGACATTACCCTAGATAAAGCGCGAAAACAAGCAGGCAATCTCCGAGCCAAAATCACAATGGGTGAGGACTTAGATGAGGCTCAGAAATTACTTCGGGTTGTCCCCACAGTTTCCGAATTTATCCACAGGGTTTACTTACCGTTCGTTCAGGGATACAAGCGCAGTTGGAAATGCGATCGTGGTTTGCTCAAGAATCACGTCGAACCCTATTGGGGCAAGAAGTACCTAGACCAAGTTACCAAGTCTGACCTGATCAACTTGCTGGCTAATCACCGCAAGACCCACGCTCCGGGCAGTTGTAACAGGCTAATCATCCTACTCAGGTACATGTTCAACATTGCGATCAAGAATGGCGACGTTGGGATTGTCAAGAACCCAACCGCTGGCTATCCCTTGATGAAGGAAAACAGGGAGCCAGAGCGGTACTTGTCAGCAGACGAGGCCAAGGTGCTGTACGAGCATCTGCTGGAGTCAGACAACAAGATGCTTCGGTACGTCATTCCCATGCTAATTCTGACCGGCGCTAGAAAACGTGAAGTTTTAGATGCCCGCTGGGAAGATTTTGATTTTGAGCGAAAGTCTTGGCGTATCCACACGACCAAACTTGGACGGCCTCGCCACGTACCGTTATCTGATGGTGCAATTTCCATTCTTCAATCTACGCCAAGATTTGGAAAGTGTGAGTGGGCGTTTCCTAACCCAAAGACTTTAAAGCCTTACGTTTCCATCTATTACGCATGGAACACCGCTAGGAACGCTGCTGGCCTACCTGATGTGAAGTGTCACTCGCTTCGCCATTCATATGCCAGCTTCTTGGTCAATGCAGGGCGATCGCTTTACGAAGTTCAGCACCTCTTGGGCCACACGCAAGTCAAAACTACTCAGAGGTACAGCCATCTTACGAAGGATACGCTCCTTGATGCCTCTAACGCTGTCACACGCGTAGTAGGACATCTGTTTACCCCCACGCTCATCTCGCCACCGAGTGCTGGTCTATTACCCATGGCGCAATAAAGGAGCTACAAATGTCCAAAGAAATTTTTGACGATCCATTCCTGCCTGTTGATCAAATTGCGCAGAAAGATCCTTACGCGGAAAGATTCATGTCCCTCAGCAGTAGTGAATTCCGACTTATTCAGCGAAAGCTGGATGGTGACGAAGAGTCAATGGCTCGATCTTTAGAAGAGCAAGCTGCTCACTTTAGGCGCAAGATTAGCGACCTCCAGGAGGAGTTGTTTGACGGTTTCAGAATGATCAAAACTTTTGAAAAAGAGAACGCAGCCCTATGGCTTGAGAACCTCAAGCTCAAGGAGGAGGTTAAGCAACTAACAGCAAGCCTCCGTGAATGCGAAGGCCCGCCCTTTTAACCCCACCCCGTACCCACCCGTCCATTTAGAGTTTGGAGTCCCAATATGGATATGCGTACGAATCCGCTCAAACAAACCCGTTCAGAAATTCGCCGCCGTATCTGCGCTATGCCGGTTAGCCGGCAGCAGGTTCGCTTGATGCAAAAAGCCATCAAAGCACTCCAGCAGGAGAATGCGGTGCTGCGATACATGCTGTGTATCCGGTAGAACTCATGCGTGGGATTTCAAGTCACTGTAACAGTGGTAGTGTGGGGAAGGGACGCGACATTAACATTGTTAATGTGGAGTTAACGCTGACCACCGCTGGTGGAAATATTGTTTGCCGGCGGTGTAATGCTTTGTCAAAGCGTACCAAAGCTCAGTGTGGCGCTCCTGCTATGCAGGGTAAAACTAAGTGCAAAACTCACGGCGGCATGAGTACAGGGCCACGAACAGATGAGGGCAAACTGCGCTGTGCACAAGCCAAAACTATCCACGGCAATGAAACTCGCGCAGACAGGCAAGTGCACCGCCTAGCCATGAAGCGCCTGAGGCTTTATGCCCAGATTCTGGGGGTTCCGTTCAGGTCTGACGCTGGCGATAAAAGGCTCTGACATCGGATGTAGGGGGTCTTTTGAGCACCCCTTGGATTAGTGGCACAGCACCTCTTGAGCCACTTCAAAAAACCCTATTGACAGGCAACGCAACTTGCGTATACTTTATCCATGAAAGCATTATTCGTTGAGCTGCCAGCTTTTGAACGTAACAGGCTAGATTACCTGACTGACGAGGCGTTTCGTGGTCTGCAAAATGCGATGCTTAAAGATCCTGAAGCTGGTGATGTCATCACGGGTACGGGTGGTCTGCGAAAGCTTCGCCACGGTGATGCCACAAGGGGCAAGGGCAAGCGCGGTGGACTTCGGGTTATCTACTTCTGGTGGGAACCAAAGAAGCAGTTTTGGCTGTTCACCCTATATGACAAAGATGAGTTGGATGATTTGTCGCCCAAAGAGAAAACCGTAATGAAAACACTCTTGAAGCAAGAGTTGGAGGAAAGAAAATGACCAAACGCAATTTGTTCGCCGAACTCACAGAGGGCTTTGATGCCTTGGCTGCTGCACGTAAGGGCAAAAAAACGCTTCGCACGACGGAGGTGGAGCTAAAGCCTGCGGTGGAGGTCAGTGCAGATGAGCTTCGGGCTATCCGCGAAAAGCTGAACCTGTCGCGCCCTGTATTTGCCAGCTACCTTAGAACCAATCCCCGCACCCTTGAGAATTGGGAGCAGGGTCGGGCTAAGCCCAATGCGCAAGCGGCACTGCTGATTCATTTGGTATCACGCTACCCTGATACGGTTGGCCGGTTGTCTGCGGTGTAAATAACGTAACGTATGGAGTCTGGACGTGCAAGAAAATGCATCGCACGTCATTGCTCTTCCGTTATTCAAGTTGAATTTGCCAGCTGATACTTTGTTTGACGAGCAGATTCAACAATTAACTGACTGTTCTTTCGCACTTGAAAATCGTGAACGCAAAATCAAAGCTACTAAGCTAATAGAGCGGACAGTAACATCACGATTGTTCATAGAGGGGCTATTCCAAGCGGCTTGTTGTCATACGCCTCAAACTGCCGTAGCAATATCGCGTAGTCCAAAACACTACAAAAAGAATGCAGTCGGACGAATTGCACTGTACTCTTACCGCGATGTAATTGCCTGCTTCCAAGCATTAAAGTACTTGGGATGGATAGAGTTTTATGATGGATTTGTCGACTTAAGCGACAACTCTTATCCAACAGCTTTGTGGGCAGTAAATGAACTTGCTGAGACTTTCAAACCACACCAGAACCTTTGGCGAAAATTAAACTCTGAGGCTGACCCAATTGTTGTCCGTAAAAAGAACCGAGCTGGTTACCAAGAGGATGTAGAAATACCAAAGGGGGCAGTAACAGACCGGATGCGGACTAATTTGTCTTTGATCAATGAGTTCATCTCAAATCAAGCCATTTGTCTGAACTGCCCCAATTGGCAGCTTAAAAAGCTGGCTGTCAGAGTAGCCAAGACGAACCCACTTCTAATTGGTGGTCCTAGGCGACGTAAAACGCCTCTCAACTTTTCACAGGTGATTCTCAGGAGGATATTCTCGCAGGGTCGCTTGGACAGAGGTGGCCGTTTCTATGGTGGCTGGTGGGAGAGTATTCCCAAAGAGTCACGGCGATACATAACGATCAACGGTCAGCCAACAGTTGAAGTGGACTTTCAGGAATTCCACCCTCGGATGCTTTATGTGCTTCATCAGCAGCCAGCGCCGGATGAACTCTATGACCTTGGCCTACGCTTTTCGGGATTCCCTGACTACGATCCAAACAAGAAGCCGTACAAGCAACAGCGGGAAATAATCAAAAAGTTCATGAACGCCTTGATCAATGATGAGCAGGGCAAACACAAGCTTTCAGATCCAAGTGCCAAACTCCTTGGACTTTCCGACAAAGAACTGAGGGAAATCGTCTATGCCAAGCACCCGGTCATTAAATTGGCTGAAAAGACGGACACAGGACTTCAGTTGCAGTTTCTTGACTCAGAGATCGCAGAGAAAGTCATGCTTGACTTGATACCGCAGGGAATCGTAGCCCTTCCTGTCCATGACTCATTCTTGGTACGGCAGGACTTCTTGCCACAGCTAAGGGCAGCTATGCTTAAGGCGTTTGAAGAGGTCATGGGCGCAACAGCTAAACTTAAGCCCGAAGAGCTTCCCGTAGACGGTTTTGAGTATTTAATCAAGAAACAGGCTGACATGGTCATGCTCACGAATGAGCA
>Ga0209442_1001250_pt1 | contig 14554 bp, 15 predicted proteins | sample LauGreSBDMM110DD_2_FD_187565 | JGI IMG/M metagenome (GOLD analysis project Ga0209442, IMG submission 187565) | Freshwater lake microbial communities from Lake Michigan, USA - Sp13.BD.MM110.DD (SPAdes) (version 2) | ecosystem: Environmental > Aquatic > Freshwater > Lake | place: Lake Michigan...
ACTCATGCGGTCTATTGTATGTAGGAATACATAAACTCAGAAGAGGAGCAAACCCTTCTCTGTCAACAATTTTTGTCAAGGCATTTTTCCAAGTTACGCATCCTGCATTATGGGCCTTTTAGATCCAATCTAAATATAAGAATTCAAAAATTTCGACAGCTGATAAATGGTATTTTGCAGATGAGAGTTTTCAAGCAGTGTCGAGCGACGCAAAAAATTTCGGTCCACCTTATCAGGGCTTAAGCACATGAGTTAGAAGAAGCCTAACATTCTATTGGGTTAATTTTTACCATTGCCGATGACCCTGAACTCTGGCATTGAAACAATAAATTTTCCACCTCGCTCAAGAAATTCATGCTCCCTAGCTATAAATTCCGGCAGGAAATGCCATGCAAGAACAAAATAGTAGTCCGGATTTTTCGCTCTAGAATCTTCTTCAGAAATAACTGGGATACTAGTTGAGACTGTGTACTTACCCGACTTTAATGGATTTCTATCTGCAATAACTTCAATCAACTTTGGCGTAATATCGTAATACTGCAACGTAGTATTACCTTTGGTTGATGCAGCATATCCATGAATTTTTTTTCCTTTTGAGGTCTCATCTCTCAAAAAATTCAGGGTCGACTCTCGTGCATTTTCTACACGCTTGACAAATGCCTTGTAAGTTGATAATTCTTCAAGCTGCATTTTATTCTCGGATATTCTTAGTTCATTTACACGATTATTTGCTTCAGTTGTCTTAAGTTTTGCTGCAGATTGAATCTTTTTTGATATGTAAAATCGGACACTACCTTCATTGATTTCTTCTCGCATTTGAATATCAAATATCTCTAATCCATGCCTATGCAATAAATTTTCGAGGGATTTCATGGTGTAGTACTCAAGGTGTTCATGACAAATACCATCAAATGCATTTCGCTCTAATGCAAACGGCATATACATCATTTGGATGATAAAAACACCTTGGTCATCCAAGCATTTACTTATATCATCTAAAAAACTATTTGGATCATCTAAATCATAGAACATTCCAATCGCAGTAATTACTTTAGCCTTTTGCTCCCCAAAAGTTGTAGTCCAAGCAGCATGATTGAAAAAGTCATTAATTATTTTTGTTGTACCTATTTTTCCGTAATCATATAAATTTCTTGCCGGCTCAAAGCCAACAGTATTTAGGCCTTGAACTTTATAGCCTCGCAATAGCGTGCCATCGTTAGCCCCAATATCGATTACAAAATCACCTAATCGTAAACTAGCAACATCAGTTGCTCTATGCGAGATATCCTCAAGCTCATTAATCATGGTTTTATTAATGCCTGAACGGTACCAATAGTTTCTATACATGGCCTCATTCGATACGGTATGGCGAAGTTGCAAAAGACCGCAACCATTTAACTTGGGATCACAAAGCACAAGTTCAAGAGGGGCCTTAATACCAGCATCAGACTTTGGGCTATCTACAAAATCTGATACCGCAAGATTCCCAAGCGTGAGTACATTAATGAGCCCTTGCGAATGGCATGCGCGACAACAGTTGATTTCTTTATACATTTGAGAATTATCTATCAATAATCAGTCCATGTTGATACTACATGAGAAAGATTTATCACATCATACATTAAGGGTTTGGATCAGCATTGTACTTAATTGAGCACGCATACTATATCCGCTTTTAATACATCTTTGATACCCAGCCATTGCTATCTTTTCTCTTTCAAGGTCCTTTCGAAGGAATATTCTAACCTTTTCAAGCAACTCTTGATTTGATGAAAAGAATTCAGCCTCTATGCCCTCCTCAAAGAAACTTAAATGTCGCCCAGTTCTTTCGGCCAACATAAATCCGCCGCACGCTGGAATCTCGACACTCCTACTCGTAACTTCGTCACGATTAATTTTCCTTAAAAAATTGATATTTATTCGTGTGGCACTGATCGCTCGAGAGTAATCCTCTCCAAACAGAAATTCATTTCTCACATCGAGGTTTGGATGCCGGCCAACCCAGCCAGCCCAACCATTACCCCAAATGGTAATCTTGATTCCATTTTGAGCCAGGTATAGCATTGACATTGCGCGCTCATTCTCAAATGCACCTATAGCACTTACATCAGCAGAAAAACGTTTTCTTTGTAAGTCCGTTAAGAGCATCCTTTTATGTTTTTTTTCATCATAGGAATCTAAAAAAAGACTTGTTCTTCTGGCTCCAAATAGAAGTAATTCACTAAGATTGTAAGTCTTGGTAGTAAAAATAATGTCATAGTTACATATACCCCATCGATACCAGAGAGAATGCCCATGGCGAACAAACATATCATCCTCAGAACATGAAATCAGAGCAGAATTTGGGAATGCTCTTTTCAGATGCTTTAAAGTCCATGGCCAAATCATATTACCTTTTTCAATCCAAATCACATCATATCTATTCCTTTTTATCTCTCGCCTTAGGGCAAAATTAACCCCCATATCATCAAGTGGAATCCTTAATTTCCAAAAGATTTTATAAAGCAAAGTTGGGGGGCGAATTTTATTGGGCTCAGATACATATGTATGCGAATATGCAACCACATCATGACCCATCTCTTTCAATGTTTGATAACGCTGATAACCTCGTCCGTATTGATTAAGATCGCCAATAAAAAGTATCTTTTTCATTATTTGTCAAACCTTATTGACTGCTTTGAGCTGGCATATATATAGGGTGAGAATTTCCACATTTAATACAAACAGCAATCTTGCCAAGATCATCCTTCTTATATTCAACGCTAAAGCATTGAGGGCACCTAAATAAACTCAGAAGGTCAATAGACTGATTGCGAAATGATTGCGATAAGTACCTTCTGACATATGCTAATATCTTTTGCTTGAATCTTGTGGTTAATGAGGTGCGAGGCTCCTCAAGTGGAGCTGGCAGTTGCGGAGCATCCCAACTCGAATCACACTCGGGATTTAGAACTTTATAACTTATCCCTCCAGTATCCTTTGACCAGTAGTAGCGAACATGAAATTGAAAGGGGAATCGAGCAACCCATTTAGGGAAAATAGGTCGTGCTTTGTTGTAAAAAAGGGCAACGACTTCCTCATCTTGGATAAAGTTCTTCTTTTTACGTATGATTAGTCCCTCTGGCCCATCACTAATTTCAAGCCTGTGAAATCCATAATGAGTAAGACGCTCCATAAATGCATCCGGAACCTCAATATAACCAGCTCTTGCAACACGCTGAAGTTCAGATAAGAATCTTTCGGGGTCGATAGAGTGCTCTAAAACATGTGATGCAATCACAAAATCAAAGGCATCGTCCCTAAAGGGCAGGTTTTCAACAAAAGCTAAAACTGTAGGGCGATCATGAACTAATGGCGTAAAGAATCTCTCCTGAGTCTCTTCATAGGCATCGCAGAGCACATTTGAGCGAAAATAAGGAGATGCGCCACTTCCCACTTCAAGCACCAATGCCTCCTTGCTCACGGGGCAATATACTCGTCGCAATGACCAGGCGATAGAATCTATTTGAAGTTTTCTAAAAAACTTCATAAACCTACTTTCTGTTTCAAATCCAGCCTGCTTCATCATTAGATCCTTCCTTTTTCTATAATTGTGGTGATCTGCCGTCAATTTAGATCCACGACTAAAGAGAGTTTTTCTATAGTAAATCATTGCAGCAATATAGTTTGATTTTGGATTATTTCAAGTACTTGGTTTTGGGATGCTGTTAGCTCTATGCGGCCTGACATGGTTGTAATGCTTAACCTACTCCCCCGCGCTGATCTGGTCTTCTTTAAGACTGCAGAAGATCTCCCCATCCAAAAGGGTATCTCTGAAGTTGCCTTTAAAGCTTTTACAAAAGCCATTCTCCCAAGGACTGCCAGGTTCAATGTAAGTGGTTTTGACACTAATACCGGATAACCATTACGTAGCTCATTGGCAATAAATTCTGGCTCATTTTTCGAGCGTATGTACTCTTGGATGCCATTGGCGATCATGACATTCGCCATTTGTTGTCAGGACATCAATTTGACGCAATAAAGTGACGATTTACTTGCGTTTTATACACTGACCTTTAGCCATATTTAGCACCCCTTTAAGGTGAAGATTATCAAAAATCTTCTCTTCTGGAGTGTTACTAAAAATCAGGTTAGTTGGACGGGACAAGGTGGCAATCTTCTCGCTATAAAAGAAAAGCGACACAAATTTGAGCTTTTCGCCCATATTCGCACTTTTATTCCACGGCTTATAGTGGATCATTCATTGCCAAAAACTGTAAAGTATTGGTCTTGTACATAAGGCCTCAAAGGTAAATCTTGTTGGCAGCCCTTTTAAAGAAAAGTATAGGCTACATACTAGTTAGATATCAACACCTCATGAATTAAATCCTTAGAAAACCAAGGCAGGATGGGCTTGAGTGATGCGAAACCACTCTGCCAAGACTCACCAATAATCTACATTAAACGTAACTAATGCTTCTTATGCATCCCTACATAAAAGATCTTATATCAATTTTTTTAACGGAATTTGGTAAAAAAATACAATGTAATCAATTAACATTAGTAGGGTTCAATAGTAATTAAAATTATCGTGATATCTTAGAATTAAATTTTGACCCCTAAAAAGCTGACTTTCTGAATCTGTAAAATCTAATGAAATTCTGTAATAAATGACATTATGTGATTAAGAAGCATAACTTAACCCCCACTTTTTTTATCAATATTCCAAAATCATTAGACTAATCACTATTCTTTATAATCCTGACCGCTACGCATGCATCATCTTCGTACGCATTCTCAATCGAGATATTTTTTATAGGATTGAAAAAAGACAAAAACTCCTCTTTCGAATACCTTGGATTATTTGAAAACCAATCGTAATTTGAGGATACAGATAAATCAAAATCAATTTCAGGATTGTACCAACACCTAAAGGTCTGGTTATGGATCAAACTTTGTAATGATTTATAATTTTTCCCAAGGTACTCAATATTTTCAATATTAAGAGAAAAAAGGGCTTTGCCAAATTCAGTAACTTTTACTGAAAAATCCCACAATTCCTCGGGAGTCATATACCTACTATGATGCATTATTTTATCATCAATCAAATCACGCAATTCATTTTTCTTTTTACAGACGAATAGGTGCATATGCCCACCTAATTCCAGAATATTTGTTAAATCTAGAATAGTCTGCTGTGGATTAGGCGTATGGTGTAGCACTTGATCACAAGAAATAAAGTCAAATTTTCCAAGACTTCCTAAATCTTTGGTAATATCTAACTTAATGAGGTCGACATTTTTTAGGTTTTCTTTTTGAAGAAAATTGATTGCATGCTCTGATTGATCAATTCCAACAATTTTTGCATCTTTTGAATTTTCTCGAAAAAATTTAATATCTCTTCCTACACCACATCCAACATCTAATAATCTTTTTTTACCACTGAGAAATTTTTGAAAACCCTCTTTGCTAAAATTATATTTATCTAGATACCATTTATGGTAAATATGTTTTGTTTCCTCACCCCATTGAGGCACTCTGTTCCACTTCCAATTAAAAAACTTAAAAGTATCTATGTTTCTAATTTTATCTAAATTCATTTAATCATCTCCTAAAAAAAATTTATGCCAATAATCAGCTTATTAATTCCGATTTATAACGGTGAGCCTTATATACAATCTTGTTTAGATAGCCTAAGCATTCAAGATACCAATGATATAGAAATACTTTTCTTAGATGACAAAAGTACGGACAATTCCTTAAATTTAATTAAACATTTTTTATTTCATTCTAAATTTGAAGGTAAAGTACTTTCTAGCAAAAAGAACCGAGGATTTTATCGAAGCTTAAAAATTTTACTAAGAATGTCCACTGGTACTTATTATCATGTAATTGGCCACGATGATTTTTTATCCCCAAATTATCTTAAGCTCGTTTTAAAATCACATGGAATCAAAAAAAACTGCGATATTGTCTTTTGTAATACCATCTCATACAACATAACAACAAAAACTAATGAGCATTCTTTTTTTATTGAATACCCTAGTTTTAGTGGAGAATTCTTTTTGAGAAATTTTTTTAAGCTACACCTTGGACATGTATATGTAGGTACATTAAAAAAATCCTCTTTTGGAATTAAAACTTATTTAAAAATGGAAAAGATGGGTTGTAAGCAATTTAAGGAGATAACTCGTGATGGTTTTTTAAATGATCACCGAATACTTACCTATTTTTTTTCTCGCAATAAAGAAGGCACAATTTATATTGAAAATGAAGCCTCTTTTTACAAAGGAGTTAAGCCTGTTGATAGAAACATTAATCAGCATGATGGCAGAAATCTTGATCCCATAGACTACAGTCTCGCATATCTTAGTGGAATAATGTCGACTCTTAGGTTTGATACCGCCTCTATAGTTATCTGGATGCATTGCTACTACAATGTATTAAGATCTTGTGCTAGTCTATGTATAACAAAGCCCTGTTTATCAACATTCATACGTTCAATAAATAGTCTTGCAGTTGGTCTTCAGTATTTTATTCCGGAAAAACGCTGACGACTTCTTTTGCAAGAATAAATTTTCCTCCATTTTTGATATATTCAGCCTCTTTTTGAATAATTACATCAGAGTAATTTGGTGCTAGTATGAAAAAATAATCTGGCAATTTTTTCTCAGCATCTTTTCTTGAGATTATGGAAATATGGTCAGATGGGGTGTACCATCCTTGTTTAGCTGGTGAATCGTCAACAAAATAATCAAGTTCATTCTTTCCGATGCTAGAGCATTTAAGAATAGTCATTCCTTTGGCCGCCGCACCATAGCCGGCAATAGTTTTTCCTGATTTTTTGATTGATTGAATTAAATTCCTAATTTCTTTTGCACGGTTAGTAACGTTCTCTGCATACTTTAAAGACGTCTGCATTGTATTTAATTGAGTAACTCCCTCCTCATCAAGTAATTCTTTAGCCCTTAGAGACATTGCTCTTTGATCTTTAGACATGAAAACTCGTAACGAGCCCCCTTGAGCTGGGCTTACCAATGCATCAAATACTTGCATTCCATAAATTGGGGCAAACTTAACCCACGTATCTAGACTAAAGTATGAGTAATGATCATGATAAATTAAAGAATAGTTTATATTTTTAACCATCCCACCCCAATAATTGCACTCGAGTACGAACACTCCTTTTTCATCAATTAAATCTGCAATACCTTTCATTAAATCTCTAAGGTCATCAAGGTGGGCTATACAATTATTAGCAACAATCAAATTTGCTGCCCCCCACTCTTTTTTGATTTGCTTGGCAAGTCGACTTGAAAAAAACAGTGGTAAAACAGGTAAGCCTTTTTTAAGCGTCCTAATTACAACATTTGTAGAAGGGTCCACCCCAAGAATCTTATAATCTTTCTTGAAATGCTCCAGCATAACTCCGTCGTTACAGCCTATTTCAACCACAAAATCACCTTTTTTAATCAGTGAATCCTTTAGTTCCTGAGCGTAGTCTCCAAAATACTGGCTCAACCCAGGCATATCAGAGCTGAAATAAAGGTAGTCAACATTTTTATAAATTTCATCTGCATCAACAACATCTTTTATCTGCACCAAACTGCAATCATCACATCTATAGATTTTTATAGGGTAAACAGGATCTACTGAATTTAGTTCAGTCTCATGAATCAAACTATTCACAAGCGGGTGATCCCCAAGGTCTAAGGTCATAGTTAAATTTTCAGAATTACACATTCTGCATGTGCTGTGTTTATTTATTTTCATTTAGTTTTTTCTCAACAAAATTTTTCAACCATTCAAGAACGTTGACTTTGTATTTCCATCCAATCAATCTTTCCGTAGTTTCAGTGCTGGCTTGATGAGCCTCAACCTCAAAACTTCTTCTTGGAATGAACACAATATCACCACCTATTGTCTCAGCTATTTTGCTCATTTCAGTTCTAATTCCTGACCCTACATTTAGGACCTCTCCTTTACCCACATTTTCGCTAATAGCAGCAAGGTAAACTGCCTCAGCCACGTCTCCAACATAGACGAAATCTCTTTGGGCCGTCCTAAATGTAGATTGTGCAGTGGTTTCTGTAAGAGTAATGGGAATATTTTTTAGTCTTGACCTAATGAAGGCTGCTAGAGCCGTATCCTCGCGCTGATTTTCGCCATATATCTGGAAAAATCTCAGGGACACTGTTTCCATTTCATACCTTGAAGACCACATCTTCATCAAACTCTCGCACGAAAACTTTTGCCAACTATATGGCTCAATAGGGTCAGATGGCATGTTCTCAACCCAAGGAATTGGATTAGTGCCGTATAAAGAGGCCGTTGAAGGGAAGACAAATCTTTCAACTCCATGATCTGTTGCTAACTTTAGCAACTTTACAGTCATGTCAATGTTATCAAATGTTGTAACAACAGGGCTTCTCACGGAGTTTGGTATGTTTGTGACAAATGCTAAGTGCACGATTACGTTAACGCCTAGAATTTGCTTAGGTAGCAACTCTCTAACATCACCACGAATATACTCCACACCTGGAATCTGATTTTTGACTTCTAGACAATCAACAGCTACTATATCCCACCCTTCGTTCGCAAAATGTTTAACAATATGTGGCGCAATAAATCCAGCGGAACCTGTTACCATAACCTTTTTCTTCGTTGCCACCTTTATCTCCTTATCCCTGATAACCATTCGTAATTTAGATTGCTGAAATAATTATCTCTATTCCAATCATTCCTGTGCATATAAACATTAAACTTAATAGTTAGCCCTGTTTTTTCTTTCTCAGTTTCTAAGCCTAGCTTACAGGCGAGCCTTCTTAAAATAGCCTTTTGATCAAACTGGCTGATTTTATCTGCCTTGGGTAAACTAAATGCGTATTCTATCAAATCCCTATCTAGAAACGGGCATCTATTCTCAAGGCTAAAATTTGATGCCATTCTGTCGCCCATTTGTAATAAGCTTGGGAGAACATACTTAAAATCAAAATATTGCATACATGTCAACATATCAGGTGTCTTAGCTCTGCACTCCTCAACTAAGTTCAAAACAAACTCAACATCATCGTTCCTGCATGAGATTTTTGCAAATTGCAATTCCCTAAACCCCAAAGCTTTATCGAATAGTCTTTTATAGCTCGGAAAATTATTATAAATATCATCTAAACTTGAAATTGGCAAATATCTTACGTAACCGCCTAATATTTCATCTGATCCTTCTCCAGAAACAACCACCTTTACTGCATTTGTAGATGCTTTTTCTGCAAGTTTAAAAAGGGGATAGGAAGACAAAGATCCAACAGGAAAATCTAGAATTTGCGATATTTTGTTAAAGTTTTTATAAAAGTCATCACTCCATTCTTCATCCCTATCAAAATAAAAAGTCTTGTCAAAGTTGCCTAGTGTATTAATAACTTGCGAATCTACGCCCTTGCTTAAGTAAATTCCATATGGAACCTCGCAAGCAGTAATTCTTTTAACGGATTCAATAAGCAAATACTCAAATTGCGCCTCCCTTGCATCAACATTTGCATTCGCAGTAACATCAAAGTTTGGCTCCCAATAAGGCTTTACTTCAAAGTTTAATGTTTCACAATCAATTTTCATAATTGAGGCTGCTGCTACTTGATTTAAATTTTTATATAAGGTACCAGTTAAGTTATGCTGAAATGCCTCATAAAACTTAAGACTTTCACCATCAACGAACTCAAGATTTGGTAACGCCTTATAAATAGCCTTAGCTTCAGATGCAAAAACAATTTTCTCGTGATTACCTTTGTAATAGTAAAGTGGCTTTTGACCTGAAATGTCTCTAGCTAGGTATAACAAATTTTTTTTTATATCGTAAATTGCAAAAGCAAACATTCCGTTTATCTTATTCAGACATTTCTCTCCATAATGCTTCCAAAGCTTTAGCAAGACTTCTGTATCGGTCTGAGTTTCAAACACTTCGGATTTTTCACGCTGAAGGGACGATCTTAACTCACGGTAGTTATAGATCTCCCCATTAAAACTTAGAACGAATCCATCACTTACATATGGACAATGATTTAAGTCATGAATTCCAGTAATGCTTAGCCTATTCATGCCAATTGAAATGGGCTTATTTTCAGATGAAAAAACTCCTGTCTCATCAGGCCCCCTGTGGACCATTGAACACAAAAGCCTATCAATCAAAGTGACGCGCATGATCAACTCACCCCCAATTACACCCGCAATTGCACACATTATTGACCTTTATTTATAGTAAGACTTAAACCATTCAATATAATTTTTAACACCCACATCGATTGAAACTTTGGGTTCATATCCATATTTTTTAGTAATTAATTTAATATCAGAATGCGTATTTTGAACATCGCCCAACTGAAGGGGTGAGTATTCACGTATCGCCTTAAGATTTAAGTTAGCCTCTATGAGATCAATAAAATTCAATAAACTAACTGGATTTCCATTTCCTATATTGAGTATTTCGTATTTAGAATCTCCATCAGTATGATCATAATTAAGAACCTTTAAAATACCTTCGACAACATCATTTATATAAGTGAAATCTCTAGACATTTTTCCATTATTGAAAATCTTTATAGGTTTTTTCTTAAGAATTGATTCAGTAAAAATAGCTGGGGCCATATCTGGCCTTCCCCAGGGTCCATATACAGTAAAAAATCTTAGTCCAGTTAATCTAAGCGAGAAAGCATTGGAGTAATAAAAAGCCATCAACTCATTTGTTCTTTTAGTGACTGCATAAAAACTTAAAGGTCGATCTACTGAATCAGTTTCGTTGAATACTATATTATCGGATAAGCCATAAACACTTGAAGAGCTGGCATAAAGAATATGTTGGATATTATTTTTTTTACCAAATTCTAAAATGCTAAAAAAACCTCTAACATTGCTTTCTAGGTATGCTCTGGGATTTTCTATCGAATACCTAACGCCAGCCTGACCGGCAAGATGAATTATTTTATCAATTCCATGGGCGATTAATGTATTTTCGATCTTTGCTAAATCTTCAACATTTTCTTGAATAAAAGTAAAGTTCTTATATTCTTTTATATTTGCAAGTCTGTCCATTTTTAATTGCAAATCATAATAATCATTCAAGTTGTCCAAACCAACTACATTTATGCCTTTTGAAAGAAGAGCTAAAGTTACATGCATTCCAATAAAACCGGCACATCCAGTTATTAGTACATTCATGTTAAGCTACCAAGTGAGATAAAAAGGCCAAACAGGCCAAAGTAAATCCATCATTTATATGTCCACTCTTTATTAAATTTTTTACTTCAGAACGCGAAAATAGAGCATGCCGCAAGATTCCCTCCTGGGATTTACGTTTGTCTGCCCAATCAAGGTTATCCTCAACCGAGCATTGTGCTTGTAGCAAATTTACTCTTTGTGTTGACAATCCTGGGTTTGGATAGAACCAACCAATGGACTCGACTTTATCCAAGACCAATCCAGTTTCCTCGTTAAATTCTCGATGAGCTGAAGCAAAAATATTCTCACTTCCATCAATTCCGCCCATAGGAATCTCCCAAGATTGACTATTCGTTGGAAATCTTTGCACCTCCTGAAAAACTATTTTATGGAATTGATTAAAGGCGATGATTGCAACCGTATCAGACCTCTCAACTGTAGAGTATGTTTTTATTTCAGATTCTTGCAAAATTAAGTTGTCATAAACACGTATAAACTTATTTTCGTGTATCAACTTTGATGATAAACATTGAATCATATATTTCTAATTAGATGATAAATCTCATTTATAAAATTTAAGACAATAGCTAAAGTTTTATTTGTAGAATGTGAGTTCATCTATGGAAAACAAATTGATATTTTTTTCAAAGAATTTAAAAATATTAATTAATATAACTACTTAGCTAATTAGATTAATTTCTATGCTGACCCATCATGTATATACTACACTTAAACTTAGGTTTTATATAGCTTTATTCTTAGTTACTAATTCGTAGGAATGTCCTTTATAGATATTTTACCCCTTGGTCGCGGGTTCTAATCTCGCCCGTCCTACCAAGATATACAAAGCTTTTGAAAGCTTAATACTTTTGAATCTTTTTTAGCGCTCCTTTAAGGTAAAGTTTATCAAAAAATCTTCACTTATTGAGTGGTGCTAAAAACTTAGTTCAATTCAATGACCGTACTTTTGATTTCAAAGCTAGCCCACTTCATCATTAGAGCCTTTCTTTTTCTACAATTGGGGCGTATATCCAAGCATACGCTTTATCCAATAAATTCCCCAGTCACAAAATTTACGCCCAAGGCATGCAAGCATAACAACATAGATATAGTAATAAATTGAGATGTTAAAACCCAGTTTGTTTAATTGCCTTACATAGCCTATAAAAAAAAGTATCCCAGCCTCCCGATGAATAGATAGACTGGGATAAAAATATTTCGACATATCGTGTTTTATTCTTTTTGTTGAATCTATATGGTATTTATCATCAATATATTGAGTAATTTCTGAAAAACTTTTCAAAAACTTTAATGAAATATCTAATGTAGGACGCCGAGGTATAAAACTTTTCTTGTCGCGATCAAACATCACATCCCCAGCGTTATGAGAATGAGATACATATTGCTGCGTAAAAGGCTCATCAAAATACGCCGAAGGATGCTTAAGCACAACTTCTGCAAGAAGATATAATTGCATCAGCATAGTTCCATCAAAACGATTCGTTAAGAATGGAAGAGCAAATTCTCGTCTAATTGTAAATCCTGCAATAAAAACACTCCTTCGGAAAAGGATTGCATAGGTATCTAACCCAGATGGAAAAAATTTAGTTTCCCTAAAATAGCGGAACCTTTCCTTTTGCTTTGAGTCATGCAGAAGGTAGTGCGACTTCATCACATAACCTAGCTCGGGATTATCAAGCAAAAAATCCAGCATCTTATCAAAGGCTAAAGGAGCAAATTCATCATCGTCCCCCATAAATACCATCCATTTACCTTGAGCGTGCATGCAAAGCTGATTAAAGGTGCCATCATAACCAAGGTTTTGGTCATTTTCAAAATAGCGCACTGGGAAAACTTGCTGCGTAGAAAAAACATCTACAACCGAACGAATTTCTAGCCTTCTTGGACTTGCATCCTCACAAATCACCACTTCAATATCTTCTGTATTTCGAGTGTCAATTGTCTTCAATAAACGCGCTAGTGTCTCTGGGCGGTTATATGACAAAATGCAGATTGAAATAAATGGTATTTTTTTCACGCTAAATTTTTAACGATTTCGTTGTCTTACCCGCGCTCAGCATCTTTAGAAGATCGCAAACTCGATCATTCCATCTTTCAATTCCATAGACCTTTAGAGTTCTTTGTCGAAGTGTTTCGCGCTCGAAGAGCCTCGACGGCGCAGTTCGATTTAAGATTGATACTATAGCTTTTGCAATAGCTGCAATATTGTCCGGAGGAATCACAAGCCCGAGCTCTTCATTTAGTAGGCCAGCCCTACAACCATATCCATCACTAGCAATAACCGGTACTCCGCAGGCCAAAGACTCAATAAATACAATCCCGAACCCCTCAAACTTAGAGGGAAGAATGTATAGGTCAGATAAATTGTAATAATCTATCCGCTGATCATTAGCGATGGGGCCTGTAAATACTATGCTATTTCTTAATTCGGGGTATTGGTACATTAATGTATTTACTCTTTCATCGATCCCGTCACCAACAACCAAATAAACTGCATTAGGAACTGCATCTAACACAAGGGGTAACGCCTGAATAACTCGATCTTGGCCCTTATGTTCTTTTGTTGAGAGGCGAGCTAGCGATAATATCAAGGGTCGCTTTTCTAGCCCATACTGTTTTTGGAGATCTCGATTTCTGTCTTTAATTTTAAAAATTGAGCCATCCACAGCACTTGGAAGAATATAGATTCGCTCCATTGTTTCAGGCAATTGTTCTAGTATTAAATTTTTTGCGTATTCCGATATGGTTATCAGAAGAAATGCGTTAGAAACTGCTTTAATTTTTGCGCTACTTTTTATCCCTGGGATTTCGATTCCATAAAGCGCCAATGTGTATGGAATTTTAAATAGCATCTTGATAATTAGGCATAAGGTGACAAAATTTAAATGTCCACAACATATGTAATCTGGGCGCACCTTAGGTATCGCAAGCAGCACTCGTATTACAAACGAAATTTTTTTCCAGACCCCCCCTTTATTGCGCGCTACCAAAGTTACACGAGCATCTGCTTTTCGGAGGGCAGTTAAGAAATCACGATTGTATTTCTCAATGCCTCCAATCAAGTTGATATCTCCGGCAATGAAAAGAATGTTCATTGATTTAAATTACCGAGTAATTTTTTTATAGACCATACTTCTTAATTTTAAAAAGTCTCCAACCTTCTAGCAAGGCGCGGATAATAAACAGAATAGCCACAAAGATCAAAAACTCACCGAGATAGCTCGAGACATGCCATGACTCTAGAAAGCATGTCCAGATCGCGGCCAGAAAAGCGATTATGAAATATTCTGATCGAACGCCATAAACTGCTAAAAAAGCATATTGTGTACGCCAACCAATTGCCAAT
>Ga0209442_1001253_pt1 | contig 14541 bp, 15 predicted proteins | sample LauGreSBDMM110DD_2_FD_187565 | JGI IMG/M metagenome (GOLD analysis project Ga0209442, IMG submission 187565) | Freshwater lake microbial communities from Lake Michigan, USA - Sp13.BD.MM110.DD (SPAdes) (version 2) | ecosystem: Environmental > Aquatic > Freshwater > Lake | place: Lake Michigan...
GACCGTCATTCCTCTGGGCCGAGGGTCACCCACCCGGCTCGGTGCTACCTACCCGCCAACTCAGCGAACCGCCTCAATGTTGGCCTACTTGGTATTGCTGCGCGCAGAGATTGCCCGTTTCACCCGAACTTAATCGGCTCGTCTCTGTTGCTCTGATCCTCACCTCACGGTGGAGAGGTGTTACCTCCTGCGCTGTCCTGTGCAGTCCGGACGTTCCTCCAGTGCCTGGTTTCCCAGATTGCACCAGCGACGGCCTAGCGAGCTTCACACAGGCATTATCAGCTTTAACTCTAGCGCGACGCTACTGCTGCTTGGACAAAAGGATTGATCAATGCAACCCCTGTATTTTCAAAATCCACCGTATTGCGCGTGACCAAAGTCATGCGGTGTTGCAAGGCGGTAGCAGCGACCATGGCGTCGCGTTCGGGTTTGGGATTAGGAAAATGCAAGCAAGCGCACAAAACTGCAGTGTCTTGGGTGAACGGCAGTATGCGGTCTGCAAATGCTGTTTTCACGCGGTTCAACCAATCGCGCAAGGCACTGCCTTGCGGCGGCAGTTTTCTCTCTAAAGCTTGAACCCCTTTTTCCAATTCGAGCACAGTGATAGCCGACAAAAACAAGCGGCTCATTTCCTTATCGGCGGCCCAAGCGCGCACTGCTTGCGATTGTTGGGGTTTGCCGTGACGCAGTTCTGAAATGACGTTGGTATCCAGCAAGTACACAGTGCATCAACCCAAGTCTGCATCAGGTATGCGAATGTCAACACGCGTTGGCTCAAAGTCCAAACACTCGCTGCCTTGGATGGCGTCCATGCAAGTCAACAAAGTCACATCTTGCTGACCACACAGCTGGTAATAGTCACGGATATTGAGCAATGCGTAAGACGGTTTGCCACGATCGGTGATGATGACCGGACTGCGCTCGGCGGCACGTTTGGCTGCGCTGACGTCCCGGGTGAATTCGCGGCTGGAATAGGTGTTCAGGCTCATGGTGAGTCTTCTGAAGTAACAATGCTTGTATGTTATGACATTTTAAAATCAAGCGCAAGACACTTTCCTTGGGCAGCCTAGTGCGGCTGCAAAATGTGCCTGCCAAGTCAGCCCGCCTAAAATCTCCACTTCGCATCGTCACTGCCCGATAACCACGGGCCCCGCACATGATCCGCCTGTCTGAACTCAAACTGCCTTTGTCAGCACTGCCTGTGCTGACGCCGCGCGCCGCCGACGCCCCCGCCGAAACCAATGCCGACCGGCATCTGCCGCCGCACCCTGATGCTGTGTTGTGCGAACTGGTTGCCCAAGCACTAGACATCCCTAAAGAAGATATCGCCACATTGAATGTGTTCAAACGCAGTTTCGATGCGCGCAAACAAAACTTGTTGGTGGTCTACATCGTTGACATCTCACTGCATAACGCAGCGCAAGAAACGCAACTGCTGCAACAACGCGCCGCGCACCCGCACATACAAGCCACGCCAGACATGGTGTGGCGCGCGCCTGTGCAAGCGCCTGCGAATTGGAGCCCTCTAGACGGCCAGCGCCCCGTGGTGGTCGGCTTCGGGCCCTGCGGCATGTTTGCTGCGCTGGTGCTCGCGCAAATGGGCTTGAAGCCGATCGTCATCGAGCGCGGGCCGCCGGTGCGCCAGCGCACGAAGGACACCTGGGGCTTATGGCGCAAGTCGGTGCTCAAACCCGAGAGCAATGTGCAATTCGGCGAAGGCGGCGCGGGCACGTTTTCCGACGGCAAGCTCTACAGCCAGATCAAGGACCCGCGCCATCTGGGTCGCAAGGTGATGCAAGAGTTTGTGAATTTCGGCGCGCCCGAAGAAATATTGTGGGCGGCGCATCCGCACATAGGCACATTCAAACTGGTCAAAGTGGTGGAAGGTTTGCGCGAGCACATCATCCGGCTCGGCGGTGAGGTGCGGTTCAACCAACGTGTGGTGGATTTGGAGTTTGAGACACACAACGCGCAACGCCACTTAAAAACACTACACATCGTTCAACAAGACAGTGGCGAGCGTTACACCTTGCACGCGCAACACGTGGTGATGGCGCTCGGGCACAGCGCGCGCGACAGCTTCACCATGTTGCACAGACACGGTGTCGCGATGACTGCCAAAGCGTTTTCCATAGGCGTGCGCATCGAGCATCCGCAAAGTGTGATCGACAAAGCACGCTGGGGCATGCATGCCGGGCATCCCATGCTGGGCGCGGCTGATTACAAGTTGGTGCACCACGCGGCCAACGGTCGCGCGGTCTATAGCTTTTGCATGTGCCCCGGTGGCACCGTGGTCGCGGCCACCAGCGAAACTGGGCGTGTAGTCACCAATGGCATGAGCCAATATTCGCGCAACGAACGAAATGCGAATGCAGGTATCGTCGTTGGCATTGACCCGAGTGACTATCCGACTGATGCGGTATCGTTTGAAGCCACACTGGGCCAGGAGCTCGGCAACGCCGTGCGTTTAGACACCTTGGATACCGCAGACGGTTTTCATCCGTTGGCCGGTATGGTGTTGCAACGCCAACTCGAATCAGCAGCGTATGTGGCCGGTGGCAGCAATTACCAAGCCCCGGCGCAACTGGTGGGCGATTTGCTGGCGGGAAAGTCGTCAACAGCTTTAAGAGATATTGAGCCGTCCTATAAACCCGGCGTGCACATGACGAGTTTTCACAAGGTGCTGCCGGCTTTTGCGACAGACGCCATGCGTGAAGCCTTGCCTGTGTTTGGCAAAAAAATCAAAGGCTTTGACCGCTCAGACGCGGTGTTGACAGGGGTAGAAACCCGCACTTCATCGCCATTGCGGATTGAACGCGATATCGGTTTGCAAAGTCCGACCATGCGCGGCCTGTACCCCGGTGGCGAAGGCGCAGGTTATGCGGGCGGCATTTTGTCTGCTGCTGTTGACGGCATCAAGCTGGGTGAAGCGCTCGCCACACAACTGTTGCAAAATCCCACAAACTAATATGGAGTACATACATGAAAGCCCACACTATTCTGGAAACCATCGGCCACACGCCGCATATACGCATCAACCGTTTGTTCGGTGCGAATCACCATGTGTGGATCAAGTCAGAACGCAGCAACCCGGGTGGTTCCATCAAAGACCGCATCGCCTTGTCCATGATTGAAGACGCCGAGAAATCCGGCGTACTCAAACCCGGCGGCACCATCATCGAACCCACTTCAGGTAACACCGGTGTCGGGCTTGCCATGGTGGCTGCGGTCAAAGGCTACAAGCTGGTGCTGGTCATGCCCGACAGCATGTCGATTGAGCGCCGCCGTTTGATGCTGGCCTATGGCGCGACGTTTGATTTGACACCGCGTGAAAAAGGCATGAAAGGCGCCATCGCCCGCGCGCAAGAATTGGTCGATGCCACCCCCGGCGCGTGGATGCCACAGCAGTTTGAGAACCCGGCCAATATCGCCGTTCATTTGCGCACCACGGCTCAGGAAATTCTGGCTGACTTCCACGATGGACTGGACGCCATCATCACCGGTGTCGGCACAGGCGGCCACTTGACCGGTTGCGCACAAATATTGAAAGAGAAATGGCCGCAGTTGCAAGTGTTTGCAGTCGAACCTAAGGCCTCGCCGGTGATCTCCGGCGGTTCGCCCTCGCCTCACCCCATACAAGGCATTGGCGCGGGATTCATACCCAAAAATCTGCATATGGCATTGGTAGACGGTGTGATTCAAGTTGACGCTGAAGACGCGCGTGAATACGGTCGCCGCGCCGCCCGCGAAGAAGGCATGCTGGTCGGTATTTCCAGCGGTGCCACGCTGGCTGCGATTGCCCAAAAGCTGCCCGAGTTGCCCGCTGGTGCCAAAGTGCTGGGCTTTAACTACGACACCGGCGAGCGCTATTTGTCGGTTGAAGGCTATTTGCCAGCTTGATATTTGTCTGATCTTCTGACTTTGCACGCCGCCTCTGCTGTTACGCACGCCCAGGTGCGCGTTCTCAGCGTCATCCCGCCGATGACGCAACTCAACACGCCCTACCCGTCTACGGCTTACCTCACCGGTTTTTTGCGTAGTCGTGGCATTGAGTCTCAGCAAGTCGATTTAGCCTTGGCTTTGGTGTTGCAGTTGTTGACGCCAACGGTGTTGGCGCAAGTGCGGATCGTTGCATTGGCTTTGCCAGAGACAGACCGCAGCGCCAGCGTGAATGCATTTCTTGACCACTTCCCGCGTTACCAACAAAGCATTTCACCAACGATTGCTTTTTTACAAGGCCGCGATGCCACGTTGTGCCACCGCATCGCCGGGCGTGGTTTTTTGCCGGAGGGTCCACGCTTTGCGTCGCTGGATGCGTTTGACGATGACAGCGGCGATGCACTCGGCTGGGCTTTTGGCGCATTGGGTCAGCAAGACCGGGCGCGCCATTTGGCCACGCTGTACCTGAACGACATCGCCGATGTGTTGCGCGATGCGGTGGACCCGCGTTTTGAATTTGTGCGTTACGGTGAATCCTTGGCTGGCAGCCAGGCGAGTTTTGACGCATTGGCAGATGCATTGGCTGCGCCGTCGAATTTGATTGATACGCTGTTGCAGCAACTCACGCTGCAAGCAATGCAAAAGTATCAACCCACGTTGGTCTTGTTGTCTGTACCGTTTCCTGGCGCGGTGTATGCGGCGCTTCGTATCGCACAAACCATCAAGCTGCATCACCCTGAGGTGACGATTGGCTTGGGCGGCGGTTATGTCAATACGGAATTGCGTTCTTTGAAAGAACCGCGCTTGTTCGACTTTGTCGATGTGGTGACGCTGGACGCCGGTGAACGACCCTTGTTGTCATTGATCGAATATTTGCAAGCCCAGCGTTCACAGCAACGCTTGGTGAGAAGTTTTGTGCGCGTGGATGGTGCGGTGAAATACATCAACTGGGCAGAACCGGATGTGGCGTTTGACGATGTGGGCACCCCCACTTGGGACGGCTTGCCGCTGCACGAGTACTTATCGCTGCTAGACATGCTCAACCCCATGCACCGGCTGTGGAGCGACGGACGCTGGAACAAATTGACCGTGGCGCATGGGTGCTATTGGAAGAAATGCAGTTTTTGCGATGTGTCACTCGACTACATCTCGCGCTATGACGCGGCCACTGCAACCACGCTGGTCGATCGCATAGAACGCGTCATTGAAGAAACCGGCCAAACCGGTTTTCATTTTGTAGATGAAGCAGCGCCGCCCAAAGCGCTGAAAGCCATGGCCGAAGAAATACTGCGCCGCCAATTACAACTCACTTGGTGGGGCAATATACGTTTCGAAAAAACCTTCACGCCTGACTTGTGCGAACTGCTGGCCGAGAGCGGTTGCATCGCCATGTCAGGCGGCCTGGAAGTCGCTTCCGACCGCTTGCTGACGCTGATGCAAAAAGGTGTGACCGTGGCTCAAGTGGCGCGCGTGACCCAAGGTTTTGCTCGCGCAGGTGTTTTGGTGCATGCGTACCTGATGTACGGCTTTCCAACCCAAACCGTGCAAGACACAGTGGACTCGCTGGAGTATGTGCGGCAATTGTTTGAAAACGGTTGCATACACAGTGGCTTCTTTCACCGTTTTGCTTGCACGGTGCACTCCCCTGTGGGCATGAACCCGTCTGCTTATGGCGTGAGCTTGATGCCTTTAGCGGCAGGTGGTTTCGCGCAAAACGATGTGGGGTTCATAGACCCCACCGGCACCGATCACGATTTGCTCGGACGCGGTTTGAAAAAAGCAATTTACAACTACATGCACGGCGTGGGCTTGGAAGAGGATGTGCGCAGCTGGTTTGATCTGCCTAAGTGTCCGAAACCACAGGTGAAAAAAAACGCGATCGCCCTGGCACTGGGCTGATCGCGTTTGTTAGCGTTTTAAATTTAAGCGGCGGTTTGCAAAGCCGCAATCCGCTCTTCCAAAGGCGGGTGCGAAGAAAACATCTTGCCTAAGCCGCCGCTGATGCCCATGGCTTGCAAACTCGGAGGCAGGCCTTCAGACTGCATGTACTGCAAACGTGTCAAGGCATTAACCATAGGTTGCTTGCGGCCCATCAATGCGGCGGCACCAGCGTCAGCGCGGAATTCACGCTGGCGGCTGAACCAGGCCACCACGATGCTGGCTGCGATACCAAGCACAATGTCCAGAGCTATGCTGGTCACGTAATAAGCAATGCCGGGGCCGGTGTTTTCCTCGTCGTTTTTACGCAAGAAGCTGTCCACTGCATAGCCGATGACGCGACTGAGGAACACCACAAAGGTGTTTAGTACGCCTTGCACCAATGTCAGTGTGACCATGTCGCCGTTTTGTATGTGTGCGACTTCGTGAGCCAGCACAGCTTCGACCTCTTCGCGGGTCATGCCTTGCAACAAACCGGTGGACACTGCCACCAAGGCGGAATTGCGGAAAGCACCGGTGGCAAACGCATTCGGTTCGCCTTCGTAAATAGCGACCTCGGGCATTTCCAGGCCCGCGCGTTGCGACAGTTGTTTCACGGTATCAACCAACCATGCTTCATCCGCGCTTTGCGGTTGCGTGATCACTTGCGCGCCCGTGGTCCACTTGGCCATGGGTTTGCTGATCAGCAAAGAAATGAACGCACCGCCAAAGCCCATGATGGCGGCAAAGCCTAGCAAGGCGGTGAGGTTCAAGCCATTGGCCGTCAAAAAGCGGTTTACGCCCAACAGGCTGGCGACTATGCCCAGCACCAGCATGACGGCAAGGTTGGTGACGATCAAAAGAAATATGCGTTTCATGAAGTCCTTTTAAACCGGCCCACACAGACGAGCCAGATGAAGTGAATGTAAGGGTGTTCCCTTTTTTTTCAATCTCTGAATACTTTTTTGTCCTCAAAAAAAGCAGGGGTTTCGTTGTCAGGCCAAAAACCGGGAACCCCTGCCAGCGGCAAGGGTACAAAAGGTTTGGTTTGTAAAAAAGCGGGTGTCAATTGTTGACACAACCAGACGTCAACTTCTTCATCGCTTATCAACAAAGGCATGGGCAAACACAACACATGAGCGGTAATACCTTTGTAAGGTTGCAATAATTTTTCCAACAGTGCGTGACCAAATAAAACGAGTCTCACTTGTTGCCAAGCATCACGGTTTGTGACAAAGAGTTCATGCCACTGTTTGTTTTTCAATGCCTGCCACAATGGCGCAGGCGCGCACAGCAAGCCTGCGTTTTCATCGAACAGCGTGAGTGCATCGCGCAATGCGCCGCGATGTGCTCCCACACCTTGTGTGGCAATAGCCTGAGCTTGCAAGCGGTTCAGTTGCGCTTTGCTTTTGGGAAACCGCAGCCAGCACAAACCATTGAAGAAATCATGCGCGTTATTGCGTGTCGGTATCCGCTTGTGCTTAAAAATGAAAAACTCGTACGCAGTGTCAGAAGGCAAGTCTTGTTGAGAAACAAAACTCTCGGCTTTTTGAACTGTTGCTTTTACCGCTTCATTTTCAAAGTCAATTGGCTTGCTTGAAATAGACGGTTCAAGCCCACGCGGTAACGACCGGTTCAAAGCCAGGTGCAATTGCTCAGGCTGCGCTTGCCAATGCAGTTGCACTTTCTCACCGTACTGCGCCCACGGCATAAACCAGGGTTGCTGCCAGTCTATGTGCAACACTGATTCAGTCGACAGCCAACTGCCAGGCCAGTGTTTCACCGCCGCACAAAGGTTTGATGCCTGCCTGGCCCAGAGGTAATTCTTGCGGTAAGGTCCAGGCCTCGCGCTTTAAGGTGACCGTGCCGGTGTTGCGCGGCAAACCGTAAAAATCGGGTCCGTGAAAGCTGGCAAAGCCCTCTAACTTGTCCAAAGCGTTGATGCTTTCAAACGCTTGCGCATACAACTCCAGCGCCGACAAAGCCGTGTAACAACCGGCACAACCGCTGGCGTGTTCTTTCAAATGCGTGGCGTGCGGCGCGCTGTCTGTGCCTAAAAAGAAGCGGTCGCTGCCCGAGCTCGCTGCTTTCAACAAAGCTTGTCTGTGAACTTCCCGCTTTAACACTGGCAAGCAGTAATAGTGTGGCCGCATACCGCCCAAAAACAATGCATTGCGGTTAAAAAGCAAATGGTGAGCCGTGATGGTGGCTGCAGTGTGGGCACCGGCTTGCGCCACGTAGTGAGCGGCTTCGCGTGTGGTGATGTGCTCGAACACGATTTTCAATTCTGGAAAGTCTTTTCTCAGAGGCACCAGGTGTTTGTCTATAAACACCGCCTCGCGGTCGAACAAATCAATATCCGGGTCGGTCACTTCTCCGTGTACCAACAAGGGCATGCCTGCGCGTTGCATGGCCTCCAGCACGGCGCGCGTGTGGCGCAAATCGGTGACACCTGCGCTGCTGTTGGTGGTGGCCCCTGCGGGGTAGAGCTTGACGGCAACCACACCCGCTTCGTGCGCCTTGGCGATTTCACCTGCCGGAGTTTGGTCAGTCAGGTACAGCGTCATCAAGGGCTGGAAGTCACTGTTGGCGGGCAGCGCTGCGAGTATGCGTTCGCGGTAAGCCATGGCCTGTGCGGTGGTGGTGACCGGCGGCTTGAGGTTGGGCATGACGATGGCGCGGGCAAATTGCGCGGCGGTATGCGGGGCCACGGCGGCGAGTGCGTCGCCATCGCGCAGGTGGACGTGCCAGTCGTCGGGGCGAGTCAGAGTGAGGGTGTTTTTCATATCCAAGTAGATCAATATATGTTTGTATTGTCTTGCAAGTGAACAGCGGGGTTTACTGTCAAGATGAACACGCTACTTAAACGTACATAAACTGAATTTAAAGGTAGACAACGATTTACCCAAACGCGTGGTTTGCAAGCTTTCCAGCGGCTCACACGACTCGAAGTCAGCCTCTTGGTCATCAGCAGCAAATTCAGACCATTTGATAAACACCACGCGCTGCCCCGACGCCGGTCGGCCGAACCAGATTTCAAACTGGTCATGGTGGTTGTCAATCACATAGACTGTTTCAGGGTAGGCATACCAAGCCACGCGGCTGGCCAACGTCCAATTTTTGACTGAAATACCATCGGCATCGTGGGTTTTGACAAGCTCTTTAGCCCGTAAGCCTGCGTTTTCCCAGCCGTACACATCGGCAAACGGATTGGGCTTGAGGTTGGTGAACGGCACGCCACCGACGATCAACACCACCGCCCCGAAACCGAACAAGACGGCTTGCAAGGCTGCCAGGGTAGTAAACACACTTAGATTTTTCTTTTCCCATATATATGACAAACCCATACCGGCAAACGGCGCCAGGCAAAACCATGCCGGCGTGGTCCAGTGCGGCAATCCACCCGAACCGGATAAGGCAGCGAATACGCCAAAGGGCAGCAAGAAAAAACAAAATAGTGCAGCCAATACAAACGTAGCGTGTTTTCTGTAACGCTTCACAAAAACATAGGCCCCGTAAATCATCAACGGGCCAAAACAAATGGTTTGAATCACAAAAAAGGCCAGTAATTTGTGGAATTGCCACTCGTGGCCTTTGCCGTGTGCCAATTGGTATTTGAAAGACATCCAGTCGTTGACTGCATTCCAATAAAAAACCGGACTCACGAGTACCGCGGCTATTGCCAGCGCTGTCCAAGGCCACAGGCTGCCAAAGGGTATTTTTCGATTGCTAAGAACAAACACAAGCAAAACCGCCAGTGCCGGAAACACCGCGGTGTATTTGCACAAACCGGCCAATCCCAACAACACACCCAGCAACAGCCAATGCCAGCCTTTAAATACCTGCTGATTAACCCAGCGAAATGACAGCAGCATCAAACCCAGGCTGAGCGTGGTTAATAGCGTGTCAGGCAACAAACTGATGGCTAGCAAATGCGGCAGTAAGCCCAGCGAGATGCCGACCACCGCCAGCCACCCGCTGAATTGAGGGGAAGGCCATTCAACCGCATCTGCATGTGCGCAGGACGCCACCCAATCACACAACGCTTTGGTGTTTTGGTAGACCAGCACCAAAGATACTGCCCATAAACATTCAGGCAATAGCCTGATGATGCCCGCCGTGCTTGTCAGTTGAACCAATGGCCATTGCGCCCAGCCGACCAAAGGCGGGTGGTCAAAATAACTCCAGGCCAAGTGCTTTGCGTACAAGGCGTAGTGCGCCTCATCCACCGACATTTCAATGGAAAATCCTATGACCACATGAAGCAGCGCTGCTACACAGAGCCAACCCACTGAATATCTGATGACCGAAGAATGTTTCATTGTGTTTGGAACGGTGCCGCGTTTCAGTCTGTCACTGTGCTGACTTTGGCGCGAAGTCTTCGCTGGAGTTTTTCTATGGATGAGCACATACTTTAAGTAGATGATAGGCGTTAATTAAGCATAGATAGCTTGGCTGGGTTTTCAGGTATTACAGCCTTTTTTATATTTGGCTTAACCATGCTTTGGCGTTTTTAACCGGACACCACTGGATGAGAAATATTGATTTACTGACCTTGGCCAGAAACGCCAGAACCTCGGTTGAAATGGTGGAAAAGTTTTATGCGTCAACCTTGTCAGCCGAAATGAATGTCTGTCTTTTGCACAGCAAAAGGGCTTGAACACAGGACGTAAGCCGGGGATAAGCAGACATGGAGCAAAGTACCATGGAAATTGATATGATTATCGACGCCCGATAACCATTTAATACCTGTGACACCATGAAAAAACTGATTTTGTCTGCCTTGCTGTGCATCAACTCTCTGGCCTTCGCCCATTGCTCCAACCCGGTGGCGTGTGAAATGAAATACGTGGATCAAGCGTTCACCAAAACCGCTTTGACCGGCGAAGCACTCGACAAAGCCCGTGCTATGCGCGAAGAAGGCGAAAAACTTTACAAAGACGGCAACGAAGATGACGCCATCAAGGTGCTCAAAAAAGCCAAAAAGTATTTGCTAGATGGCAAACTTGACAGCTGAACCCGCAACCCGCTTTTTATGTCAGTCATGAATGTTCACGTCAGAGCTCTTATCAGCACGGCCCTGGGGCTATTTGTGTCCAATGCCTTGGCCGGCGACATGGCCGAGTGCTCCAAACTTGCAGACAAGGACAAAAAAGCTTTTTGCATGGCCAGTTATGCAGCCAGCGGTACCTACTGCGACATGATCAAAAACTACGAATTGCGCCGTGATTGCATGTCCAAAGTGGTCAAAAAACAGCGCGAATTAAGCTACAGCGTGATGAACAAACCCAAGCCGGTCGAAGAAGAAAAATAAATCCTCAGCTCTGGCGATCCAGCAGTTGTTCTGCCAGCGCAGCCAATGCTGTTTTGTAATCACTGTCGGCCAAGACATGCAGTGCATTCAATGCCAACCTAGCCTGCGCCGAAGCTGCTTCGCGTGTGGCCTGCATGGCGCCGGTGCTTCTGACAATGGCAGCAATTTTTTGAAGGGACTCGACTTCGCCGTTCTCAATCGCCTGTCTGATCAAAGCGCATTCGTCCGGCGAGCCGCGTTGCATGGCGACGATCAAAGGCAAGGTAGCCTTGCCTTCGCGCAAATCATCCCCCAGGTTTTTGCCCAACAAAGCGGCGTCCCCGTCGTAATCCAGCACATCGTCTATCACTTGAAACGCCGTGCCCAACGCCTGGCCGTATTCGGCGCAAGCGGATTCCACTGCGGATGAACTGCCGTTGATCACCGCCGGTAAGCGGGTACTGGCTTCAAACAACTTGGCAGTTTTGCTGCGGATGACGTTCAAATAACCGTTTTCGTCCAGCGAGGCGTCGTGCATATTCATAAGCTGCATGACTTCGCCCTCCGCGATGACGTTGGTGGCATCGGCGACGATGTCCAGAATGCGCATGTTCTGGCACTCAACCATCATTTGAAACGCGCGCGAATACAAAAAGTCGCCGACCAGCACGCTGGCCGGGTTGCCAAATATTGCGTTGGCAGTAGGTTTGCTGCGCCGCAGTTTGGAGTCGTCGACCACGTCGTCGTGTAGCAAAGTGGCGGTATGTATGAATTCAATGACAGCTGCCAGCGTGTGGTGGTCACTGCCCTTGTAGCCAAGCGCACCGGCCATTAAAAGCAGCAACACAGGGCGCAGCCGCTTGCCGCCGGCCAGAATAATGTGTTGTGAGACTTCGCCAACCAGGGGAACGCCGGAGGAAAGACGTTGCGTGATGATGCGGTCGACGGCGAGCATGTCCTGTCCGATCAGGCCGCTGACGGCTGTCTGGGAGGGGGAATCGGAGGCGCTCAAGGTATTTTTCTCGATCAAGAGGCAAATTATAGGCACCGGAATCGGTCTGGCCATACAGTTGACACGATAACCCCGAATGCATGCTAAAATGTTTGGCTCTGCTGAAATCCGTTGGCAGAGCAAAGAGTCTTTCTTTCAGAGGTTCGTATGTACGCAGTCATAAAAACCGGTGGCAAGCAATATCGCGTGTCGACCGGCGAAAAAATCAAAGTAGAACAGATAGCTGCGGACGTTGGCCAGGAAATCGTGATTGACCAGGTTTTGGCTGTCGGCAACGGCGCAGAAATCAAGGTCGGCACACCCCTGGTGTCCGGTGCATCTGTCAAAGCCATGGTCATTGCCCATGGCAAGCACGACAAAGTGCGCATCTTCAAAATGCGCCGCCGTAAGCATTACCAAAAACGTCAAGGCCATCGCCAGCAATTCACCGAATTGCAGATCGCCTCTATCCAAGCCTAAGGAGCACTCACACCATGGCACAGAAAAAAGGCGGCGGCTCTACGCGCAACGGTCGCGATTCCAACCCCAAGATGCTCGGCGTCAAGGCGTTCGGCGGCGAACACATCACTGCAGGCGCCATCATCGTGCGTCAACGCGGTACCAAGTTCCACCCCGGCACCAATGTCGGCATTGGCAAAGACCATACCTTGTTTGCTTTGGTTGAAGGTCACGTGTCTTTCGCTATCAAAGGTTCTTTGAATAAGCACATGGTCAATGTGACACCTGCTTAAGGTTCACAAACCTCCCTGCAAAGCCCCGCTTGCCGGGGCTTTGTTGTTTAAGATTGACTCATGAAATTTGTAGACGAAGCCTTTATTGACATCATTGCCGGTGACGGCGGGAATGGCTGTGTCTCATTCAGACACGAAAAATACAAGGAATTCGGCGGCCCTAACGGCGGTGACGGCGGACGCGGCGGCAATGTGTATGCCGTGGCAGATGCCAGTTTGAACACGCTGGTTGACTACCGTTTTTCGCGTCGCCACGAAGCCAAACGGGGTGAACACGGCATGGGCTCGGACATGTTTGGCGCGGCCGGTGACGACATCATTTTGAAAATGCCGGTTGGCACCATGATGATTGATGCCGAAACCAACGATGTGCTTTATGAACTGCTTACCCCCGGCGAGATGATCATGATCGCCAAAGGCGGCGACGGCGGTTTCGGCAATATGCGTTTCAAGAGCTCGATCAACCGCGCGCCGCGCCAAAAAACACCGGGCTGGCCGGGGGATCGCAAAAGCCTGAAACTCGAATTGAAAGTACTGGCCGACGTCGGCTTGCTGGGCATGCCCAACGCCGGTAAATCCACTTTGATCAGTGCCATCTCCAACGCACGCCCCAAGATTGCCGATTACCCGTTCACCACCTTACACCCGAATCTGGGCGTGGTGCGCGTGGCCGCCGAGCAAAGTTTTGTGGTCGCTGACGTGCCTGGTTTGATCGAAGGCGCTGCTGAAGGCGCCGGTCTGGGTCATCAGTTTTTGCGCCATTTGCAGCGTACCCGATTGCTGCTGCACATGATCGACTTGGCACCGTTTGACGATGCGGTGGACCCTGTCGCGCAAGCCAAAGCCATCGTGCTGGAGTTGAAAAAATACGACCCTGCGTTGTACGACAAACCGCGCTGGTTGGTGCTGAACAAGCTCGACATGGTGCCCGACAGCGAACGCGAAGCGCGGGTCAAAGACTTTGTCAAACGCTTCAAATACAAAGGCCCGGTGTTCCAGATTTCCGCGCTCAACCGCGAAGGCTGCGAAGGTTTGGTACGTGCGATTTACGAGCACCTGGAAAAGCAATTCAAATCCACGCAGGTCGAAGAAGCGCCTGATCCGCGTTTCGCCCCTTTGCCCTGACAAGCAGGCTTTCCATTGCCATGTCTGATGCCAACCATTTACTCAAAGACGCAAGGCGCATCGTCGTCAAAGTAGGCTCCAGCCTGGTCACCAACGAAGGCCGCGGCCTGGACGAACAAGCCATAGGCGAATGGTGCCGCCAGATCGCCGCGCTGATGCGATCGGACGAGAAGCGCGAAATCATCATGGTGTCCAGCGGCGCGATTGCCGAGGGCATGAAACGTTTGGGCTGGGCCACGCGCCCGCACGAAATCCATGAATTGCAAGCCGCCGCCGCTGTGGGGCAAATGGGCTTGGTGCAAATGTATGAAACCAAGTTACGCCAGCACGGGCTGGGCAGCGCGCAGGTGTTGCTCACCCACGCCGACCTGGCCGACCGCGAGCGTTATCTGAATGCCCGCTCAACGCTGAACACACTGTTGATGCATAACGTGCTGCCGGTCATCAACGAAAACGACACCGTGGTCAACGACGAAATCAAATTCGGCGACAACGACACGCTGGGCGCGTTGGTGGCCAATCTG
>Ga0209442_1001255_pt1 | contig 14539 bp, 14 predicted proteins | sample LauGreSBDMM110DD_2_FD_187565 | JGI IMG/M metagenome (GOLD analysis project Ga0209442, IMG submission 187565) | Freshwater lake microbial communities from Lake Michigan, USA - Sp13.BD.MM110.DD (SPAdes) (version 2) | ecosystem: Environmental > Aquatic > Freshwater > Lake | place: Lake Michigan...
GCTATGTCATCGTTACACGCGATGCCGATTTTGAGGAGCTATCTATAGTTCTTGGGCAACCTCCCAAAGTTATCTGGATAAGGGGTAAAAATCACACCCGCTCTGCAACTTTGAAAATACTGCTTGACCAACAAGGCCTGATCGAAAATGTTTTATTTACACAAGGGCAGGCATGTATTGAAATAACACAAACAACAGGCGTTTGAAATCTCAAAGTTCATGAAAATCATTCGAAGTCGCGAGTTCACTGGAGACAGGCCATGGGCAGCCATTGATATTGCCAATATGAACGGCACCACAACCCGACTTCACTGGACAGACCAGCCATACAAGTGGCATACCAACGATGGCGAAGAAGTTTTTGCAGTACTCGATGGAAGAGTCCAAATGCATTACCGAGAAAACGGCGAAGAAAAAATGGCAACGTTGGAGACTGGCGATGTGTTCTTTGCTGGCGTTGGCTGTGAGCATGTGGCGCATCCGGTTGGGGTCGCGCGAATTCTTGTGGTGGAGCGAGAAGGGATCGTTTGATCTCTAGCGCTTGAAGCTATCGCGTCCCATTACAATCGTTCGCTGTGTGGGGCGTTAGCTCAGTTGGTTAGAGCAGAGGACTCATAAACGATTTTAATACTGTTGTTTATGAAAATTCCTCAATAAAATCAACAGGTTACAGCGCCACAGTTGTCAAAATTTGCTTCCACACCGCTTCCACACTTTGCTGAAAATTTAAGCAGCATTTCGGGGGGCGAAAAGGGGCAAAGTACAATCAGTTTTTCGGGCCTATAGCTCAGTTGGTTAGAGCAGAGGACTCATATTTTTCAAATGTGCCTTACGCGTGGAAACTGTGTAAGGGATGGTGTCAAAGTCGGCGAAAGCTAAGTGCAGCAATGCATATGCCAACGCCGAGCCAAGCTTGGTGAGCAATCACCTTGAAGGTGTAGAGACTTGACGGCACCCACCTACGGCGCAAGCTATGGTGAAGGCAAAGTCCAGGGAGTAGTGAAAGCTGCACAAACCGGAATCCTTTGGTCCCAGGTTCAAGTCCTGGTGGGCCCACCAATAGTGAAAAAGCCACTGATTTCGGTCAGTGGCTTTTTTTATGTGCTTTTCGATAAGATTAAAGAGATAAAGCGCTTAACCACATATGACTATTCAACCCACATCAACATTTGCAGGCGACGCTCTAAACAGGCGTGAATTTGCTGAAGGCATCTACAAATTGCTTCAACGACTGCACAAAGGTGTCGTTGCAATTGATGGTGACTGGGGAGTTGGAAAAACTTGGTTTGGTTTAGAGTTGAAAAAGCTCATTGAAAACAAAGGTGAATTCCATGCAATCTGGATAGATGCCTTTGAAGCTGACTGGACCGACGATCCTGCTCTGACACTAATTTCCTTACTTGCCAGTGAGCTGCCGGAGGCAGAACGAAAGACATTCTTTGATACGGTTACTCCACTCGTTACTAGAGCAATTCCATCCGCAGCTAAGTTAGTTATAAAAGCGGCAGCGAATTTCGCTGGCGTGGATGATGATGTTGCTGATGGCGTCGCTGACATCTTCAAAGACAGCAGCGAATCATTCGTACGGAAAAAATTAGAAGAGTTAGCTGATCGAGAAAAAACTCTAGAGTATTTGAAAGCTTCAATATCGACGTGCGTTGTTAAAAGCAAGGGCGGCAAAGTTGTTGTGTTTGTTGATGAGCTGGATAGATGTTCTCCTGCCTACGCAATCCGAATGCTTGAACGGCTCAAGCACCTTTTTGAAATTGATGGTGTTATTTTCGTATTGCTATGGCATAGACAGCAAATTAAGAATGCAGTTGAGGTCTTTTATGGGGCTGGCTCAGATGGAGCAATGTATCTGGATAAATTTGTCGACTACCCCTTGAGTCTTTCTGTGTCAAACGTTAGAGCGAATGATCCTCCGATGCAGAAACTTCTCTCGGAAATGATGAAGGAATTTCCACAGGATCAACAGCTTCAATTCCAGGAAAACATTAGTTGGTTAACTACAGTTTCTTTCTTGCTGCGATTGAACGCAAGGCAGACACAGCGAATTGCCAAGTGGTGGGTCATGTCTAAAACGCGGAACTTTGTAGCGCTGGAAACATGGCTCATAGGGATTAAGGCTAAATTTCCAGACGTCTATGAGGGGCTAAGAGGCGGGGAAAAATTAGCGCACGAGAGTGCAGCAAATTTGTTGGCCCATATTGAGGCAAAGCATACTGGTTATCGAACGGCTCAGATCTTTCTCAGGTATCACCAAAGCTATGCCTCCAATGTATTTGATGATAAAGATGAAGAGTTGAATAAATTTTGTGCAGCATATGGAGTTTTAATCTCTGAATCGCTCCATGTAGCCCTGAGACACATAGAGTCAACATTAGACTAATGTTAAGACATTTAGCGTTGTCTAGGTTTCGTTGGAATCTGTAAATTCCTAATCTTTTGCTTCACATTTAAGTCTGTCACGTTGCGAACAAGATGGACTAGCCACTGATTTCGGTCAGTGGCTTTTTTCATATTGGAGAGTAAATTTCTTCTCCCGAAACAGAAACCAGTGAATGCCACACTGAGCCGTTAGATAGTCTGGACTCTTCAAAAATACGATTGCAGAAGCCCAATGCTGACCCGGCTTCAAGTACCTCTGCGATGTCTTCACCTACGGGGATACTGACACCGACAATGTTGTCCTTTTCAGAAAAGAAAACTTCAAAGTCCTCAGCGTTGCTCCAAGTAGCAGCTCCATGAAGAACTGACTCAATTTTCAATATTTCTTCTGCAGTCAGAGAAGAAGTTAGCTGGATGTTTAACTTGGCATAGGCAACAGTTGAATTTGAAGTGATCATGTGAATCTCCTAGGTGTTGTGAAGGGGTTATGAATTTATTAATCCATGAGAAGTATTGTTGCAGCGGTAAGAGAATATTTAAATATAAAAAAAATTCGAACAAATTACTTGTTAAGAAATATTGAAGAAAATTAATAGAAATATATTGAAAAATCACCAATACCAGTGCTACTTACCCACCGAAAAGTGAATCCGCAGGGAGGATCCTCAACATCAATCGCTGCTGCTCGAATTAACTACGTACTTAAACTCATCTGCGCGCATTTTTCTCACCCAAGTTTTTATTGTCCGTACTCCAACATTGAAATGTCTAGCAGCAGAGTTGATGCTGGGAAAAATTCCATCAGGCGTACTTACCGCCTTTAGCCTTCGGCCTTTAACTTTTTTTGCATCATCATCAGGAATCACGAAGAAGAAATCCATGGGCATATCCCGCATCCATTTATGTAATTTGACTCCCGATACGTTGTAGTGCAAACAAGCTGCCGATAGAGTTGGAAATTCCCCATCTGGTGACATGACTGCTTTTGCTTGCCCGTTCTTAGCTCCGTAATTCCAATTTGTTCTTCTAGTGCCTTCTTTGTAACTGCGAGTAACAATTTCCCGCATTTTGCTGCAATGGTCTGGACCGTAACTTATGTCCTCCGATGTAGGGGTCAAATTCATCTTTTGTCTATACGAACTCCAACCTGAAAATTCATCCCAAGATACTTCAGCGCCATTAAAGAGTTTTACTGTTTTGTCGACTAGAAATTCCATAGCTCCTCCAATTAATTAGATTGATTCAATAAACCAGTGTTTGCCATCTGATACCAGTTATCAGGCGAATCTTTTACTAGTTGAGCTAATTTGATTGCCAATCGCAGGCTGATCTTTGGTAAAAATTCCATGTTGTCGTCAACATACTTAAGAATGTCGTGAGTCTGCTTTGCTGATAGCAAGAAACTGCTAAGCAAGTCTTTTTTCATAACCATAAAGCACAGTTGCTTGAACAAGCTTTCACTTGAATTATTTGCAATAGTTAATGTGTAGCTACGATCCTTTAATGCCTCTAAGTGAGCACCAAGCTTACCTCCAGACTTTCCAAAGCTTATGTTTGATATCAAAATAACACTACCTTGAAAATCAAATCCAGTTGGCATGTTCAGTTTGTTGAGCAACGAAGATGAGCTCTCCCAGTAGATTCGACGACTAGGCTTGGTGTCCATTGCTGCCTTTAAGATATTTACGCCTTCAATTTTGCTCAACACTGAATCAATGTCATCCAATACCAGCACATTGCCTGCTTCACGGTAATGGTACAAATTACCATAAAGAGAAAGCGTGCTCATATGTCCTGCAATCATTTTGTATTTCCTGGAGGCATGTTTCTTAAGATAAGACTCTACGGAAAAAGTCTTACCTACTCCAGGGGGGCCATTGATAATCAAACTACGCAATGAGCCTTGACTAATTTTTTCGATAAACGTTTCCACGCTGGCATAGCAACGCTCTAGTTCGCTGTAATCATCATTTACATAGAAATTGTTGTCACTTTTTTCAGTAGTTTCGTATGGCATGTAAAGCTCTTTCATTTATGGTTAAAACTTAAAATTTATCAACACCTTCAGTATTAACTAGCCACCAATATTAAAAAATATAAAAATAATTATTGCTAATTACTTGTTAAGAAATATGCGCCCAAAAAAAAGTAACACACATATAGTAAGAAGTCACTGAACCAATGCCATGAACCAAGTAGAAGAGGTAAGCCCGTAGGGCAATTCCTTCTATCAATCCCTGCCATTTGAATTAACAACGCACTTAATCCCGATTCCTGATAATTTCTGCTTTTTATCTAGGGAGGTGTGTGATGGAAAAGTCTCGGGTTGAGTTGTTTGATCTAGTTTGGTCCAAGCCCATGACCCATCTAGCCAAGGAGCTAGGGCTTAGTGATGTGGGGTTACGCAAGATCTGCATTAAGTTTGGGATTCCACTTCCACCTAGAGGCCACTGGGCAAGGCTTCAGTTTGGCAAGCAAGATCCACGTCCAGATCTGCCATTTGAAAACAACAATCCACAAATTCGGCTGCCTGACGAAGCAACGGCTGCTACCCGTGAGCAGTTGAGTCTGACCAAGAAGTTGGCAAAACAAGCTGAGCAGGATATTGAGCCAGTTCTTAGAGAGCCACAACAGTTCAGAGATATCCGTTGCATCCATACATATCAAGCCATCCTAGAGCGCATCAAGTACCTAGAGAAACGTACAGGACAAAGCTACCAAGACTACAAAGAGGGAAGAAGAATGTTTCCACCAAAGAAGGCTTATGACTTGGCCTTCTTTAGTTCCCTAGAAGATCAGATTCCAATTACTGCAACCATAGACAACGCACTCAGAGCAGTAGCTATCGCAGATGTTGTCATCGAAAGATTAGCATTGAGAGGAATCGAGGTAGAGCTAAGGCCTGTTCATGATTCACGAGTTTGTGAGATGCGTGCAGTTAAAGGGGATCAGTTCTATGAGATTAGATTTTGGGAGCCATCGACCAAAGCATCTCGAACAAAGTTGTTGACTGAGCTAGAAAAGTCAGTAACAGACTACTCTACCGGCTATGACACCATCATGTTGCCACGTCACATTCTGACAATCCAGTTTGGAGGCAGTTACGTAACCAGCGTCATTCAAGACAAGGTTTCCGTGAAGTTAGAGCAGCAAATTGACCGAGTAGTTGAGAAGATTGAACTAAAGCTAGTTCAAAAAGCCAAGGAGCATATTGAGCATTTGGCGTGGGAGCGTGAGTACAACCGGAAGCTAGCTATACGCAAACACAACGAGCGAGTTGCTGAAGATCGTGAACGACAGCTTGAGAGGGCAATCGGCGAAAGTGAGAACTTTCAAAAGTCTCTGCAACTCAAGAGTTATTTAAAGCAACTCGGTCTTGCCATTGACCGACTGCCAGCAGAGCAAAAGGTATTCGGAGTTGCTTGGCTTCGAATGGTTCGTGAGCAAAGAAAAGTCTTGAATCCAATTGCCGAAAGATTGGAGTCTTTTCGAATTTTGGCATCAGAACAAGCTGAGTCTTCTGAAGAGTACTGGGGGATGGATTACATGGATGAAGATGAAGATCCGGATTTTGACGAATCACTAGAAGAGGACGAATTAAATGGCGGATGGTGACGTTATTCCTTAACAAGTTAATAGTATAAATTAAATCAATATTTTAATAAAAATACAAATTACTCATACTTCAATTGTGCTGATTAGAAATTATTCGATTGGTGCTTTTAACAAACTAAGAAGAAGGTTGAATTATGAGAAAAGACTCTGTTAAAAAATGTGTATGCAAGGCTTGTACTGGGTTTAGTAACTTAGGTGCACAGGAGTCCGCGCTTCATACATTTATTGGAAATTGCCCGCCGAATGTGAGCGGTGAGGTCGGTGAATTTCAAAGCAAGCTTGAGTTTACTAATGCCTTGCATTGGGATGTCGGCTTCAGTGGTGAGGCACGTTATTACATTTATCGTGATAACGAAGGTAACTTGCTTGCTTGGTACGACCGCTTTAAGAAGGCAGGCTTTAGGTCTGATTTTGATAGCCTTATTTGCAATGTTGAATTAATGGAGGAGATTTAAGCAATATTCAATGCCTGCAGATGTCAACCAATATTGCAATTACCCCGATCAAAAAGAACGGACAAATAGCAAGGTTGACTTTGCTGGCGATCAGAAAATAAATTGTTGCTATGCCCGATAAATTAGAAAGTACTTTCCAGCTATTGCCCAAGAAATTGATTGTGTACAAACGTGCGCACAGCGTGGCTTGGCAGTGCCGCTACAAGATCGGCAATCGTTGGTTTGCTGCCTCAACCAAAGAGTCTGATCTCAACGCCGCGAAAGAACGTGCTCAAAGACTTCTGATTGAAGCAGAAGTAAGAAGTGCTGCAGATATTCCTGTGGTGACCAAAAGATTCAGAGATGTGGCCAAGCTGACATTGCAGACCATGGATACAGAAGAGACTAGAGGAAAGGTGCCAGTTTCCTACAGGGACTATCGACGGATCATCAATGACTACATCATCGAGTTTTTTGGCAACATGAGTATCAGCAGCATCGATGTCGCTGCTATGGACAAGTACCGAGCATGGCTAGGAGTGAAGTTGGGCCGTGCCCCTGCCTACAGCAGTATGCGTACTCACAACGTATGTATGAACAAGATCTTTGAAGAGGCTGTAAGCCGCCGCTTCATCAAGTCATCAGAAGTTCCCAAGCTGGAGACCAAGGGACGTAAGTCCGACAAGTTCCCAACTTTTGAAGTTGAAGAGATCAATGCAATCATGGCTAACTTCCCGGCTTGGATTGCTAGAGGTACTTCTGAAGCCAAGCGCCAGCAGCGTCAAATGCTTTTTGACTATGTGCGAATTTTGATGGATACAGGTGCACGTCCAGGTAAGGAGCTACTTGACCTCCAATGGAAGAAGATTCGAGTCAAGATTACAGATCGAGCCGAACCCAAGCGAGTCTTAGATCAAGATGGTCAAGTCCAATCCATAGCCTATGAAGAGGATGATGAAGGCCTTCTGGACGAAATCTTCGCTCGCGACTACTACGTGTTCATGAGCGTATCCGGTAAAACCAAAGAACGTACAGCCAATGGTTTCGAGCAGACCTTCAAGGTTTTGAGTGAAATCGTTGGACGTAACTACGCAGGTGAAAAAACCAGCGTTCGTAAATTGACTGAAAAGAACGATGAACGTTTTGTGTTCCGAACCAAGGATGGTCTTGGGCCCGGCAGCTTTAACCATGTTTTTGAAAGCTTCCTTGAGGAGCACAACCTGCTCGTAGACCCGATTACAGGGCGTAAGCGCGTGTTTTATAGCTTGCGGAGTACTTACGCTACCACGGTGATGAATTACGACGCTGTGCCCATTCGTGATTTGTCCAAACAGCTAGGCAACTCAGTGGGCATTATTCAAAAGCACTACGACAGGGCTTCGGGCGAAGCCATTGTTGAAAACATCAAAGCGCCAAATGCCAAGAAAGCTCTTTTTGACACATCAAAGGTTCGTGAAATTTACAAGTCCAAAAAGCTCTAGGTAGTAGGTATTTAAAATAGATATTGATGCTTTGTATCTGCAATTAAATATCCATTGCGTTTAAATTGATCTCAGACCTTCATAACGAATGCGCATGCCAACTCCCCTGAATAGGGGAACGTAATTGCCATTGCTTTTAGCACCGGGATCAAAAGGATCATTAGCACTCGCTACGGCCACCGAGGCAAAGTGTCCAGGAAAGCCCATCTTGCCGAAATGCGATTTGAGTTCAGACTTATTTTCTGGCTCAGTGGCTTCTTTTTCAGGGTGGCGAACAGCTCGAACGAGTACCCACTCTGGGCCACCAGAAGAACCGACAAACCAGACAGAGGGATTAACGCGTGGATCACCATTCCACGACATAAGCTGATGCCCCTCTTTTTCAATTTGCTGCCGTACAACTTGTACCGCAAGGTCTTGCAGCTCCCAATCGGTCATCTCCAACATCTCATCGGTAATCAGCGCAGGCGGATTAACCGGTAATCGTGTTCGCGCGTCGATAAGACCCCAGCCACTTTCAGTGGGCTCCCAGTCTTGGCCAACTCGTTTCATAGGCATCAAACACGCATGACCCGCGCACCCATCTGCGATAGTCAGCAACCCTTCCAGGCTGCCCGGAGTTTGAAGAACGCCTTCAACATCTTCAACTTGAATGTAGAACAACTGGTTGCCGAGACGAAAAGACAGGTGTTCTAAAAATGGAGGGTTGAGGTGCGAACGAAGCCAACTCTGCAATTGACCTTGCGCTTGATTTTGAATTCGCAAACCGCCTAAGTTTTCCAAGGGCACGTAGATCAAGCTCTTGGGGTCCAGTGCATCATTCTAAATGTTGAGACATCTTTAATTCGAGTAGCCGGTCTGGATAAAACACACCTGACCTAACAGTCAGGTTCAGGCGCGGCGCTTGGTTTTCTCGGCGGATAAAGCGGTCATGAATTCAACGACGAAGTTGCAGTCATCGTCCTGCAACACGCTCATGTCACCCATGGCAACCGGAGCCATATAGCCTCGAATAACTTGCAAACCGGCAATGCGGTCATCAATTTTCGACAACACTTCTCCCGCCAGTAGCTGTAACGCTTGTTCATCCAGGACACCCTGATCGCGATCAGACAGCAGGAGTGCGATTTCTGCCAGCGTGAGGCCGAGTTCCTTCAGATGCAATATGGCCCTGAGCCGGTCCAGCGTTTCGCTGCCATATTGGCGGTAGCCAGCTTCCGTTCTGCTCTGGGGGGCAATTAGCCCTTCTTCTTCATACAGGCGCAATTGACCACGGGTCACGTTGGCCGCCTTGCACAAGGCGCTGGTCGTCTGCAAAGTCTTGAAAGCCTTTACGGTAATTACGCTTTTCATAGTTTGTTTCCGGTGACTGAGAGCTGGGGCGTCTTCCTAAAGCCTGCGTCAGGACCGTTAATCCAGATTTAGTTCGGGGTGGCCTAGACGACTACATAGCCGTCAACACATGTTAAACCCGGTACCTTGGTACCAGGTCAAGTGTTTGTGTGCGCCAAATCAAGGGAAAGAAATGTCTTGACCTGGCACCTTACTACCGGGTTTTTAATCTCTTAATCGACAAAACGACTATGGAGATTAATCTTGACCACACTATCAACATCCAACAAGACCGCGCTCATCACTGGCGCTCCATCTGGTATCGGCAAGGCGCTAGCCCACCAATTTGCGCAAGATGGCTATCAGCTCGTGCTGGCAGCCCGGGGCGTGGCCAAGAATTTCCAAAAGGGGTGAACTTATGAAATTGATTGTGAACGGCAAGACGCACGACCTGAACATCGAGCCTGAAATGCCACTCCTGTGGGCGCTCCGAGATGAAATGAACCTGCCAGGCACCAAGTATGGTTGTGGCATGGCCTTGTGTGGCGCCTGCACTGTCCTCGTGGATGGCGTGCCAGTGCGGTCTTGCGCGACGCCAGTCGGCACCATCAGCGGCGCGGTGACGACCATCGAGGGTCTGGGCAATCCCGATGCACTGCATACGGTGCAGACCGCTTGGATCGAGCATCAAGTGGCCCAGTGCGGCTACTGCCAGTCTGGTCAAATCATGAGCGCCGTTGCATTACTTCATCGATTCAAGTCACCGACCGACGCTGAGATTGACGCGGCCATGTCTGGCAATCTGTGTCGTTGTGGTGCTTACCCGCGAATCCGGGCAGCCATCCAAGATGCCGCCAAGCGTTTGAATGGGGTTGCAGCATGAGCCGCCTCACTACGATCGCTCGGCGCAGCTTTTTGATCGGGTCCGCCGTCGCGGTTGGCGGTACGGTGTTTGGTGTTTACAAGTACCAGCAGCCCCACCCCAACCCGCTCCTCAATGAGCTCCCCGAAGGGGCAAGCGCCATCACCCCTTATGTGCGGATTGATGCGCAAGGCGTGACGATCATCACCCCACGCGCGGAAATGGGACAGGGTATCCACACAACTTTGGCGGCCTTGGTCGCCGAAGAGCTGGACGTTGCCTGGGACAGTATTCGTGTCGAACATGGTGCTCCGGGGGCTGCATATTACAACCGGGCGCTTTTGCAGGAGGGCGTTCCGTTTGCTTCCCTGGACCACAGCCGCATGGCCGAGGGTATGCGCGGCACCATGGGCGTCTTGGCCAAGTTCATGGGCATTCAGGGCACTGGCGGCTCGTCCAGCGTGCCCGATGCGTTTGACAAAATGCGAGTCGCTGGCGCAGCGGCACGCTTTGCCCTGATAGCGGCTGCGGCCGAACGTCTGGGGGTCAATGCAGCCACGCTCAAGACGGCTGACGGCGCCGTGATCGCCAGTGATGGTAAACGCCTACCCTACACCGAGCTGGCCCTTGCTGCTGCCAAGGTGCAGTTGCCCGACAACCCGCCACTCAAGCCACGCGAGCATTGGCGCTACCTGGGCAAGAACATGCCACGGGTCGATATGGTGGGCAAGTGCACTGGCGAGGCCACCTTCGGTATTGACGTACGACTCCCTGGAATGGTGTTTGCCACTGTGCGCATGAACCCAGCCATTGGTGCACCCATCAAGGGCTTTGAGGCGACAGCGGCCAAGGCGATGAAGGGTGTTCTTCAGGTGGTGGCGCTGCCTGGTGGTGTGGGCGTGATTGCAGACAACACATGGCGTGCCTTCCAGGCTGCGCAAGCGATTCAATGCGACTGGTCCGGGCCTGTTCATGGCGCAACGACCGCTGTGTTCATGGAAGCGATAGATGCGTCCTTTGTCGACAAGCACCAGGACAGCCGCATTCGCAACGACGGCGATGTGACCAAGCCCTTGCCCGCAACGAAGATGCTGGAGGCGCAATACCGGGTCCCTTTCCTGGCGCATGCCACGATGGAGCCGATGAATGCAGTGGCTTGGCTGCAAGAAGATCGGCTGGATATTTGGACCGGCACCCAGGCGCCAACGGTCGCCCGCGATCAGGCTGCAGCTCTGGCAGGCCTGGACAGCAGCAAGGTATTCGTGCACACGCAGCTCATGGGCGGCGGATTCGGTCGACGTGCCGAATCCGACTACGTCCTGCAAGCGGTGCACTTGGCGAAAGCAATGAAGGGCAAGCCCGTCAAGCTGACTTGGGATCGCAAAGAGGATATGACGCAGGATCAATACCGTCCTGCCGCAGTGGGTCGCATGCGCGGCGCCACATCGGAGGCGACTGTGCAGCTACTTGATGTGCATGTGGCAAGCCCATCCGTGCTGGAGTCGCAGGGCGGTCGACTCGGCATCGCCATGCCCGGCCCTGACAAACTGATTGCCGAAGGCACCTATGACCAGCCTTATGGAATTCCCAACTACAGGGCTACCGGCTACCGAACGCCAGCGCTGCTACCCATCGCCAGTTGGCGGTCGGTGGGCAATTCATACAACGGCTTTTTTATGGAGTGCTTCATGGACGAATTGGCAACACAGGCCGGTACCGATCCAATGAAACTGCGCCTGTCTTTGATCAACCATGAGTCATCACGCAAAGTGCTGATGGCAGTGGCCGAGATGTCGAACTGGGACAAGCCGTTACCGAAAGGGCGCGGGCGTGGAGTTGCATTTCATTTATCCTTTGGCGTGCCAACCGCTGAGGTCGTGGAAGTTTCAATCACGAAGGACGGCGTCCGCATCGACCAGGTCTTCGTGGCTGCCGACGTGGGCACTGCGCTGGACCCGCGCAACATTGAATCCCAATTGCAATCAGGTGTGATCTTTGGTTTGAGTGCGGCCATGTTCGGAGAGATTACCTTCGTCAACGGCGCTGTAGAACAAACCAACTTTCACCAATATGAAGCTGTGCGCATGGGTCAATCACCGAAAATTCATGTAAGGGTATTGGAAGGCGGTGGCCCTATTCGCGGCGTGGGTGAACCTGGCACGCCACCAGCGGCGCCAGCGCTGGCCAATGCCATATTCAACGCCACCGGTCAGCGAATCCGTGAGCTACCGCTGCGCAAACACATTGGCTTCGCGTGACACGGGGTACAGCAGAACCAAGTCAGCCAACCCACTCACACACTCAATACGCACATCATGGAAACTATTGCAACTTACTTCAGCGCTGAACGAGACGAGAGCATGCTTTTCATGGCGGTCGGCGCATTGGCACTGGCTGCGTCGGCTTACTTTCTGCTGGTACTTCGCAAGCCGTTTTTCAACGGTATGGCATTCACGCTATCGGTGGTGGCTGCGCTCCAGATCATCGTTGGCATCACGATCTACCAGCGCAGTCCGTTGGATACGGCGCGTGTGCAGCAAATGGTGCAGTCGGCTCCCCAACAAATTAGATCTGAAGAGGTACCACGCATGAAGAAGGTGATCCTCAATTTCAAAATTTACCTCGGTGTTGAACTGATCTTGTTGGTCTTGAGCATTGTGGTCTTGCTGCTGCTTTCATCGCCCGGAACCATCATTCGGGGCGCCGCAATGGGACTGGCCATTCAGGCTGTTTTCACGGCGGTTCTTGATCTGGCGGCAATGCGGCGCGGCGATGCCTACCTGACATGGCTGCTTTCGCAGCCGTGATGGGATCACTTCAATGAATGTTCCATTAGGCACGCTGTCTCGCCGGAGCGTCTTAACTGGAGCTTTATCAGCCGCTGCGATGATGCCATTGGGTCTGGCAGCACATGCGAGCACCTCTGAGCTAAAAAAACTCACCTATCGCCTGTTGGATATGGACTGGCACGACAGCCAGAGAAATCGAACAGTGCCAGTCCGCTTGTACTTGCCACTTGCAACTGACAAGGGTTACCAGGCACCACTCGTCGTTTTTTCCCATGGAATAGGTGGCTCACGCTACGGCTACAGCTACCTTGGGCGGCACTGGGCCAGCGAAGGATTTGCCAGCCTTCACCTTCAGCATGTCGGCAGTGACCGGAAAATTTGGACAGGGGGAAGCCCCTTCGCGGTGGTTGATCGCTTGCACGCTGCTGCACAAGAAGCTGAGGCCATCGCTCGTGCCCATGATTTGCGCTTTGCGTTGAACCAAGTGTTGAGGGGCAACTTTGGGCATTTGATCGACAGCAAGCGCATCGTAGCGGCCGGACATTCATACGGTGCAAATACCACCCTGTTGGCCGCAGGCGCCCGGGTCAAACGGCACGGGCAAATGCTTGATCTGCTCGATTCGCGCCTGCAAGCTGCCATATTGATATCGGCGCCCCCTTTTTATGGCGAATCATCCCATGACCGCATCTTGACGCCGGTCCGCGTGCCCACCCTGCACATCACGGCAACCGACGATGTGATACGGATACCGGGCTACTACAGCGCAGCGGAGGACCGCATTGCGATTTTTGATGCGGTCGGAAGCGCCCGAAAAATGCTGGCCGTGTTCCTTGGGGGTTCGCACAGCATTTTTACTGACCGCGCAGGCACCGGGGGCATGCTGCTCAATGCGCAAGTGAAAAATGCAACCTGCGAATTGACGACCGCCTTTATGCACAGCGTCTTTGGGCATGGCGAGCATGGTTTACAGACTTGGCCGAATCGCCATGCGTCGATTCTGTCGCGCTTCACTGATTTCTATTCATCGCGAACACCCGTGGTGGAGGTTTTTTGACTCCAAGTTTTGATGCTTATTTCCAAGATAAATATTTTAGCTAAACTAAAGTGTTGGCTGAGTAATCATGCATTGTCAGAATCCCTTGAGATCACCAAAATTTCAGGCTGTTCAATCTGAAAAGCCTGTCAATGATCACTACCGATTGCCGATCCAAGCAACATGAATTCACTTCGCGCACTTACCCACTCAAGGTCTATGCTGGCCAGGATGCACTGGACGCTCTGAAGGACGAGTTGACCCGCAACGGCGCAAGCCGTGCCCTTGTGCTGTGTGGCCGCAGGGCCTGCAATGGACTCTTGAGACAAGTGAAGGTTCATGTCGGCAGCATCGTCAAACATGAGGTGATGGGTTTCGATGTGCTGGTCGGAACACAGCACCACAGCACGCTGAACCACGTTTTCTAATTCGCGTACATTGCCTGGCCAAGGGTAGGCCAACAGTTGTGCTTGCGCTTCATCGCTGAGCGTAAAGTCTTGCGCATTGGGTGCATGGCGCAGCAACAGGCTGGCTACTAAAGGCAAGATGTCGCCTTTGCGCTCGCGCAGCGGAGGCACGCGCAGCTTAAAAGTGCTAAT
>Ga0209442_1001256_pt1 | contig 14535 bp, 10 predicted proteins | sample LauGreSBDMM110DD_2_FD_187565 | JGI IMG/M metagenome (GOLD analysis project Ga0209442, IMG submission 187565) | Freshwater lake microbial communities from Lake Michigan, USA - Sp13.BD.MM110.DD (SPAdes) (version 2) | ecosystem: Environmental > Aquatic > Freshwater > Lake | place: Lake Michigan...
GGGTGCAGGATGAAAGCCTCATCGCCTTCGGCGATAACTTCACGGGTGAGCTCTGATTGTTCAATTGAGGGATCGATAACGCTGTATTTATGGTTTTCAAAGACTCGGAAATACTTGTCTAAGCGAACGTCGAGGGAAGATGGCTGGATCATGGCCTCGTGGAATGGTTCGCAGGCGACGCGGCCTGCTTTGATTTGGGCGAGGATGTCGCGATCACTGAGTAGCACGGGCAGAGCCTATAGGTTTTGGGCTTACATCAGCGGATCGTTGGCCCAGAGCCAGATATTTCGGTCCTCTGGTTCACCTGCCAGGAGTTCAATATTGAAGGGGCCATCTTGTTGTCGCTGCCAGTCATTGGCAGCTAATAGGCGCGATAGCCCAGCTAGAGCCACCGGGTCAGCTAGCTCATCAGGTGTGCCGCTAAAGGCCACAGGGCCTGCATGGTCAAAGACCACGGTTCCTATTGCGATCTTTCCATTATTTGATTTCACAATTTCTATAGTTCTTGACTGTTGAGGCCAATCGATGTGCGAACCAGTGCGGATCTCCCAGAATGCATGAGACCCGTCACTGTTTCGACTTTGTGTGATTTTGTGGTCGTGTACGTGTCCCGAGAACCACAAAATAACATTAGGGTGTTTTTCAAGAAGCCTACGAAGCTCTTCTTCTAGTGCTGGTGTGCTTTCTTCCTCTGGCGCATACCCATTGAAAAAGTTTTCTAGAGGGTGATGTGAAGCCAATACTACGTACTTATCTTTTGATTCATCTAACAAGTGTGACAACCACTCAAACTGTTCGCGATGTAAACATCCTTGCCAACCTCCAAAACGATTGACGGTATCAAGGGCAATAAGTCGAAGTTCGCTACCGATATTGCGATACCAGTAAGCGGTGTGTGATTGTTCTTTATCTAAACCATGATCATGATTACAGCGCGTATGAATGTCTACCCATTCTTCTATACTCACTAGTGCGCGACGTTCATCTGCAGTAACTTCATTTGTTGTTAGATGATCAATACCTGGGTAGAGAACTGGACCAACTGCAGTATCGCCTGTGAATAAGTTAGCAAAGTTAGCAAAGTCTTTAATCCCAGATGGTTTCTGTGTTCCTTGTGCAATCAGATTAAGCTCGGCTGTTGGCACAGCGGTGCCTTGTAAGAGTGCGTCATGATTTCCATGAACAGCTAACCATCTATGGTTTAATCCTTTAGCAGTGAAAGGCTTCTCTGCTGCGGCAAGTGAGCCCCTAAAATGTGGAAAGTCATGCAGTAGATGAGGTCGATCTGCGGGCAATCCAGATGGCGGACCATCTGGGTGCCAGTAATGAATGTCGTAAAGGTTGGGATTTGATGAGTGTGCTGCCTCTGAGCGGGCCGGATCACCACTTTTTGGATGGACTAATCCACCATCAAGAATTGTTTTATACCAGTTCAATTCATTGCTTTGTGCGTTATCCACTACATCGCCTGTAATTACTACCGCATCAATTTTTGTGCCGGTTAATGGAGCTTTTGTAATTTTATTGGCCGCGACCACCATAGCCTCTAGAACTTGTGTTGTTAGAAATTCTTGAGCTCGATATGTACCAATGTAGGGAACCATCGCCGATAGTGGATTGTCAGGATCTGCAATGCGATCTAGGAATTCAAGCCGTGCTGGGGATGCAGCATCACAGATATGCAAATCACTAAGGTGAATAAAAGCTGCAATCGAGTGCGCATTAACTGGCACATCGCCTAATAGAGGTTCTCCTTTGTCAGAAAATAACTCTTTCCAAGGGCTATCGATGCTAGCGCTAGATCTAACAATTCTACTGTTAGCCGTATTAGGCATTTGATATCAGAACTTCTCTATTTGTTACTTCTAATTTCACAGCAGATCCTGGATGTAAATCCCCTGATTCAGCGCTACTCATCAAAGATTGAATCACGGTTCCGTCTTTTGTTTGGCACACGATATTTGATGATGCTCCCATGAAAAGACGTGTTAATACTTTTGCATTGGCATCACTCTCTGTCGATTTAATTGCAATCGATTCTGGGCGTACGAGAGCAACGACATTTCCTGATTCATTACCATTCCTAAGGACTGGAATCTTTTTACCAAAAAGTTGGACATGGCCATCGATAAGCTGGGCAGGAATTCGATTCATGGTTCCAACAAAACTTGCAACGAAGCTTGTAGCGGGTTTGTTATATAACGTGTCAGGAGTTTCAATTTGCTCAAGAACACCGTTGTTCATTACGCCAACACGATCAGAGAGAGCCATCGCTTCTTCTTGATCGTGTGTAACAAACAAGGTTGTGGTTCCTAAGGACAGTTGCAAGCGACGGATTTCTTCGCGCAGGTTTACGCGCACTTGTGCATCAAGTGCTGATAAAGGCTCATCCAGCAAGAGAATTTCAGGCTCAAAAGCAAGTGCTCTTGCCAATGCCACACGCTGCTGTTGGCCACCTGAAAGCTGATGGGTAAATCGCTTGCTCTGTGAATCTAAACCAACTAGATCCAATAGTTCATGTGCTTTCTTCAGGCGCACATGCTTGCTGACTTTTCTCATCTGCAAACCAAAAGCTACGTTTTCTTCAACAGTTAGATTCGGAAACAGTGAGTAGGCCTGAAATACCATCCCCATGTTTCGCTTGTGTGCCGGGGTTTGCGAGATATCTCGGTCGCCGACCAATACTGAACCTGTGTCTTGGTGTTCGAGTCCTGCGACAACGCGGAGCGCCGTTGTCTTCCCGCATCCAGATGGTCCGAGCAGGGCAACAAGTTCGCCTACACCAACTTCAAGGTTGAAGTTGTTCAGTGCGTTAACGTTTCCAAATCGCTTGGAGATGTTTCTTAGGGTCAGACTCTTACTAGACATTATTTTCTCCCTTGCGTAGAACGTTCTGGTGAAACAAGTGTTACTGCTGTTAAAACTAGGAATGGAATAATTAGAGACATCATGGAAATTGCAATCGCACCCAAAATATTTTCTTGAGCAACAAAGGTGACCCAAGTTGGGAAGGTATCCCAGTGAAGCAGGACAGTTAATGTGTACTCACCTAGTGAAAGCGCAAAGGTAATAGCTACGGTGCCGACAACGGCGCTCTTAATCACTGGGATGATTACCGTGATGATTGTGCGCCACCAATTTGCCCCGGCACTGCGCGCAGCCTCAGTTAATGTTTTTAATGGAATCGAATTCAATCCAATATCCAAGGTGCGATATGCGTATGGCAAGGCCAAAACAAAGTACAAGAACGGCAGCTCGAGCACAGTGTCTTGAACAAATTCAGGAAAAGAGATTTGGGCACCTACTGCAAAAGCTACAACTGGAATGACTAGGGGTAAAAGTGAAATACCATCAACAAATGGCCTAATTGTGGATTTTGACAGATGCAGCCAGGTCATCGTTGGAACGAGAACTATCAGGGTGATTAACACTGTTACCGCGGCAAGCCAGCCTGATCGGATAATGTAATAGAAAAACTCTTCTTCCCGAATGGCCCAAAGATATTGATCCCACCCATAACCACCTTTTGCAGGGGTTCTAATTGAAAATTCAAAAGCAGAAAGCATTGGGATGAAAACAAAGAGTGCAAGGGCAGACAACGTGATTGTTAAAGGAAGATCGAGTTTTCTCTTCATTGTTTTTGCCACCTTGCACTACGTCGTTGAATTGCTAAGTATGGAATCACGGCAAATGCAGAAATCACAATCATGACAACGCCTAGTGCCTTACCAAGATTTAATTGCGCTGCTGAAACATTTCCATCAAGCAAGCCACCTATCTGAAGTGGAGTTAAAGCAATGTCTCCAATAGTTAATGCGTTGGCGGTTGCATATGCTGAAAATCCACTAGCAAAGAGCAATAGGAATGAGGCAATAAAACTAGGAAATAAAAGAGGGATACCGATTTTGATCCAGTAATTTAACTGACTTGCGCCTAGATTACGTGCTGCTTCTGACCATTCCCGCCTCAATGCAACGATTGCGGGTGAAAAAACAATCACCATTAATGGTAATTGGAAATACAAATAGACAATTAATAATCCCAAGAATGTTGCTAGTGAGAACCGGCCGGCGTAAATGTCCCAACCAAAAAATTTAAGTACCTTTGTAAGCTGGCCCTGAATTCCAAGGGCTGCATAAAACATAAATGCCAGTGGGACTCCGCCCGTGTTGGCTAGAACACCGCTCATTACAGAGATTGTTCTTCGTAATTTTACAGGACCCCTCGACTCAATGAAATACGCTGCAATAGCACCAGGTAGGGCTGCAATTGCTGCGGAGAAGAGGCCGATTTTTATTGAGTTGATAAAACCAGATCGATAAGGCTCTTGCATGGTTGTCCGAAAGTTGTCCAGAGTAAATGTATTTTCATTGGACATGAAAGAGACATAAATCAAGCGACCTATTGGAAATAGAAAGAAGTACCCGATTATCGCCAGCAACGGCAGTGCAGGGGCAACGTTCTTTAAAAAAGAAGTAAGGGAGGCGCGCCCACGTGAAGGCGCGCCTCCCTCTATGACATTGGGTGTCATATTTCCTAATTACAAACTAGCCCATTGAGAAATGACCTGCTCGCGAGCTGTTAGTACATCAGCAATAGTTGCAGGTCCAACAATCTTTGCAGTTGAAGGAACCTTAAAGTCAAGCAGTGATGGTACAAGAACCTTCTTCTTTGTCATTGCGATTGACATGACTGGGTCTGCACCTGACTGCTGGAAGTAGTTCTGTCCACCTTGAAGCTTTGCAAACAGAGCAGAACCGGAAAGCTTGAGATCTGCAGCAGTTATATCTGCAGCTGTCTTTCCTTGGTTCTGTGAGTAAACAAACTCCTGCCACAAACGAGCGTTTGCGCAGTTAGGTGACTTAACGTTGATTGCATTGATGTATGGAGGTGCTTGTAGAACGTAATCTGTTGGGTAAGCGAACTTAAGATCTAACCCAGCAGCCTTTGCTGCGGGAATAACTCCGAGTGCGTTGAAGTCCCACATGAAACCAAGCTTTGCCGCCCCGGACACTAGGTTTGTTCCATTAACACTTACTAGTGGCGCTTGTGCCTTAACAGCCTTGAATAAATCTAGGCCCTTTTGCACACTTGAGAGATCCTTCTGTCCACCGTTACCGATACTTGCTGCCAAAACTGACATGAAAGCCTGGTTTGATGAAGTTGGGTTTCCAGTGATTCCTACAAAGCCCTTGTATGCAGGGTTTGTGAAATCTGAAGCCTTTGTTGGTGCTGGTGAGAGTGAAGTGTTGTAAACCATCGCAAGCTTTCCACCATAGTTGCCGTACCAAAGACCTGTTGAGTCCTTAGCCGCATTTGGAATGTCCTTCCAGTTAATAACTTGGTAAGGAGATGAAAGTGGCTTTGATCCTGGAGGAGTCAATTGAGCAACTACTAGAGGTCCAATATCAATTGAATCTGGTTGCTTTGACTTAGGAGCTGTCTTCATTGTGTCAATCTCGTACTGTGATGATCCATCTGGATTGTCAACAGTGATCTTCACGCCAAAAGCCTTCTCGTATGCATCATGAATCGCACCGTAGTTTGCCCATGAACGTGGGGTTGTGATGAGAGCAAGCTTGCCCTCTTTCTTAGCTAGCTTGATTAGGTTATCTAATCCGCCTGCTTCTTTAACATTCTTTGCCTGACAGATATTTACTGCTGCTGTAGCTGGTGTTGCGATTGCAACGATTCCAGCTGCAAGCACTGCAGCGGTTGCTGCAGCTATTAGACGCTTTGCGCGCATATGTGGGATCCCTTCCTAAGGATTGTGGGAGCACTATCGTTTGCAATTTCTAACAACAGGTAAAACTTGCGCGACTAACCGCAAGATTTAGAATGAACGTTTATAAGGTTTTAGATGTCAGATAAGTGACGCTAAATCAGCCACAGAATTAACAACAGATGTCGCGCCGGCGTCATGCAGGGTTTGAAAGTTATGCGCACCGCTCAGCACACCAATTACATGAGCTGCGCCATAGGCGTTTCCTGATTGCATATCAGCTGCTGTATCTCCCACGACCACACTGTTGCCTCGATCATTAATCATTAATTCATGGGCTGCAAAATTGAGCATGTCTGGGTGTGGGCGCCCACGTTCAACTTCACTCGGTGTTACCGATAAGTCAATAAGATTTTCCCAGTTCAATGTCTCAAGCAATATATCTAAGGTTGATCGGCTAAATCCTGTTGTGAGCACTACTGCGATACCACGGCTTTTTAAATCTTTAAAGAGCTCTTCAGCTCCTGCGATAGGGGTAGCGCCGCTTTGGGTAATCTCACGTAAATATGCCTCTTCAAATGCGATATTTGCCCAGTTAGCTTTTTCTGCATCACCCAGTAGTTCTGTAAAAACATGGATCTTGGACTGCCCCATGGTGTCAATTGCATACTGGGTCCATGCGCCACCTTGAGTAGGCCACAGTTCAGGTTGCGTCTTTTCAAAGGCGCTCTTAAAAGCAGTTATAACAACTCCATCATCGTTAAGAGTTGTCCCTGCAACATCAAAAGCAACCATTTCTACGCTCATTTATAACCCTTTCAGCGTTTCTTCTGCAATTGCTGGAGCCAAGGTATTTCCTCGGCCGCCAGGACCTGTGACAGAAACAATGTTGAGAGCCATGTACTGCCGATCACAAATAGCCCCATCCGTTCTTTGGCTATAGACCCCATCCCAACGTTTGGTTATTGGTGGAAGTTTGCTACCAAATAAATCACTGGCCACATCGTGAAGGTATTGATACGGAGCCTCATCTAATTTGAATTCAAATGGTTCGTCATATTCATGAGTATCCCCAAGAGTTAATGTTCCATCAGAGCGTTGCACTAACAAAAGTTGCATGTGATTCTTCGAAGCAATTGGAGTTTGTGGTGGGAGATCAGCTAATGAACTCACTTCATAGGCCGGGTAGTAACGCATTGAGTCACCATCGGCAATAGAGGTCGTAAGTTTTTCTGATAGCGCTGCAGTGCTCATCATTTGTAGTCTTACTTTGCGAATTGGTGCGGCATCGAATTTATCTTTGAAAATTGATGAATGGTCAGCGCCTGGACAGTGAATCAAAAAATCTGCTTCAAAAAACTCTCCGCCGCGAGCCATTGCTTGAACGCTGCTTGAACTACTTTTTATCTCTGTCACGTCTACATTGTTGCGCCAGGTATATTTGTTATGTGTTAATAAATGCTCGCGGAGCTCTCTTAGGACCACCCCTGGCTCAACAGTGGCATCAAGGGGACACCAAAGGGAAGCCAGATAGTTACCTTTAAGAACTGGATTAAGTTTCATTGTTTCTGTTTTGTCTAATATCTGCCACTTACGCTGGCTTGCATCTTCTTTGCGCAGGCTTTCTTCCATCACGGTCACTTCAGCTTCATTTGTTGCCAAAGTCAAAGATCCATTCGGGCGAAGCGTCATTGCGGGAATTTGATTATGAATCTCGTCCCACAGTTCGCGTGCTCGCAGAGCCGCTTGGAGTTCAACGCCACTACGACGGCCACTAACCCAGATCAGGCCAAAATTTCTCACTGATGCGCTACGAGCTTCGGCATCTCTCTCAACATGAAGTACTTCATGTCCATCTTTGAGAGCTTGGTAGGCGTGAGCGGTGCCTATGACACCACCACCAATAATGATTATTTTCACCCTTCCATGCTTCAGCCCCTGGTTGTACATCAGATTTCTAATGGGTAAAGGGTTGGTTAACCTTCTGTGCCGCGCTTGCATAAGTTACTGGCGGGTAGCATTATTTGCCCATGAGCCATTACACAGCCAACCTGCGAGATATTGAATTCTGCCTCTTTGACCTTCTGGGGCGCGACAAAGTTATGGGTACATCGCTGTACTCAGATCTTGATCGCGACACCGCAATGGGTATGTTGGAAGAGATGAAGAGATTGTGTGAAAACGATCTTGCTGAATCTTTTGTTGAAGGTGATCGTGTTGGCGCCGTTCTTAATAAAGAAACTGGGAATGTAAATCTGCCAGCATCTTTTATCAAATCTTATAAAGCATATGTTGATGGTGAGTGGTGGCGCTTAGATGCACCAGTTGAATTAGGTGGAATGAAAGTACCTCCATCTGTGCGCTGGGCAATTGCTGAGATGGTTTTAGGATCAAATCCTGGAGTGCACCTCTATGCCTCAGGTTATTCATTTGCTCAAGTTGCCTTTGTTCTTGGAACACCAGAGCAAAAGAAGATTGCAAAGCATATGGTTGAAAAGCACTGGGGCGCCACGATGCAGCTAACTGAACCAGATGCTGGTTCAGATGTTGGTGCTGGTCGCAGTAAGGCTGTGGCTCAACCTGATGGAACGTGGCACATCACCGGATCAAAGCGCTACATCACTTCAGGTGATGCTGACTTCTATGACAATGTTATGCACTTTGTGCTCGCTCGCCGTGAAGGTGGCGGACCTGGAACTAAAGGTCTTTCACTATTTTTGATTCCTAAGTTTATGTTTGATTTTGAAACAGGTGAGCTTGGAAAGCGCAACGGAGTCTTTGTTACTGCGCTGGAAGATAAAATGGGTCTGAACATCTCTGCCACATGTGAAGTTCAATTAGGTGAGCATGAGCCGGCAGTTGGCTATCTATTAGGTGAAGTGCACCAAGGTATTGCACAGATGTTTAAAGTTATTGAGTTTGCCCGCATGATGGTTGGAACTAAAGCTATTGCAACACTTTCTGCTGGATATCAGCAAGCTTTGTCTTACGCCAAAGAGCGTGTGCAGGGTGGAGATATGAAGGTAATGAATGACAAGGCTTCACCTCGTGTGACCATCATTAAGCACCCAGATGTGCGCCGCTCATTAATGGTTCAAAAGTCCTATTCCGAGGGCATGCGAGCCCTTGTTCTCTACACCGCCTCGATTCAAGATGAAATTGAACTTGCAGTTAAAGCTGGCGATAAAGAGCGCACTGAAGATATGGAAAAGCTCAACGATCTTTTGCTTCCAATCGTTAAGGGTTATGGCTCAGAGAAGTCTTGGACTCTTCTTGGTACTGAATCGCTACAAACATTTGGTGGTGCTGGCTTTACACGTGACTGGCCAATTGAGCAATATGTTCGTGATGCCAAGATTGACACGCTGTATGAAGGCACAACTGCTATCCAAGGTTTAGATTTCTTCTTCCGCAAGATTGTTAAAGATGGTGGACGGACAATCGGTTTACTGAGTAAAGAAATCAAAGCCTTTGCTGATGCTGGTGGTTCAAATGCTGAAGAAAAGAAAGCGCTACTTAAAGCATTAGATGATCTCGGTGCAATTATTGGTGTGCTAGTGGGCCATGCTATGGAGTCACAAACAGATGCAGTCAAGATCTACCAAGTTGGTTTGAACACATCACGCTGCCTCATGGCAGTGGGTGACATCATCACTTCATGGCTACTACTTCGCCAAGCAGATATCGCAGTTGCAAAGATGCCAACAGCTACAGGTAAAGATAAAGATTTCTACACCGGTAAGATCGCTGCTGCGCAGTTCTTTATTAAGAACAACTTGCCTCATATCAGTGCAGATCGCGCCATTGTCGAAGCAACTGATGGCTCCATTATGGAACTACCTGAAAGCGCCTTTTAAACCGCTATCCTTGCTAGATGTTCACGCGCTATAAAGGAGAGATCCTCACCTTACTCGGCGCTATCTTTTTCTCCTTTAATGGTGTTATTGCCAAGTTAGTTTTAACCTCTGGCCTCTCATCCATGCGTTTAACGCAGGTGCGCTGCGGCGGAGCTTTTGTATTTCTTGGCATCTTTATGTTTATTCGCTACCGCGATAGGTTAAAAGCTAAAAAACAGGAACTTCCTTGGCTTTTTGCTTATGGAATCATCGGTTTTCTTCTTGTCCAGACTCTGTATTTCGTGGCTATCCAGCGCCTTAACGTCTCTGTGGCTTTAATCCTTGAGTTCACAGCCCCAATCTGGATTGTTCTCTGGCTGCGCTTTGTTAAGCACAAAGTAGTGCCCCAGTTGATGTGGATTGCGATCTTTTTAGCATTTGGCGGACTCGTTCTTATTGCCCAGGTTTGGAAAGGCCAAACCTTAGATCCCATTGGTGTTAGCACAGCACTTCTCTGTGGAATTGTTTTAGCTGGCTTTTTCTTACTCGGTGAAAAGCTCACGTCTACGCGCGATGTTGAATCATTAATGGTTTATGGACTTGGCTTTGCATCTGCTGCGCTAGCAGTTGCAATGCCGCTCTGGTCATATCCGGTAGATATCTTTTCCAAATCAATGAATCTGCAAGGTCGCTTTGAAGCATTTGATCTACCGGGCTGGGTATTAATCGCCTGGGTAATCATTATGGGAACGATTGTTCCTTACATGCTTATTCTTAAAGGTTTGAAATTACTCTCTGCCTCCACCAGTAGCGTGATGGGGATGGCAGAGCCAGTACTCGCTGGAGTGTTTGCATGGATCTGGTTATCTGAAACATGGAACTTCATTCAATTAGTTGGTGGAGTAACAGTGATAATTGGAATTATCTTGGCCGATAAGGCCCGTTCAGCTGCGCATTAATCAAGCGCCGAAGGAATTATCTTCCGTTGCTCCAGCTTCACGTTGTTGTGTCCAGTCTTGTCCGCCACCAGGGTTCTGTGGCATGTCATAGAAGCGGGCATAGTGAAGTTGAGCAGAGACAGTAATCGTTCTTGTTGGTCCGTTACGGTGCTTAGCAACAATTAAATCTGCTTCACCTGTTCTATTTTGCTGGTCATACATATCATCGCGGTGAAGCAAGATAACGACGTCAGCATCTTGTTCGATAGAACCTGATTCACGAAGATCAGAGAGCATTGGCTTCTTATCAGAGCGCTGTTCAGGGGAACGGTTGAGCTGCGAGATAGCGATAACAGGGATGTTGAGCTCTTTGGCCATTAACTTCAACTGACGAGAGAACTCAGATACTTCTTGCTGGCGGTTTTCAACCTTTTTACCTGATGACATCAACTGCAAGTAGTCGATAACAATGAGCTTTAAGTTATGTCGTTGCTTCAGGCGGCGTGCTTTAGCACGGATCTCCATCATGGAAAGGTTCGGTGAATCATCGATAAATAAGGGCGCTTCAGAGATTTCACCCATACGACGGGCAAGACGTGACCACTCATCCTCTGAGAGCGTGCCGGCACGAATGTTATTTAAACCAACGCGGGCTTCAGCAGAGAGCATACGCATCGTGATTTCAGATTTAGACATTTCAAGAGAGAAGATGACAGAGGTTTGTCCCTCATGAATGGATGCAAATCGGGCGATATCAAGACCCAGAGTTGATTTACCCATCGCAGGACGCGCAGCCAAGATAATCATGTTACCTGGATGGAAACCATGAGTGAGTGCATCAAGATCTTTAAATCCACTCTTCACACCTTCAATACCAATACCTTTAGAGATAGCTTCGATCTCATCAAGTGCTTGTGGAAGTAGAGATGAGAGTTGAATGTAATCCTCTGATGCACGGCGCTCTGTTACGGCATAGACCTCAGCTTGTGCTTGGTCCACCATGTCATCGACTTCACCTTCGGAGGTGTAACCGAGTTGAACAATCTTTGTTCCAGCTTCAACCAAGCGGCGCATGATTGCATGTTCGCGAACAATCTTTGCGTAGTAACCAGCGTTTGCGGCCGTTGGAACAGATGAGATAAGAGTGTGAAGGTAGGGAGCACCACCAGCACGCGCAATGTCTCCGCGCTTAGTTAACTCAGATGAAACTGTAACTGCATCGACTGGTTCACCGCGGCCATACAGATCAATAACTGCGTCGTAAATTAACTCATGTGCTGGGCGATAGAAATCGCGATCGCGGATAATTTCAATAACATCTGCAATTGCATCTTTAGATAAAAGCATTCCACCGAGAACAGATTGTTCTGCGATCAAATCTTGTGGTGGTGTGCGTTCAAAATCTGCACCAATGGAAGAAATATTGTTATCGCGCGGTGCGCGGTTACTAGGAAGTTCTGCGATGCTCACGCGTATAACCTCCCATTAGCCACTGACAAGTGAAATCCTTGTATGCGTAACTTAGGTGCCACCCCCTCTCACACGCGAGAATCGCTGCGGGGTGATGGGGATAAAGCTGTGGGTAAGTGGGTGGATAAGCGTGTTTTCCTGTGCACAAAGCGGTGGATTAAATGTGGGTAACTGGGCAGAGGTCACCCCTAATCTGAAAAAGCGCAGGTCAGAGGCGCATCTTTTTACAGTGGGCTGTGCACAAAAGTATTTTCGGCAATCTTAAATCGTGAGATTTATAAACGAATACGTTCATTACTTGGATCAAAGAGTGGCTCTGCGCAAATTACTCCGCTGCGCCAGGTGCCAAAGAACTCAACATCGACCTTTGTCCCAACTTCAGTCTGCGCAATTGGCAGATAGGCATAAGCAATCGCCTTTTTTATTGTGTATCCCTGCCCACCAGATTTAATACGCCCAACAATCTTTTCACCAATACGAATCGGTTCAGAACCAAATGGCACACAGGTGATGTCATCAAAGGTAATGGCAACTAACTTACGGGTCAGGTTAGCTTGTGCAGCAACTGCAGCCGCTTTACCGTGGAAATTCTCTTTCTTCAGAGAGACTGCAAAACCAAGACCTGCCTCATAAGGATTAGTTTCAGTATTAATCTCACCAGCCCACGCGCGATAACCTTTTTCAAGTCGCAATGACTCAATTGCTCTGTAACCACAGGCTTTAATTCCCTGTGATTTACCTGCCGCCATAATCTTTTCCCACAGCGCTAAGCCATCTGCAACTGGAAGATAGAGCTCCCAACCAAGTTCACCAACGTATGTAAGTCTGGTGGCGCGCACTTTAATATCACCCACAGTAATTTCTTTAGAGTTCATAAAAGGAAAAGCTGCATGTGAGAGATCAGCATCGGTGAGTGATTGCAAGATTGTTCTTGACTTTGGACCCATCAAGGCAAAGCAGGCAAGATCTCTAGTGATGTTAGAAATCTCAACACCATCAAAAGAATGTTCTCTGCGCATCTTTTCTAACCAACCAAAATCGTGCACAGAGAAGGCAGTTCCTGTGACAATAAAGAATTCATTCTCATCTGTTTGTGTCACTGTGTAATCAGATTCAATGCCAGCTTTTGAGTTAAGTGCTTGTGTGTAGGTTGTCTTACCAACACCCTTCACAACGTTATTTGCACACACATAGTTAAGGAATTCCCCGGCCCTTGCCCCACTAATACGGGCCTTAGCAAAGCTAGATTCATCAAACAGGCCAGCATTATTACGCGTTGCATTGTGTTCAACTTGAACAGCGCTCGACCAGTGATTTCCTAGCCAGTCTTTAGGGCGCAGCGCATCGTTGCCGATATTGGTGGAATAAAAATTGACGCGCTCCCATGATGATTTCTCACCAAAGACTGCGCCTTGTGCTTTATGCCATTCATAGACAGGGGAGACAAACTTTGGTCTGGCTGATTTGCGCTCTTCACTGGGGTAGTGGATGTCGTAGTACTGCTCATAGTTCTCTGTAATGCGCTTTAACGTAAAGTCAGGGGATTCATAAGATGCACCAAAGCGTTTGATGTCCATATGCCACAGATCCATTGTTGGCTCACCGGCAACAACCCATTCAGCAACTACTTTGCCAATTCCACCTGCTCCTGCAATACCGTGGGCACAAAATCCTGCAGCAACAAAGAAACCACCAACAGCGGTTTCACCTAAACAGAACTCGTTATCTGGTGTGAAGCCCTCAGGACCATTAATAAAACTCTTAATTCCAACCTCTGCCATCTTTGGCACACGCTTTTGTGAAGCTTCAGCGATATCTGTAAAGCGATCCCAATCCTCTGCCAATAGCGAGTTATTAAAATTAGCTGGGATGTCATCGATATTGTTGTAGTCAGCAGACCAGGCCTTTGATGTGCGCTCATATCCGCCCATAAGTAAGCCTGAAACTTCTTGGCGAAAGTAAATGAGATTGTCTGGATCACGAAGTGATGGCAGGAATGGTGCATCTTGTGGCATAAAGTTTTCTGTAATTAGATATTGGTGACTCATAGGAACAATTGGAACGCGAACATTGACCATGCGTGCTATTTGCGGTGCATACATTCCACCGCAGTTAACAACGATTTCGCATTCAATCTCACCTTTATCGGTGACAACACTGCTTACTCGTCCATTAGTTGTTTTAATCTCAAGAACACGGGTGTGTGTAAAGATCTGCACGCCTTGTCTGCGAGCACCGGCTGCCAGCGCCATTGCTAACTGCGAAGGATCAACTTGGCCATCTGAGGCCATATAACAGGCTCCCACAACACCTTCTAGGTCGATAAGAGGGAAGAGATCTTGAGCCTCTTTAGGTGAAATCTCTTTGAGATCTAAACCAAATGTTTTAGCCCAACCAATTTGTCTGCGAATCTCTTGCATGCGCTCAGGAGTGGATGCCAACTTAATACTGCCGCACTCACGCCAACTTGGGGGTGTCTCTGTTTGTTGGAGTTTTCGATAGAGATCAACGGAGTGCATATTCATTAAGGTCAACGTTGGATCTGCCCGCAGTTGACCCACAAGGCCTG
>Ga0209442_1001259_pt1 | contig 14528 bp, 16 predicted proteins | sample LauGreSBDMM110DD_2_FD_187565 | JGI IMG/M metagenome (GOLD analysis project Ga0209442, IMG submission 187565) | Freshwater lake microbial communities from Lake Michigan, USA - Sp13.BD.MM110.DD (SPAdes) (version 2) | ecosystem: Environmental > Aquatic > Freshwater > Lake | place: Lake Michigan...
GAGAGCGGTTTTCTCCACGGAGATCGAATAAAAACGGGTGATTAGCATCCCATAATTATCTGAGCGATGAGACACGTGTCAACCACATGCGTCAGCGCTTGCTATGGACAAAGCATCGGAAATGTTCGGTGCGAAAAAGCAACTCTTGCCAGATTTGGACGGGTGATGTTTTGACGCCAAAGCCATGGGGGGACGATGATGGCGGGGAACGATGGTGCTACAATTTCAACGATGGCCCGGTAGCTCAGTCGGTAGAGCAGAGGATTGAAAATCCTTGTGTCGGTGGTTCGATTCCGCCCCAGGCCACCAATTTATTTATTACTTATAAGACTCCGGTGTTCAATGCTACTGCTCTAGTCTTGTGGGCAAGTGGTACGGTGGTAGCGTGAATTACATTCAAATGATGACGCCGAAACCTTGTTAATATCAAATTGATATTTGAAGTGCAAGTGCTGTTATCAATTTACCCATAAGATATTTCAGGTGGGTAATCCATGAATCAAGTTATAATGACTATAAATTGCTTAAATAAGCGGCTCAAATATAGTATTTATATAAATGTTTTCTTGTCTGTGGTTGTAAGGCCATAGCACGAAAAGGTTTGCGGTCAATTGGCCCATGTCATTTTTTTAAGACATCAATGCGATTTTCCTAGATGGATCTAAAAGGATTGAAATGAAAGCTGTGATTCTTGCTGGAGGCCTCGGAACTCGCATCAGCGAAGAGACATCCACAAAGCCAAAGCCCATGGTTGAGATTGGCGGCAAGCCCATTCTTTGGCACATCATGAAAATTTACTCCCATTACGGCATAAATGATTTTGTGATTTGTTGTGGCTACAAGGGTTATGTTATTAAAGAATATTTTGCCAATTATTTTTTGCACATGTCTGATGTGACTTTCGATTTGGCCAATAATCAGATGAAGGTTCACGAGCGCTTCTCAGAGCCTTGGCGGGTAACCCTGATAGATACTGGAGTTGATACGATGACGGGTGGGCGTTTGAAACGAGTCGAGCCTTACATTAAGGATGAAGAGGCGTTCTGCTTTACTTATGGTGATGGTTTGAGCGACGTAAACATTTCAGATCTGATCGCTTTCCATGACTTGAAAAATGCCAAAGCAACACTGACAGCCACCTTGCCACCAGGCAGATTTGGGGCGCTCGATCTGGATGGGGATAGGGTTTGCAGTTTCAAGGAAAAGCCAATGGGTGACGGCGCCTTGATAAATGGTGGATTTTTTGTGTTGTCACCATCGGTGATTGAGCTTATTAAAGATGACGCCACTATTTGGGAGCGTGGCCCGCTTGAGGCTTTGGCTCAACAGGGGCAACTGAGGGCTTTTGAGCATTCAGGTTTTTGGCAACCCATGGACACACTAAGGGACAAAACATACCTCGAGGATTTATGGGCCAGCGGAAAGGCCCCTTGGAAGGTTTGGCGATGAACCCATCGTTCTGGCAGAAAAAGCGCGTCTTTCTTACGGGGCACACCGGATTTAAGGGAAGTTGGATGTCTTTGTGGCTCCAAAGCTTGGGGGCAGAAGTTACCGGTTTTGCACTTGCTCCTTCAACCCAGCCCAATTTGTTTGAAGAGGCGAATATTGGCGAAGGAATGAAGTCCATCATTGGCGATGTTCGGGATTTGGTTGAATTACAAAAAGCGATGCAGCATGCGCGACCAGAAATTGTTATCCACATGGCGGCACAACCACTTGTTCGCTACTCCTATTTGAATCCTGTTGAAACCTACGCAACCAATGTCATGGGCACGGTACATCTATTGGAGTCTTTGCGTCAGATTCCAGAAGCTAAGGCCGCAGTAGTTGTAACCACCGATAAATGTTATGAAAATCGAGAATGGGATTGGGGATATCGTGAAAATGAACCCATGGGCGGCCATGATCCATACAGCAGCAGTAAAGGATGTGCAGAACTGATTTGCTCCGCATACCGCTCTTCATACTTTAGCGTGAATACATCCTCAAGTAACCAGTGTGCAATTGGAACAGCGCGCGCTGGCAACGTCATAGGGGGTGGCGACTGGTCACAGGATCGGCTGATACCAGACATTCTCAGAAGCTTTGAACAAAAACAATCTGTTGAGATTCGAAATCCTCTTGCCATCAGGCCCTGGCAGCATGTGATGGAACCGCTGCGAGGTTACTTGACGTTGGCTGAGCGTTTATATCAAGATGGTCAGTTATTCGCAGAGGGTTGGAATTTTGGTCCCATCAATGAAGATTCGAAGCCTGTCGACTGGATTGTTGAACAAATGGTGGATATGTGGGGCACTGGTGCTGGCTGGTCTGTCAGCGACGTGAACCATCCGCATGAGGCCCACAGCCTGATGCTGGATATTTCAAAAGCACGCAAGCGCTTGAATTGGCGTCCGGTTCTCCATCTGAAAGAAGCATTGAAATTAACTGTTGACTGGGTTAGGCAACGGCAGTGTGGAGCAGATATTCGGAAATTGACCTTGGGTCAATTAAATACGTATCAAACATCGATTTACGGATAAAAAATGCAGATGGCAAAAACGCAAGATATTAGGCAACAAATTGCAAAATTAGTGGACGATTATGCTGCTATCGCACTAGCGCCGCAGGTATTTTTACCTGGTGTTTCTATGGTGCCACCTTCAGGTAAATTGCTGGATGCGACAGAACTCAAGATGATGGTTGAAGCATCGCTTGACGGTTGGCTCACAACGGGGCGCTTTAACGAAGAGTTTCAAAATAAATTGGCGGCATTTATTGGCGTAAAACATTTAATAACGGTTAACTCTGGATCGTCAGCCAATCTGGTGGCATTCAGCACCTTGACTTCACCAAAGCTAGGTGACCGTGCCATTCGTCAAGGCGATGAGGTAATTGGTGTTGCAGCTGGTTTTCCCACCACCGTAAACCCCATTCTCCAATATGGCGCAGTGCCTGTTTTTGTTGATGTGGATATCCACACGCACAACATTGATGCGAGCAAAATTGAGGAGGCAATCACATCCAAAACCAAAGCCATCATGTTGGCCCATAGCCTGGGCAATCCTTTCAACCTGGATGTGGTCACTGCATTATGTAAAAAATATGGGCTTTGGCTCATTGAGGATTGTTGTGACGCGCTGGGGAGCACTTACCGTGGAAAGATGGTTGGCACCTTTGGAGACATCGCTACGCTTAGCTTTTATCCTGCACATCACATTACCATGGGTGAGGGAGGGGCTGTTTTCACAAACAGCGATGAGTTGAAAACAATTGCAGAGAGTTTCCGTGATTGGGGGCGGGACTGCTACTGTCCTCCGGGAAAAGACAATACATGCGGTAAGCGATTTTGTTGGAAGCTGGGTGGGCTTCCTGAAGGGTATGACCATAAATATACATACGGTCACCTCGGGTACAACCTTAAGATCACAGACATGCAGGCCGCGTGTGGCCTGGCACAACTCGAAAAAGCTCAGAATTTCATCAAGGTGCGCAAGGAAAACTTCGCCTTTCTGAAGGAGCGCCTTTCTGATTGTCAAGAATTTTTACATTTGCCACAAGCAACTGAGCATTCCGATCCATCGTGGTTTGGGTTTCCTATAACCCTAAGGGCCAACTGTCCGGTTTCTCGTCTTGATCTGTTGACTTACCTAGACCAAAACAAAGTTGGCACACGCCTGCTATTCGCGGGAAACCTGACTCGACAGCCGTATATGGAAAATCAGAAATTTCGAATCAGTGGTGAGTTGGCCAATACAGACAATGTGATGAACAATACTTTCTGGATCGGTGTGCAACCATCACTGACAAAAGAAATGCTCGAATATGCTGCGCAAAAGATCGAATCCTATTTGGGCGTGAAATTCTGAGCGAATTGCTTGACCATGCAAGAAAAAACCTTTGCTCCACACCGTTTGCGAAAGACAGTGCTAGACATGGCCTATGCAGGTTCAGCGGTTCATATTGGCTGCGCCTTTTCGATCATCGAAATTCTGGCGGTGCTGTATCGCAAACATTTGCGCTTTCCCGGCAATGACCCTTTATCGGTGAATCGAGACTACTTTATTTTGAGCAAAGGCCATGGCGTCATGGCCCAGTACGCCTGCATGCGTGAGCTTGGCTGGTTGCCAGACAAGGCCTTCTCAGGTTATTTTTCTGACGGAAGTGATCTCAAGGGTCTGTCCGATTCACGTGTAGTTGGTTTGGAAGTCACATCTGGGTCACTGGGGCATGGATTCTCTGTCGGCGTGGGTATGGCGCTTGGGGTGCAACTCAGAGACACTGACCAAAAGACATTCATACTTGTTGGCGATGGAGAAATAAATGAGGGGCCGATCTGGGAAGGCGCCTTGTTTGCGGCCCATCACAAATTAAAAAATTTGATGGTTATCGTCGACGAAAATGGATTTCAAGCTATGGGTGAGACCAAGGACATCTTAAATTCAGGGTCAATTCTGTCCAAGTTTGAAAGCTTCGGATTCGTTGGGTGCACAGTTGATGGGCATAACGAAAATGATATCGATCGAGCCATTCGCGATCTTTGGGACATGAATACAGATCAACCAAAGATCCTCATTGCAAGAACAGTCAAGGGCAAGGGCGTGCCGTTTATGGAAAACGACAATAGTTGGCACTACACGCGTTTAAACGCCGAAACACACGCGGAGGCGGTTGCCTCATTGGCAAAGGGCGCTTAGCATGAGAGCAGCATTCTCCAGTGCATTGATAGCCTTGGCCAAGGCTGATCCCAATGTGCTACTTCTGACGGGCGATCATGGCTATGCACTTTTTGACGAGTTTCGACACATGTGCCCCGGTCAATATATCAACGCCGGTATTGCAGAGCAGAACATGGTGGGTATGGCGGCTGGACTTGCGCGCACGGGCTTTCGGCCAATTGTGTATGGCTTGAGTGCTTTTATCCCTATTCGTGTTTTGGAGCAAATCAAGCTTGATGTGGCCCATGATCGACTGCCAGTGATATTTATTGGTGATGGTGCAGGTTTTGTTTACAGCCACTTGGGGACAAGTCATCAATCTACCGAGGACATTGCTTGTGCCCGTTCTGTACCTGAGCTTCAGGTGTATTCGCCTTCAGACGAGTTTGAAATGCAACTGTGCATGAGACATGCTTATGATTCGTGTGCATCGGTTTACCTGCGCATGGGAAAGTCTGATCTTGGTGTTATTCATCAACAATTACCTGAGGTTGACTTGGGTGGCTTGTTAAACGTAAAGCGTGGGGCCAGCAACGGCATCTGTTTCATCGCAACAGGATCTCTGTTGAGCTGTGCTTTGGACATAGCCAAATTCACTTATCCTGAAGCGTCGGTTTGGTCGGTCCCATTTATTAAGCCGATTAACAAGTCACAAGTTTCAGAAATTTGTCGTTTGTCTCAATGCGTTGTAACGTTCGAAGAGCATTCAATCAATGGTGGGTTAGGCTCTCTGATAGCAGAAATATCAACCGAACATTCACCCGTTCGTATTTTGCGCATCGGCGTGAGCGATAGATATTCGCAGCACTGTGGAACATATGAATACCTTCGCAAGGAGCATGGCTTGGATCGCCACTCTATTGAAAAGCAGTTGCTTGCATTTTTGAGCTAACGCCCTCAAGATCAATGCATATTGCAATCCTTGGAGCAACCAGCCAGATCGCTAGGGACTTTGTGGCTGCTGCGAATTTGACTGGGATTTATACGTTCAGTCTTTATGCGCGCAGATCCGATGCAGTTAAGCAATGGGCTAAAAGCTTATCCTTAAATCACATATTGCAAGTGCAAGGATTTGATCAATTTGGATCAGGCCCCAGTTACGATGGCGTCATCAACTTTGTTGGGGTGGGTGATCCTGCCGTGGCGCAATCAATCGGGCCCTCGATACTTGACATCACGCTTGAGTTCGATAGTCTGGTTTTGAATTACCTCAACAAGAATCCGGAAACCAGATACCTGTTCCTGAGCAGTGGGGCCGCTTACGGATCTGAATTTTTCGATCCGGTCAGTGATCAATCACACGCCAAGTTCAGTATCAATAAGCTTAAGGCACAAGATTGGTATGGCATAGCAAAGTTTCATGCTGAATCTAGACACCGTGCGTTGGGGGCTTTGCCAATCATTGACATCAGAGTGTTCAGCTATTTCAGTCGTACACAAGATATATCTGCCAGATTCCTTATCTCGGACATACTGCGTGCCATCCGAGATAAGACACAGTTCATGACAACGGATCACAACATTGTTCGTGACTACCTGCACCCAGTAGACTTTCATGCACTTGTGAATTTGCTACTTAAAGTGCCTGCTGCCAACGCAGTGGTTGATTGCTACAGCTTGGCGCCAATAGACAAAATAAGCATGCTGGACGCCATGCAGGAATCCTTCGGGCTGACATACAAATATGTAACGGAGAGTGGTTTAGTCAAGGCGAGTGTTATCAAGTCAAACTACTACTCATTGAATCGGCAGGCGGCAATATACGGATATCAACCGAAGTTGACCGCACTGGAAGGTGTGCTCAAAGAGGCCGAGTTCATTCTTAGGCAACATGGCCCGAGCTCGTCGTAAATAGAGATGTTAATTATTGCCATAGGTAGGTTGACTCAGTTTGCACTTTTATTGCTTACGCTACGGGCAGCGACAGAGTTCTTGTCGCCTGCCGAGATGGGGAAGGTATCGATTGTTGCTGCGACAGTGGCATTTTTCGCTTTGTTGCTGATCAACCCGGTTGGAATGTTCATGAATCGCCGCATGCATGCATGGGAAACCCAGGGCTTGATAGCCGAGCATTACGCTTATTTTTGGCGATATCTTTTCTTGGTAAACGTGTGCGCTGCGATCACGCTTGCCGCATTGAATTGGTTTGATATTTGGAGGTCAAGCATTGAAATTCATTGGTTTATATTTCTTGTATGCGGAAACCTGATCTTTGCAACATTGAATCAATTGGTTATCCCCGGCTTGAATATGTTCGGATTCAGAGGCTGGTTCGCATTTCTCAACGTGGCGACTGTAGCAATGAGTTTGACTCTTGCTGTTTTATTGGTGCATGCGATAACACCTGTTGCCGAGTATTGGTTAAGTGGCCTATTGATAGGCCAAATGTGTGTTGGGTTGATGGGTAAGCGGGTTTTATATAAAAAGTTAAATCATGTAGAAGGTAAAACGAGAGGGCATGTAAAGCTGACCCAGTCTAATGTGTCTGCGCTTGTGATGTACGCATGGCCTGTGGCAATTGCCGTTGGATTAGGGTGGGTTCAAAGCCAAGGATACCGTTATTGGATGGAAAGTCAGTTAGGCTTGGCAGAACTTGGTTTATTCGTTGCTGGGTTCGGTATTAGCGCTGGCTTGATCTCCGGAATAGAGTCCATCCTTTCGACATATTCACAGCCAAAATTCTATAAAAGTCTTGAAAATAATAATCTAAGTGGGAATGCTGACGCATGGGTAGAGTACGCACAAGCCATCGTGCCTGCAATGTTACTTACCACAGTTTTTATAATAGCAACCGCCTCCGAACTTACTCAAATGTTTTTGGGTGAAAACTTCGCACAATCGGCCCAGTTTGTCATTTGGGGCGCAGCGGCAGAGTTGGGTAGAGTGGCAACTGCTGCATTCAGCATGGCAGCTCATGCACGCATGAACACCAAAACACTTCTGTTGCCAAATCTGGTTGGGGCAACTGGTATTATTGTGATGCTGTCACTTTTGGTACCGCTGTATGGCTCGATGGGAGTGGGTATTGCGATTGTTCTTGCTTCCGTGACATCATTGATCATCAGCGCTATATTGACAAAAACCTACTTAAATATGACCTTGCCTCTGAAAATATTTGTTAAGAGTGCATTGATGGGGGCGGGACTTTGGGTTCTGGCTGCAATGATCAAGCAGGGCATGAGTAATCAGCAAGGCATTGTTAAGGCATCTATTATTTTGTGTGTGATCGGAGTATATTTTATTGTATGTCAGTATTTTCTCCTGCGTCCATCTTTGAAAGATGAGACATCCGCTAGAGCCGCCAATTAAAAACTTTTAGCATATGATGCATTTGGCTATATGCAGTGATATTAAAGAGTTTAAAGAAGATCAATTGCGAGATGAGCAATGGAGTCGAAAGTTTCCTGGGTCCGGCTGGATAACTTGTCTTTATGACCTGGCCGCAAGGTCATCCATCAATATCTCTTCTGGAGATATTGCAATACAAAATATCAAATCAAATAAATGGGTGGCAACTGATGTTTATGTGATTCAAGATATGGCTTCAAAGGAGGCCGAAGTTTTATTGGCGTTGGGTGCGAAACCATTCCTGATAACCTGTTTTGAATCACCCCTTTATGCACCAAGTTTCTACCGCAATATTGACCATATTGCTGATAAATTCATCTATAAAATGGGGTTTCCTTTTACAGGTAATCAGTTTGGAATTGCTGGATCAATGGGTAGGATGGGGTTTAGATTCCCAACATTTTATGTGAAGGATATAAAAGACATCCGCCCCTGGAGTCCTAGAAAAAATCTGGTTCTGGTTGCGGCCAACAAATACAAAGTCAGTAAGGTATTTAAGGCAAGCCGACTAAGCATGAGGGGGTTAATGAGGCAAGTAAAAACTTTGGCCTGGAAATTATTTGATTCCAATTATCGACACGCACTGGCATACTCGCTGCACGATCGACGACTAGAAGCCATTGAACACTTTTCTGCTGGCAAAAATTTTGATTTATATGGCAAAGGTTGGGATCGGTGGGATGAATTGCCAAGCACTTGGACGAGGCGACTCGAACAATTGACCAGAGGGAGATACCAGGGAGTTTGCCAAGATAAAATTGATTTAATATCAAATTATCGTTATTCAATCTGCTTTGAAAACATGGCGATGCCAGGATACATCACAGAAAAGATGATTGATTGCTTTGTGGCTGGAACTTTACCCATTTATCTTGGCGCACCAGATGTCGAGAATTTTATGCCCTTAAACTCATTTATTGATATGCGGGTATTTCAGTCACTTGACCAAGTTGATGCTTTCATGAGTTCGCTAGATGATAAAACAGCAATGGCCATGATCATGGCCGGTCGAGATTATCTAAAAACAGAGCTGGGTCAAATGCACAGTTACGAAGGTTTTGCTGACCAAGTGTTTAAATTAGCAATGACATGTTGAACATGACGGTAAGTATCTTGTCATACAACCGACCTGAATATTTACGGGAGGCCTTAATTTCTGTTTTATCGCAGACGATGCCGCCAAATAAAATATGCATAAACGACAATGGAAGCGAGACGCGAGTTTATGAACACGTTAAGGACCTGTTGAGCGAAAGAGTAATTTGGCAGGGAGCGGATGTCAATCGACCGTTCATATGGAATTTCCAAAGGGCCATGCATGATTGCGACACCCGATACGTGATGATGCTCCATGATGATGATAGGCTGTGTGCCAACTTTCTTCAATCGCAGGTAGAAATTCTTGAAAAGAATAAAGATATTATTGCGCTTTCTTGCAATGGTCACCTGATTGACGAAAATGGCGAACGCATTGGAAAAACAGTTACATCAACCAAAAGAGTTGAAGCTGTGGAACATTTTTCATGCGGTGGTCAAGTGGCTTTAAAGTACGCATCGAATTCATGTATTCCATTTTCTCCAACGATATATAGATTTGATGTGGCAAGTAAAGTTAAGTTGAAAGAAGACTTTGAAAAGGTTGTGGATGCAGTATTTTTCTGCGATTTAGCGGAATATGGGTTAATTGCATATCAAACGAACCCATTGTATGAGTGCCGTTTGCATGCTGGGCAAGATTCCACACACTTCCCATTCGATTTGTTGAATCGACTCGAAACATTTTATGGATCTAGAAAATGTTCAAATGAAAGTGAAAGATATTTGTTGAATGTCTTATTGCAAAATCAAAATGCCATAAGAAGGCTTAAGCAAATCAACATTGCCTTAAAACGTGGGCATTTAAAAAAAACAATAAATTTGGTCGCGGATCCGAGTTTTAGAATCCGTCATGCCTTGCGTGCAATTTGGGCGCGCATAGGCGAGAGACTGATGCGAAATACATAAGAGATATTTGCAATGAAAATTTTAAGACATTGGCTGATGGCTTTTCTGCACCCCCGACCTCTGATTGGACTTTTTTATCTCCCCAAGTATTTGATGCAATGGTTAAAGTATTCAATTGCAAGCAAAGAAAAAAATATCGGGTTATCAGATGCCCACCCGTGTCTGGGTGACTGGACCACGCACACGCCGTTCGATGCTCATTACTTTTATCAAGGTGCATGGTTGGCTAGAAGAGTGGCCATAAATAATCCCTCCAAGCACACGGATATTGGCTCGAGCGTATTGACCATTGGCGTATTGAGTGCAACCGTTGAAACAGTATTTGTCGATTTTCGCCCACTCCAGGTGAATCTGCCTTCGTTGACTTCCTTGGCTGGGAATATTCTTGATCTTTCATTCGCAGACAACTCAATTGAATCTTTGTCTTGTCTTCATGTGATCGAACACATTGGTTTGGGGCGCTACGGTGACCCGTTAGATCCCAAGGGGAGCATCAAGGCGGCTGCAGAACTTCAGCGTGTGTTGCGTCCGGGAGGAAAACTGTATTTGTCTTTGCCGGTCGGTCGTGAGCGTGTCTGCTTCAATGCGCATCGGGTCCATGCCCCATCGACCTTATTGGGCATGTTTGCTCAAATGAAGCTGATGGAGTTTTCACTTGTAGATGACGAAGCGCAATACATTGAGCACGCATCGCTAAAGAATGCTGATAAACTTGAATATGGTTGTGGGCTTTTTATATTTAAGAAATTGTGAAAGTTCTTTGTGTTTTTGGGGAGCATAACTATGGCAACCCTGAGCGAGGTGACAGCTATGAGTATGTTAATTTTTTGCCAGCATTGCGAAATCTTGGTCACGAAGTAGTTTTCTTCGAGTCATTTAATCGCAGTCGATATCAAAATTTCGCGGCACTCAATCGAAAGCTGCTGGAAAGAGTGAAAACGTATCGGCCCGATGTTGTTATATGTGTGCTATTGGGTTACGAAGTATGGCTAGAAACGCTTCAACTGATATGTGATCAGTCGACTGCAACATTGATCAATTGGTCAACGGATGACTCTTGGAAGTATGAGCAATTTTCTAAATTGGTTGCTCCTGTATTTCATTTATATGCAACAACTTATGCAAGTGCAGTTGAAAAAGCCAAAAAGGATGGACATAAAAACTTCTACTTGACGCAGTGGGCTGCAAACTCGAACTCAATGCAAAAACCATTGCCTGCAAGCGAGTGCAAGTATCTAGTGACATTCATCGGAACGGCATATGGTAAACGCCCACAATTGGTGTCACGCTTAGCTGAAGAGGGAATAAAAGTAGAGTGTTTTGGTTTTGGATGGAAGAATGGGCCTGTTCATGCAGAGGACATCCCTCGGATCATGAGAGAGTCTGTTATCAGTTTGAATTTTGGTGATTCAGGCGTTCAGTGGAAAGGTATCAGACCGGTACGCAGCAGGCAGATAAAAGCCAGAATATTCGAGGTCCCAGGCGCGGGCGGATTTTTAATAACAGAACATGCAGAAGAATTGAAGAAATTCTATTCCCCCGATGAAATTGAAACATTTGAAGGCGTGGAGGAGCTTGTCAGCAAGATTAGAATATATTTGAAGCATTATGCGTATAGAGATCGAATCGCCAACTCTGGATATCAACGAACTATTGATCAGCATACATACGAACTTCGTTTCAATAAACTGCTTGATGCCGCTAAGAACAAGAAGATAAACAGAGCCGAACATTTGACCAGCGAGATTGACATGGAAATGTTCTCAGTCATCGAAAAAAAGCACCAGGTAGGCATTGCCTTGCGCCTTTTTGGGCAATTGTGGCGGTTCCCTTTTATCTTGCTGTGGGGCAAAGTGCGTGGACCACGTGCTGCGAGAAGGCTCATGTTTGAGTTGAGCTGGCGATTGATTGGGCGCAAGACGTACTCAGCATCTGGCTGGACAGGACGACTGTTTTATCAGGAAAGTTAATGCGCGCACCAGTTAGTGTTGTCATACCCTGCTATCGATGCTCGGACACAATAGAGCGTGCAGTGGCGTCAGTGATTCATCAAACGCGTCCACCCAATGAAATTCTTCTGGTTGAAGATTGCAGCAATGATGAAGGTATGACGCTTGCCGCATTGCATCGACTGGAAGAATCATATCGTGAACATATTTACATTCGGGTCATACAACTGAATGAGAATGTGGGACCAGGTTGTGCAAGAAACGAAGGTTGGAATTTGGCGCAAGAGACTTATATTTCATTTTTGGATGCAGATGACAGTTGGCATAAGCGCAAACTGGAACTTCAACACCAGTGGATGGACGCGCACCCCGAGGTGATGATGACTGGGCACAAAAGTTTATTATTGTTACCAGATACCAAGCTGGCTGAGGTAAGCAAGCAACTGAAAGCCCAGCAGGTGCATGGTCGTGCCATGCTGATATCAAACCCTTTCCCAACAAGAACGGTCATGCTTCGGAGAAATTTGCCTTGTCGCTTTGATACCAAAAAAAGGCATGCCGAGGATTATTTGCTATGGCTGCAAGTAGTTCTGGGGGGGTGGCCAGCCTGGTTCATTGAATCCACGCTTGCCTACTCATACAAAGAAGATTTCGGACAAGCTGGCCTGTCCAAAAATTTGTGGCAAATGGAACGGGGCGTGCTGGATGCCTTGAAGAGAATACGTCGTGAAAAATTGATCTCGCGTGCGGCGTGTCTTTTCGCCATGCTGTTTTCAATATTGAAGTTCATCAGAAGACTGATATGGGTACACGCTTATTACAGTTGGAAAAAATGAACAAGCTGCCCACATTCAAAATCACAAAATGAAAATATTTTTGTGTTAATGGGTGGAGTTCTCATGAAACATGCTGAATTGAAACTGCATAGGCTGGACTTGAAACCCACCATACTTTTTGTGGCAACAACGCCCTTTGCGGTGAACCCATTTTTGTCAGCCCACCTGGTTGCCTTGTCGGGCAAGTACAAGGTTGTTCTGTGTGTCAACGTTGAGGCTTATGAACTGCTACCCACATTAGCTGATTTAGTCAAAGTAGTCCATATACCATTCGCCAGAAAAATGGATCCGCTGAGGGATTTAATAAATTTATTTCAGCTGTTGATATTGGTTGGGCATATCAAGCCACTGTCTATTCACAGCATCACGCCCAAGGCTGGACTGCTGGCGATGCTCGTTGGTTATTTGCGACGAGTGCCAAATCGATGGCACACCTTCACAGGCCAGGTTTGGGTCACAAGAAAAGGCTGGAGTCGTTTTTTGTTAAAAGCGCTTGATCGACTGATTGTTACATTGGCAACGAAGGTATTTGCAGACAGTAAATCTCAATGTCGATTTTTGGTGGTTGAAGGTCTGGTCGATCGAGATGGCATCGGTATGTTGGGAGCAGGCTCCATCGCTGGTGTCGATTTACAGCGTTTTAAGGTGGATCCCATTGCACGTCGCAGACTGCGACAACAAATGGGTGCAGTGGAAGAAGCCTGCGTCTTTATATTTGTGGGCAGATTGGCCCGAGACAAAGGGGTGTTTGACCTGGTTCAGGCTTTCAAAAAAGTGGCAGATACGGGTGAAAGCGTAGAACTATGGTTGGTTGGTCCGGACGAAGAGGGGCTGCTCTCTTCGCTACAGCAAGCAGGAAGTGATTGCACGGCTCCAATCAGGTGGCTAGGAAAAACAGCTGAACCAGAAAAATACATGGCAGCTGCCGATGTTTTGGTGTTGCCCAGTTATCGTGAAGGTTTTGGATCGGTCATCATTGAGGCGGCTGCTTGCGGCATACCTGCCATCGCTTACCGCATCGATGGTGTCATAGATGCGGTTGTTGAAGATGAAACAGGAATTCTCGTGGAAGCGGGCTCGGTCCAAGACTTGGTGACTGCTATGAACGCCATCCATCAAGATGGCAATCGCAGATCCCATCTGGGAGAACGTGCGCAAGAAAGGGCAGGGCGAGAATTCAGCAGTCAGTCTGTCACAGCTGCTTGGCTAAAACATTACCGCGATGCGTTGGGTACTTGAGCCCATGTATCTATCGTCCCCCAACCTCCTTCCACAATAAATACAACCCACTCCCCACCACCACGCAAGCCCCCAAAACAACAGCCGAGTCCGGCACATTGCCGAATACCAACCATCCCAGCGCAGACATATAAATGATTTGCTGATACAAAAAAGGGCCCAGAACCGCAGCCGATGCTCGGCGGTGAGCCAGTGTGACGCAGTAATGTCCCAGGCCACCGAGCAGGCCGGTCAGTGCGATCCAGCCCCAGGTGCTCCAGTGTTGTGGGGTTTGCCACTGCCAAATTCCAAATGGGGTGAGAACTACAGCAGCTACCGCTGCGGCCAACCATTGGGTCGCCTCTGCTGATTCGGTTTTTGCCATGTGGCGCGTCAACAAATTAAAACTGGCGTACAAAATCGCACTCATGAGGGTAAGCAATATCGCCGGGTGAAAAGCGTGCGACCCCGGTCGG
>Ga0209442_1001261_pt1 | contig 14489 bp, 11 predicted proteins | sample LauGreSBDMM110DD_2_FD_187565 | JGI IMG/M metagenome (GOLD analysis project Ga0209442, IMG submission 187565) | Freshwater lake microbial communities from Lake Michigan, USA - Sp13.BD.MM110.DD (SPAdes) (version 2) | ecosystem: Environmental > Aquatic > Freshwater > Lake | place: Lake Michigan...
GTCAATTACACGAAATATTACACGCTTGATATTTCCGTCTATAAGTCGTTGATTTATAATGGTTTTTTACGAGCCTGGATTTCTGTTAATCCGTAGGTCCCTGGTTCGAGCCCAGGTCGAGGAGCCACCTAAAAAAGCATCGTCAAAAGCGATGCATTTTCCTTATCAGCGCCACAACTTGTCGCGATCAGGGCTTCTGGATGACTTTTCGCCCTGTGATTTAGCAGAGTTATTGCACAGATATTACACGGTCGATGGCTTAAAGCAAGCGGAAATATCACCTATGGTGACTTCCCCCCCTACTCCATTTCTAGCATCGTTATGGTCTTGAGAATTGGGGTAATGCCATAGTTCCCTTTTTATGACCCCACTTTTCTACGAATCTAGGTTCCTTTTGTGAGTCGTTCGTTTTGAGGGAACATAAATTTGCGCGCATCAGCGTCCATTTCTGCTTTGAAGCTGTGGCGGCCTTTAAGGGCCTCAGCGCGTTGGGCCGCTGGCCTTGCATTGATGAGGTCCAGCAGTCGCTTGACATGGGGATACTCCACCCATGTGGCGTCCCCGGTGCCTAGTACGTAAGGCAACATACGCGCCCACCCCCAAAATGCCATGTCGACAACACTGTAATGATCGCCGACCATGAATGCTCGTCCGGCAAGATGCTTTTCTAGTATTCCCCAATGGCGATTTGCCTCGTAGTCATAACGATTCAATGCATAGGTTTTGGGTTCTGGTGCCATGTGGCGAAAGTGCACGGATTGACCAGAAAAGGGACCGATACCGCTTGCAATAAACATGAGCCAAGAGAGTGTCTCTGCGCGCTCTGGGCTCGACATATCTGTGGAAATAAATTGATTTGCCCGGTCGGCTAGGAAAAGCAAGATGGCATTGCTGTCAAAAACCGTCACTTCGCCATCAACGATTGCTGGAACTTTGGCATTGGGATTGACAGCAAGGTAATCGGGGGCAAATTGTTGACCCTGTCTTGTATCGACCGGTAAGGCCTCATACGGCAAGCCCAACTCTTCGAGCAAAAGTGCAATCTTCATGGGGTTGGGAGCGGCGTTGTAGAAAAACTTGAGCATGTTCTCTCCGGTGGAATCGGTTGCAAAATATTAGAGCATTCTAGGTAATGACTTCGCGATTGAAAAATCCTCCGACCTGGAGTAATTGCATCGCTCTGCCTCTGATTCGTTAAGTATTAGGTGCCTAGCTTAAAACTAAGTCCGGTTGGAATAAGTCAATGTCCAACCTTAGACAAAGTTCCCCGGATTTTTTACATCGTTTGAGCAAAACTAGGTGGCAGGTAACTGGGAGGACCAAAATGAAAAACAGGGGGGTACGGTGGGGTAAGCGCAGGATGGTTTTTGAAAGTGGTACCCCACCCTGAGTTGCATAAGTACATCATGCAATCTGAACACCACAACTTTCGATTCAAAACTGGCAACTTAGATTTACAAGATACCAAGCGATGTTTTATTGGTATGTTTAGTGGTATGTAAGAAAGAGAAATGCGTCCGAAGGCGTATTTTTACTAGGTCACTGGCTGTGAGGGAGGAGTTGGTCCCCGAACACAGTATGTCGAAGAGCGAATTACTGCTGTTGTACGTTGGTGGCCATGACTGCCCTCAGCTGGAGCGGATCGTCTGGGGCCGCTCCGGGACCGAGCAGATCGCATGAACCTCGATCTTCGCATCGTCCGTAACGAGCCGCTGAATCTCGATGGTCGATGACACCGGTGGGGCATCAAGTGGATCCCAGATTCGATCGCGCTCGGCTTGAATGGCCGGCACATCGTTCATATTGGTCACGAAGACCGTCATGTAGATCACGTCGGCGATCGTTCCGCCTGCCTCCTCGACGAGGGCACCGATCTGCTGGAAGATCCGAGCGGCCTGTCCTGCCGCATCGTGGGGTGCCACCCGGTCGCCATTAGCGTCTCGAGCGGTCATCCCTTGAGTGAACAACAGCGCCCGACCGGACGGCACCACAAGCGCCTGAGATCCGGGATATTGGATTGGTCGCTTGAAAAAGTCAGTGGATACTGCGGTTTTGGATGTCATGTTCATACCTCTCGATGAGTTGGAGACGACTTATCGCCGCTGAACGGCATTCCTGTTTCTTCACGAGATCGAGCGACGCCGAGCTGACGTCGCATCGTGATCGACGGCGGCCACGGGATAAGCTATTCAACCGCTCGAGACGCAGTATAGAACTCAGTCAGGCATCGAACCGCGAGCGAACCCTTGATTTCCTGCCCCTGTGGCAGGTTCACCATGGAAATTCAACGTTAGCAGAACCCATAGCGTTTCGACGAATGCGTCGGGCGCAGGCCTAGCAGCCCACGCTGGCAATGCCCCATGCCCGCCACTGCCCGCCCAACGCACGCGCATTCTCATGCGGAAAGCTCATACTTTGTGTTCAATACGCGCGGTCACATAGAAACATTAACGCGCCACTTTGACGACCTGGTGCGCAATGCCAGCGTGCTGAGCCACGCGGTAGCAGCCTGGTTGGAGGCGTTAGCAGGTGACGTTAGCCAGACCTAACGTAGCTTTTCGCTGACAGGCTGTATCTATTTGATGATCCGCCAACTGCAATCAATTGCACGGGGTATTCCACGGTCTGCACTTCACGGGCTGCTCAATATGTCGAGTTCGAGCCCCGGTTCAGGAGCCGAACTTTTTGCATTCATCGGCTGCAAACCCATGCCTGATCTCATTTTTTCGCCGTAAATTCAACTTTCTCAAAACAGTTGAAATATGCAACTGTTTTTCAAGTAAAACAAGTAAAAAAGAAATAATGCGCAATTGCCAATAACCTAGTACTATTAAATTCCCACAACCACAAAAGGGCCGAGGTAAGACACCATGAATCAACATTCTAAAAAGACAAGTTTTCTGCAACTCTCGCGGCGTCATTTAATGAAGGCATCGGCAACTGTGCCATTTTGGTCATTAGATGTTTTTGCGCAAGCAGCTGGAAGATCTGGCATTCTCCGGGTAGCAGCTCCTCACAACCCCTCCACGCTCGATCCGATGACGGGGCGTTCTGGGCCTGACCATGTCTACCTTTACGCACTGTTCGACACTCTTTTAGAGTGGGACTACAACGCACTGACTCCTAAGCCAGGGCTTGCAGAGTCATGGAGCTTTTCAGACGCGAACACCCTCATCCTTAAGTTGCGACGGGGCGTCAAATTTCACGATGGAGAAGCATTTGATGCAGAAGCTGTAAAGGCCAATCTCGAATGGGGTCAATCAAACGAGAAATCTGCTGTAAAAGTTGATCTCTCATCGATTGACAGTATCCTAGTTCGAAGCTCTCACGAGATTGCTCTCAAGCTTAAGCGGTCTGATCGCGCCTTGCCCCTTATCCTTACAGACCGTGCAGGCATGATGCGTTCCCCCAAGGCTGTTCGCGAAAAGGGAGCTGCCCACGATCGATCACCGGTAGGAACAGGCGCTTATAAATTTGTCAGCTGGGCTGACAAGGATCAGGTTGTACTCACAGCAAACCCAGATTACTGGAAACCCGATGCAGCCAAACTCGAGGGAATCGTCTTTAAAGTCATCGCCGAGCCACAGACAGCTTTGCGCTCAGTGGTAGCTGGGGACAATGACCTTACCTACTATGTCCCACCTCAACAACGAGCGGTAGCTCAGCGCTCAAACAACTTAGCTATCAATATCGGCCCTTCACTCCAAGTGGGGATGCTGTATTTCAACTATGCACGAGGCCCACTTAAGGACGTGCGAGTTCGACAGGCAATCAACCATGCAATTGATCGTGCGCTATATATCAAGGCAACTGCTGGAGGTCTAGGAGAGGTAGCAGATATGGCTTTGCCAAAGTCACACTGGGCCTATGCACCTGAATTGGCGAATTTTTACAAATATGACCCAGACCGGGCGAAGGCCCTTCTGAAAGAAGCCGGCTTTCCGGATGGTGTCGAAATACATTTGATCGCATGGAGCGATCAGGTGTCAGTTCAGAGAACTGAGGTCTTGATAGAAATGTTCAAGAAAGCCAATATTCGTCTGAAATTAACGACTGGCGGGGGTGTTGAAACTGCAGGGCAGTTCTTTGGTAAACAAGAAGGCGATATGCATCTGTCTTTCTGGACAGGTCGACCAGATCCGTCGCTCACTTACGACTTGTTGTTTGCCGAGGGCTCTTTCTTTAACGCTGGCCGTGGTGCAACTCCTGGCATGGCAGCTTTACTTTCCGAGGCACAATCCGGTGCCACACAGGAATCTCGAAAGACTGCCTTTGTTAAGGTTCAACGCGCAGCTCTCGAGAATGCATTGTTCTGTCCCATCATGTTCGATGTACAAATGGTTGTTCATACCAATCGCCTAAAAGGCTACCAACCCAATCTCATTGGCAAGCCAAAATTCGAGGGCGTATCACTTAGCTGATGTCTGAACTCCAAAATTCAACCCTCGAAGAGTCGGAGGTGCTTGAGCTTTGTGTGCTGAGATATTTGTTGCACGAAAGGGCTCAGAAACAAGGTGACCAGGTCTTCGCTGTTTTTGAAAATGGCGAAACCTGGACTTTCAAGCAAACCCTGCACGAAGTTCAACGTACTGCAGCGGGTTTGGCATCTCAAGGGGTTCGACAAGGCGATCCTGTGATGTTATGGCTAGAGCATGGGCCAATCGCATTGCGTACCTGGTTTGCAGTTAATTACCTTGGGGCAATCGCAGTACCGATCAATCTGGCCTATAAGGGCAATCTGCTAGAGCGCGTGCTCGAGAACTCTCAAGCAAAACTTATGATTTTGCAGGCGAATCTAATCGAACGCCTTGAGGCTGTTAATTTATCTTCACTTGAGTGCTTAGTCACAGTCGGCCAAACGAGTGCCTTAGCACGCGACAAACTGCGAATGATTGACGAGACTCAATTGGGCCTTTATGGGACATTTACACCAGACCTAGAGAAATCAATTAAACCTAGTGATGTGCAAATTATCCTATATACATCTGGAACAACGGGACCCTCTAAAGGCGTTTTGTGTTCCTACCAGCATTTATGGACATCCGGTCACAACGTCTATTTTCTGACTGCTAAAGACCGGTACATGGTCAACTTACCACTTGCCCATGTATCCGGAGTGTTGCCATGCATGCTGATGCTCTCCTTAGGTGGTTCGATCGCAATTGTTGAGCGATTCCAAACAAATCGGTTCTGGGAGCAAATCAATGACAGCCAGACTACTTTTGTTATTCTTCTAGGCGCCATGGCAAAATTTTTGCTATCGCAACCTGTCACTGAGGCAGAGCGCAACAACACTCTAGATGTGATATTGCTTTTGCCCTATGACATGGACATTAAGCCTATGCGTGAACGATGGGGAGTAGATGTTTACACCTCGTTCAACATGACAGAGGTATGCTGCCCGATCATGTCAGCCCCGAACCCTCCAGCACTGAGTTCTTGCGGGCAACTGCGCCCCGGAATTGAAGCTCGAATCGTCGATGAGGACGATATGGAAGTCAGCGATGGCACAACCGGAGAACTGATATTACGAACTGATAAACCATGGAGCTTTAGCCATGGTTATCACCACAATCCTGAAGCTACAGCACGAGCCTGGCAAAACGGCTGGTTTCATTCTGGCGATGCGTTCCGCCGCGATATCGAGGGTAATTACTACTTCGTAGATCGCATTAAGGATACGATTCGTCGACGTGGCGAAAATATTTCTTCGTTTGAAGTAGAGGCAGAAATCCTGTCACACCCTGCGATTGAAGAGGCAGCAGTCGTTGCGGTTCCAAGCGAACTTGGTGAGAACGATGTGCTGGCAGTCGTCACACTCAAGCAACACCAAAGGCTAAGTCCCAATGAGTTACTCGAATACCTGGTGCCTCGACTTCCCTACTTCATGGTCCCACGTTTTGTTCGCTTCATGGACGAACTACCTAAGACGCCTACACTAAAAATCGAAAAGCACGTTCTACGTCAGCAAGGTATCAAAGGCACTGAAGTATGGGATCGCGAACTAGCAGGCATCAAAATAGGCCGCAACACCTAGCCATTTGAAATCTACATGAAAAATGAACGGTGACTTAACCGAGGCTCATTCTTTTCTGCTCGTAGGATCGAGTTCTTTACGTAGCGCTTCCCCCAAACTGTTGAAGGCCATTGCAGTTAGCAAGATGGCAAATCCGGGGGCCAGCATTTGCTCAGGTGCGAGTTCCATGCTTTGATAGGCACGAGCAAGCATTGCCCCCCAGCTTGGGTTGGGAGGCTGTATTCCTAGACCAAGAAAACTCAAACTAGCCTCAGCCAACATAGCTGCTGCCAGCAAAATCGTAACTTGAACGATGACTGGTTGAAGCACATTGGGAAGGATATGTCGCCAAAGGATATGCAAGGTAGATGCGCCAAAGCTTCGCGACGCATCTACATATAGATTTTTGCGTACGACAAGCGTTCTGGCTCTGGCCAAGCGCGCCAGTTGGGGTGAAAAAACAATTCCTACTGCAAGCATCCCATTGGTCAGGCCTATACCTAGAGCACCAGTGACAGCAATGGCCAGTACGATGGCGGGGAAGGACAACAGGGTGTCCACAATGCGTCCGATCACATCGTCAATCCAGCCACCCATATAGCCTGCCCAAATACCAATTGGCACGCCTAGGACAACTGCAATACCGACAGCAAGCAGGCTTGCATAAACTGCTACTCTGCCACCAAATAACAACCTGCTAAAGATATCTCTGCCTAAATCATCGGTACCCAGCCAATGGATTTCAGACGGCCTACTAAGCATATTGGACAGATCCTGATCCGTAGGTGAATGCTGTGCAAGATAGGGAGCCGCCAAAGAGAAGGTAACAAGCATCAACAAAAAGAAAAAACTGGCTGCTGCAGACTTGTCGCGCCGAAGCCAACCTGATAACCAACCCAACACAGTGGGCGAGGAAAAGCTTAACTGTTTCTGCTTCATATCATTTGGCCCTTGGGTCTAATAACCCATAAAGAAGATCTGCAATCAGGTTAATAACCAGCACAATGAGGATCATGACCAGCACAACGCCTTGAACAACTGGGAAATCTCTTTGGAGTGCTGCCCCCACAATCAAACTACCCATGCCTGGGATTGCAAAAACTGCCTCAATTACAACCGTTGCACCGAGCATTCTGTTTGCAAGCAAGGTCAGAACTGTCAACAAATTGATACCAACGTTTTTAAGCCCGTGTTTCCAAAGAATTGCAGCTGGACTCAAGCCTTTGGCATGTAATGTACGAACCTGCTGCGAGGACAGCAACTCGATCAATGACGCCCGCAGTTGTCTAGAAATTTCAGCAATACCGCCAGCGGCCAAGGCCAAAGCAGGGAGAAATGCATGATGGACAGACGCGAACGGATCCTTCGTGAGAGGCACCGCACCTGTGACGGGGAACCAACGCATGTCCAATGCAAAAAAAGAAATGAGCATCATCGCAAGCCAAAAGTTTGGGATGGCCATACCAATAGAGGCTATTGACATGACGAGGCTATCGATAAACCGGCCCTGGCGGCTCGCAGCCCAGACACCCAGAGGCGCGCCGATCGCAAATGAAATAAACATTGCGAGTACAACAATCAAAATTGTATTCGGTAGATGTCGAGAGATGGAAGTGGCGACCAGTTCACCCGAAAGTAGTGACTTTGATAAATCACCTTGAACCGCTCCCCAGACCCAGGATGCATATTGAGTTAAGAAGGGCTTGTCTAGGCCATAAATTGACTTGATCTCTGAAATACGCGCCTCGGTGGCACTTTCACCTGCAAGGGCAATTGCAACATCCCCAGGAATAAGCTTCAGTAATCCGAAGGAAACAAGTGTGGCAAAAAGCAAGACTGGCAATACCTGCGACATTCGACGCCAGAGCTTTCCAGCTGAGCCGATTCGATTAATCATACTTATTAGCATAGGCTAGCCTACGGATTCATTTTGCAAGGAAGTTGAGGGCAAAACCGATTCACCGATAAAGCCACCATTTGTATCTGCTCGGTGACAGGCAATCCAATGTGAAGGTCTGATTTCACGCCATTGTGGTCGAAACTGTTCACACTGGCGCTCAGCAAGGGGACATCTAGTGCGAAAGGAACATCCCGATGGCGGATTGACTGGACTGGGAATTTCACCCTTCAGCATGATGCGTGTTTTGCTGCGCAAATGAGTCGGGAGCGGTTCCGGGTTGGCTGACAGAAGAGCCTGCGTATAGGGGTGCAAAGGATTTACAGAAACAGTCTCTGCCGGCCCCAACTCCATTAGACAGCCAAGGTACATGACTGCGATCCTGTCGCTAATGTGCGAAACCACCGACAGGTCATGAGTGATAAACACGTAAGTGAGATCAAACTCGCGTTGAAGTTGTTTAAATAAGTTGAGGATTTCACCACGGATAGAGACATCCAATGCCGCCACTACTTCATCACAAACCAAGACTTTAGGGCGAAGTACGAGAGCCCTAGCAATCACAATGCGTTGTTTCTGTCCGCCAGAAAATTGATGAGGGAAGCGATGGGCATGTTCATGAGAAAGCCCAACACGTGTCAAGGCGTCTAAAGCTATTTGCTCCATGTCGAAGCGTTCCTTTTGCCCCTGAACCTGAAGCGGCTCCATCAGCGAATCGATAATTCTCATCCTCGGATTGAGGGCTGCATTGGGATCCTGAAAAATAATCTGGTAGTTGCGTCGATGGTTTCGAAACTGCTTGGGCGATAGCTTCGCCGGATCCACTGCATCTTGAAAAATACGACCTTCAGTCGGCTGCACAAGAGACACTAAAGCGCGTCCCAATGTAGTCTTTCCAGAACCTGACTCACCAATTACACCCAGTGTTTCACCTCTGAAAACATCAAACGAGACGCCGTTAACTGCCTTGACACTCCCCCGCTGTCCGCCCAATGAAAAGAAGACCTGCAGATCACGAACCTCCATCAAAGCATGCGCCAATGTATCATTCCTGCTCATGGCAATGAAACTCCTTGCAGACTTAGTCTGTCCGACTCACAGCACCGCACCTGCCGCATCGTTAATCCGATCGGTTTCAACGTTTGTTCCGTATCACAGGCCGGTGTGAAGTGGTCACAACGGGGCTGAAAACGGCAGCCTGACGGCATAGCGTTCAACGCTGGTACTTTCCCTCTGATCGATACCAGTGGTTCATGGCGTTTTGCAAATTTGGGGAGCGATTGCAATAGCCCAGAGGTATATGGGTGTTGAGGATCAATTAGAACGTCGTCGATAGGTGCGTCTTCTACCACTTCTCCCGCATACATCACTAGCATTCGGGTACATGTTTCAGCAACTACACCGAGGTCATGTGTAATAAATAGCAAAGCAGTTTGTGTTCTTTCACTGAGATCGCATAAGAGTGAAGTAATCTGTGCTTGAACCGTGACATCTAGCGCGGTGGTAGGCTCATCTGCAATGAGAATTTTTGGTTCACAAATGAGCCCCATCGCAATCATCACTCGCTGGAGCATGCCGCCGGAGAGCTGGTGAGGGTATTCGTTATATCGTTGCAAAGGGAGGGGGATGCCTACCAAGTGGAGTAGATCCAGTGCCCTTTCTTTTGCTTCTAGGGCACGATCAGGAAAATGCGTACTGAAGGCCTCGCTGATCTGACTGCCAACGGTGAATACGGGATCGAGCGCACTCATGGGTTCCTGAAAAATCATTGCCATCTCTCGTCCACGAACACTGCGCATGTTTTTGTCAGAGAGAGAGGATAAATTGCGGCCTTGCAACAACACATCGCCCGTTATGGTCACTGAGCTAGGATCAAGCAAGCGCATCAGCGCAAGGCCAGTGACCGTTTTACCGCAGCCACTTTCGCCAACAAGACCCACTCGTTCTCCAGCTGAAATCTTGAATGACAAATCACGAGTCACTTGCAATGGACCCGATCGAGAATTAAAAGCGATCGAAAGGTTGTTAACCTCTAGCAGGGGCAGCTTCTCTGACGGATTCATTGAGTTGAAAGATAGAACATTATGATTTTCTACTTGCTATGTGTATATTTAGCAGTCCTCACCAGGTGTCGATCGCCATACCTGCTGAAGCTTCCGGGGAAGTTAAGCTAGCTTCAAGAGCTCCCACCAACCATTTGCGTGTATCCGCTGGATCAATCACTGCGTCGATCTCAAGCATAGAAGCCATATTGATCGCGCTTCCTTTCTTGTACTGCGACTGAACTAGCTCCTCAAATAACGAATCACGTTGAGGGCCCTCGGCAACAGCTTCAAGCTCCTTACGGTAGCCTAAGCGCACATAACCTTCCAACCCCATGCCTCCAAATTCACCGGTGGGCCATGCAACGTTGAGCATTGGCGCATGAAAACTGCCAGCCGTCATTGCCATAGCGCCCAATCCGTAACCCTTGCGCAGTACGACACCAAAATAGGGAACTCGCAAGTGTGCTGCAGCAATGAACATTCGACTGACATGCCGCACCTGTGCTTTTTCCTCGATGTTAGGGCCAACCATGAAGCCTGGGGTATCAATAAGACTCACTATTGGCAAAGAATGTACGTTACATAATTGCATAAATCGCGCTGCCTTGTCTGCTGCGTCGGCATCAATGGCACCTCCTAGGTGCAAAGGATTATTAGCCAACAATCCAACGGGTCTTCCTTGTAGCCGCGCCAATGCAATGTGTATGCCTTTGCCAAATCCTGTGCGCAAGTGCAGCAGACTATCACGATCAACTATGCCAGCCATGGCGTCAAGAGTATCGTAAACACGAAGGCGATTTTCTGGAACCACTTCTCGCAAGGCTAAGGGGTCTGGTGCAATCCAGTCAGTAAGCGACCCTTGAAAAAATGAAAGGTAGTGACGAGCAACGTCTACTGCCTGAGCCTCATCTTCGACCAACACATCAATGACACCATTTGAATGTTGTATCGCACTAGGACCGATCTGCTCAGGTTGGTAAACGCCAAGGCCACCGCCCTCTACCATTGCTGGCCCACCCATACCGATATTGCTGCTCTTTGTTGCAATGATGACATCACAACACCCCAGCAAAGCGGCGTTACCAGCAAAACATCTACCAGTCACTATGCCAAGGACTGGGACCTGCCCATTAAGACGCGCGAACTTAGCAAAGGTGGGGTAATGCAATCCCGCCACGATTGGTACATCAACATCACCAGGTCTGCCGCCTCCACCTTCGGCAAAAAGTACAACTGGCAACTTATTTTGCAGCGCAACACCAAGAAGACGATCAGTTTTCTCATGGTTTCTAATGCCTTGAGTACCTGCTAAAACAGTTGCGTCGTAAGCCAGTACGACTGCCTTAGCTTTTTGGGAATCAAACAACGAACCATTAATGCTACCGATGCCCGAAACCATTCCGTCCGCAGGCGTGTTGAGTATCAAATCATCGACATCGCGACGATTGCGTTGAGCAGCAACGGCTAGAGCACCATACTCAATAAAGCTATCCTCATCACACAAGCGCGCAATATTTTCCCGCGCAGTTCGAAAGCCTAATTCGTGCCGCTTGGCTACTGACTTCGGACGGTTAACATCTAAGGTAAAGGCATGACGATCTAGAACACTTTGCAGATCCGATCGCACCTGACCACCTTGCAGTTTCCGGTCAATAGACTCGGGTTCTTCAACAACAGGGACACTGATAGATGGGTTCATATCCACGCTATGTGATTCATACAAAAGAAGGGTAACTCCAACGTCAACCAGCTCTCCTGCTGAAAAAAGTAGTTCGCTTACGCGCCCTGACGTTTCTGCACGTACCTCATGCTCCATTTTCATTGCTTCAAGGATGACCAGTGTGTCACCTCGCTGGAAATCATCTCCAGGCTTTACTTGCCATGCGACCACTTGCGCCGGCATCGGGGAAGATATTCCCTTCATTTTTTCTTCTCCAGTAAAGTTAGGGAAGGCCTCACTAACTGGCGCTGAGGCGCAAGTTGGTCCGAGTGTTTTAAATGATAACAGTAAGGCATGCAATAACTAATTGTTATTTAAGACCTGCTGGTGTGGTTTTACACCATTAATGAGCGGAGAAAGTTGTGCGCCTCAGTACCCTACCTAGAACCTGAGCCTTCACATTAGCAAGGAGATAATTTGCGAGATATCATCGCCTTCAATCCAAGTTTTCCCAACACCTCTGGCTATGAGCTTTAAATGGGAGAAGCGCCACATGTTTCTCACGCAAGGGATTAATACAGATTTCTGAAAATAATCAAACAGGGATTGCAAATGGTAGAAAAATTCGAAGTGTGTTGTTATCAAGGCTTAGTTCGCCCGCATCAGACTGACGTATCCGGCGAGATGCGCATGGATGCTGCAACGACCCTTCTAATTGAATCTGTGGATGCATATTTGTCACTAACGCAACCATCCAATACTGTTTCAAAAAATGACGCAGCAGTGAGCAAGCAAACTGTTACAGCAATCACTCTGACTAAAACTAAATCTCCTCTACCAAAGCTTGGAGAAATCGTAACTTGCTTAATCAGTGTTCTGTCCGACAAAGCTTTGAAGCCATTGTTGTCAGCTCAATTGATCGGTATTCACGGCAAAGCTTGGTTAGCCACCATCGAACTTGAAGTAGAAGATTCTGGGAGTCTGTGGAAAACCAAACTCGGGGCAGATCAACTAAATTGGCCACCTATGCGACTGATACGTCGGTTGCAAAAAACACAATGCGACCAAGCTGGTCACGTGAATGTTCAGGCGTTTATGGAACTTGCGGATGAGGCAGTCGCAGTTCTTTGTATTCAGTCTCTACCTGAACTGCCCCGTATGCAGGTCGTTAAGGCACGCATTAGTTTCAAGCATGAATTATTTGAAGGCGATATGGTCAGTGTCTTCAGTGGTATTCGCAGCATTACCTCAACAGGCTTGGATGTTGTTCACGGCATCGTCCATCAACCAAGTGGACGGTTGGCGTGCATCTTGGAAACACATATCGCTGTTCTTGATTCAATTGGAAACACCAAGCAATTCACAGAGGTCGTTAAGACCATTCCTGGCGAATTGATCAATGACTGGCCTAGCTTGCCCTGCGCTCGTGAACCCGCCCTTCCCCGCGTCGCTAATCTGCCGCTATCAAACTCGCTAACCAGCGTAATGGCTGTGGTGGATGCCTGGGATGCCGATGAATTTGGTTTCATGAATATGCGCGCAATAGTCAACCTATGCTCTTCAGGAGCGCGGCAGTATTTGGCGACTATCGGCTTAACTGGACTTCGATTTAGCCAAGAAAAAATCACGGTAGCAGCGGTTGACTACCTCATTGAAATTCACCAGCGACCACGCCTAGGCAACAATATAACGGTTCGCTCCGATTACCTGTCCCACACTGGAAAGTCGCTACGTTTCTCGCATCATTTCATGGATTCAAATGAGGGGACAGTTTTTGCTACTGTTGAAATTGTTGGCGTCATGTTGGACCTTTCAAGCCACAGATCCACGGAGATACCAATGGATGTCCTTGAACATTTATCGCGTGTTAATTGAACCTTTTCAATTGGTTTCAGCTTTTTGACACAGTCAATGAGCCTTCTACGGATCAGTAGAAAATTTTCTGACATCGGCATTTACGATTCCAGTATTTGACCTGAACATCCCAAAGCCTGCCAACTGCGATCAATTGCACGAGGTATTCCACGGTCTGCACTTCACGGGCTGCTCAATCACACATGTTCGGTGTCCAAATGTGGAGTCGAACTTTTTGCCGACAACGGCTGCAAACCCAAGCCCACTCACACTTTTCCTGTCGTAAAATGCACCAAGTGCAAGCAGTTGCACAGCTCAAAATACCAAACAGTTGAAATATGCAACTGTTTTTCAATTACACGAAATATTACACGTTTGTATTTTTCGCTTGTAACCTATTGATTTATATGGGTATTTGAGGAGCCTGGGTTTCTGTTAATCCGTAGGTCCCTGGTTCGAGCCCAGGTCGAGGAGCCAAAACCCAAACGAAATCAAGGACTTAGAGAAATCTAAGTCCTTTTTTCTTGTCTAAACCACTAAAGTCAAAAGTTTAGTGGTTTAGGCTTCTGATTCTTTGTTCATAATTCTCTCTTTGATAGACTTTCAAATTGGAGCAAATTAATGATGAGATTGACCTGACGGGTTTCTTCGGACCAATCTCAACTTGAATGTCTGGCCTCGGTTGATAAATCGATCTTCAAACCCGCGATGAACTCAGCCGGTGTCCGGTAGTTCAAACTTGAATGCGGACGAATTTCATTGTAGTGACGCCGCCAGTCCTGAATAATTACCTTGGCCTCTAGACGATTGCGAAACCACTCCATTGCTAAGCATTCATCCCTGAACTTGCCATTGAAGCTTTCATTGGTTCCGTTCTGCCAAGGCTTGCCTTGTCCGTCTTCAAATGGTTTGAGACAGATGGGCTAATTTCTTAAACGAGAGATTGGCTCAATGGTTTTAAAGTTTAAACGGTTTCAAGTTGATGTTGTAGCCTTCTGCTTTGGATTGTTTGCTCTT
>Ga0209442_1001266_pt1 | contig 14469 bp, 22 predicted proteins | sample LauGreSBDMM110DD_2_FD_187565 | JGI IMG/M metagenome (GOLD analysis project Ga0209442, IMG submission 187565) | Freshwater lake microbial communities from Lake Michigan, USA - Sp13.BD.MM110.DD (SPAdes) (version 2) | ecosystem: Environmental > Aquatic > Freshwater > Lake | place: Lake Michigan...
AACCGCAACGGCCGGACGCCTCGCGCTCGGAGTAGAGACGCCATGCGAAATAGAGGTTTTTGGCGGGGTCTAACATGTCGGCCTCGGTCCAACCTAACTCCGCTAAATAGGCGGCGTGTAATTGGTTGATTTGTGTCAGACCGCTATCGGACGCGGACTCCGCTAACGGTTGGCATCGGGACTCTTTCCAAATAATCCGACCGAGTTTCTCGAGTACTTCCGGAGTGTTCGTCCAGCCCTGCGCGACCGCAAGTCCTAACCATTCATAGCAGGGCGTGTCTAACGCCGCGTTCACGATCACGGGGACCGTCGTCGTCGTATCCGCGACCGAGGTCGTCGTTTCTGCTAGGTCCTCTTGGAGCGCCTCGTGAGCGCCAAGAGTCGTCGTCGTTTCTTGGACCGCCGGGACCGTTGTAGTTGTAACGATCGGCTCGTCGCTTTTTGTGCCGGCGAGAGCGCCGACGATCACGGTTAAGGTCGCGATTATTCCTATTAAAAATTTGGTGAGTTTTGGATTAAACATTTTTTATTTCTCCTCTAAGGGTTGGGGTGATCCCCACGATGAGAAACGGCTCGGCCGTTCCGCGATCGTGAGGGTTAGGTCTGTCTTTCCGTTTTCGGTTCTCCCTACCCATACGGTGATTAAGAGTTGGGATCCGTCCGGGAGAGTGTGGACGTGTGGTCGGTACTGTATGAGATCTAGGTCCATTAGAGGGACCGCCAGACGGTTAAACGTTGCCCGTGGTCGGAGTCGCCGCCTCTGGACGTTTTGCGTACTCGGTCGGTTGGTTGGCATATCCCATCGTTCGCGGCGCTTTTAAGGATCGCGGCTAGTCCCTTAGTTTTGGGGAACGTGGCCGGGAGCCGGGACCAAATATCGTCCGCGGTGAATTCGGGCAACATGCGCGCGGTCTTGACTATCGCGTCATAAACCTCGGAGGCTTGAGCGGTCGTCCACTTGTGATCCGCGGATAGTTGGGAGAGTTCCATACCGCGCTCGAATGGTGTTAAAAGTCTGAGCGGTGGCATGCCCTCAAGGTTTAGGGCTAACTGTTCGGACATGAGTCCTCCTATATCGTCGGGGTATCGGATTAACCGATAACGAGAACAATAGCGGACGGGTGCGGTTAAGTGTTGGATTATCCGACGACGGGGGTCGTCTGGAGTTCTAAGACGATCCGGTTTATCGCCTCTTGGATTTTTTCTTTACTGTCTGCGAATTCTGCGGATAGTTCTAGATGGATCCAATCGGACGACGCGGATCCGCCTCCCTCGATAACTCCCTTTTTGTTGTCTAGCCATGCGTTACGGTCACACTTCCAAGTACGGCCGCCGCCGAGACCTTTCGTATAGGAGTAATCCGTTAGGAGTTCTAGCCCGAGTTCGTCGGCGTGTTTAACGAGTAGGTCTATCCATTGGACGACGTAGGTCCGTGACGAGCCCGCTTTCTTGGCGGTCTTTCTATAGGAGATATCGGCGGCGCGTCCGGTGGCGTGGACGCTCATCGCGGTCTTGCCTCTCATCGGTCGCATGACGTAGGTCCCGTTATTCCAGAGTTTGCTACCGGAGAGGTAGTCAATACACGCGACTAAATGCTCGAGTCCGGGGCGCTTACCTTTACCGACGCCCTCGGTGTTACCGGTGTATTTTCTACTCATCGTCTTTTTCTTTCTCTTGTTTGTCTCGGAGCCCGTTACTCGCGAGGACTCCGCCCAAAAGACCTAGGAGCGCCATAAAAGCAGGGTTTAAGATACTCAAAAATTCTTGATCCGTGGGGCTTGGTTCGAGCGGTTGGACGACGAAAAGCACGCCGTACAAGATCCCGAGCATAGAGACGCCGAAAACGAACGAGAGGGTAATCCCGACTACGAAAATGAGCCGGGCTTTAATCTCAGAGTTAGAGAGTTTTTTCACGGTGTCGTCGCTCCGTTGGAAGTGTCGCAACGGCGACCGGACGGATCGGTTTCGCAAGTGTGCCGGGTACGGTCCGCGCAACCGCCAACGATGAACACGAGAGCGATCGCAAGGCCGGCGGAGATTAGGAGAGTTTTCATATTAGGGGGTTGTTTATTTTGTGAACACACTCGGCTACCCACGTTTTATATTCCTCGTCCGTCATTAGGCGCTCGGTGTCGTCTACTTGGATAAAAACGGCGTTCTGCGGGTTTGCGGCGATGTATTCCTCGGGGCTCATAATTAGTTTCTCATTCCGTAAACTCGGATCGTTCCGCCTGTCATGGTTCCGACGGCCGTCGCAAGAATAAACGACGTGTAAGAAGTTGTCGTATTTAGATAACCGGTCTGGTTACCTGCGTAAAAAATCCCATTCGGTACCGAGGATCTGATACTCGTCGCTTTACTCAGAAACGGCGAGTTTAATTCGATAAAAGCATGGAGGCCGGAGGGTTGGCCTGATCCGCAATAGTCCCACGTTCCTGCATTCGATCCGCCGGTCGCTTGTAACGTCGCGTTATATGTCGTATAGGTCAGAGAGTAATAATATCCCGCTACCGCCGCGCCTAATTTGAGGTTAAAAGCTGAGCCGGCGATGTTGTTCGCGCCTCCTGAGACTGTTATTAAGTAGTTGTCATATAACGACGAGAAAGCCGAGGTTACGGTCACACTTGTAACGCCGGTCCCTATTGTTTGTCTTTTAACAAGTACGAGACCGCCGGCGAAAACTTGAGCGTCTATCGCGTCGGCGAGGGTTCTAATGTCTAGGGCGCCGTCTGCTACCGGGTCGGTGTCGTCCGGTGTCGGCCATGCGAAGTTGGGGGTACTTGCCATGGGTTAAATATACTCCCTTAGTAGGTCGTTCCAAGTGTATGGGTCTATCGCGGCGGAGTTCCAGAGTACGCCGCTAACAATGTCGGACCAGCGTTGGGACGGTCGGGTGAGTCTGGCGTCCGAGAGGTTTAACGTAATACTCCAAAATTCCTGACCTATACGCTCGAAGTATCCCTCGACAAAAAAATCTAGACCGTCTACGTTAAACGCTCCGAATGTTGGGAGTTGGGTTAGTTGCCCGTTTCTGAGCGTGGAAATTATCGCCTCTTGGCGTGCGGCGGTCATTGTAGAGAGTTCTATTTGGATCGCGCTAAAAGTGAATTCGGGTCGGGCTCGGTTTACGACTATCCGCCGGGCGAGTGTGAGCATGTCGTCGTCCGTATTAAGTAGAGAATTAAAACTATATTCGTAGATCCCGTTATCGGTTATATCCGTAGCGTCCTCATAGGTGACCGTGTCTATGTCGTTAGAGATCCTTGCGCGGTTAATTTTTTCTTGGCTAGTTTTTCTTATTGACCAGACGTCTAAGACTTCCGTATCGCTATAACTCTGATACGGGTCTAGGGAAATCTGCTGACGCCGCGCCTCACTATCGGTGAAACGTAAGTCTCCGGTGAGAATGTCGCGAAAGAAAACGCCGGACGGCTCCGAGTTGGTGACCTCTTGTAAATACGCTAATGCGTTAGTGGTAACCGCTGGATCTTGTAAGTAGCAATAAACTGTCCCGGAGTCTACGTCATACGGTGGAATAGGAAAGCCTGCGGCGGGTAGCGCGTACTGTAAGGTTTCTTGGATCCGGTCTCCGGTGGTCTGGACGTCCGGTCCGACCGTTATCTTAAAACGGCCTAGAGCGGAGTAGAGATCGTCGGCCGCTAAGAGAGTGATAAAATACTTGTCTACGGTGACGTCGGTAATTTGTCCCTGAAACCGCGTGTACGGTATCCCGCTGAAATACGCCTCAATATGGACGGTACTTCCTAAGTCAAAATAGGAGAGGTCATCGTCAAAGTTTCCGAGCGTAGAGTCTTTTAAAATTGTGACGCTAGCGGTGGAGGCATTGGGTTGGGAAGTAACGTCGGGTCGTCCATAGTTAATCGTGACGCCCTCAAGCGCGCCAACGTGAACCGCTAACGGAGCGCCTCCGCTCGGTTTGGTTATATATATGCCGACCGGGTTCGTCATATCGGATTAACGAGTCCGAGCCTTGCGGCGTCTTGTGTCAATAGTTGTCTAATCTGCCGGGCGACCGCGGACGGGTCCAGCGCGCCGGAGACGTTGATCGTGATACCGCCGCCAAGGTTCCCTAGTTTTGATAATGGGATCACGGCCTCAGACTCGCCGCCCTCGCCGATCATGGCCAGAGTTGGGGACGTGACGATCCCGCCCTCGGCTAGACGCGGGATCTTAACTTTCGGGATCTCGCCAAAATTAACGAACGGGCCGGCGGCTTTATCTATCCCGTCTAACGCTTTATTTAGCCCACCAATAACGAAGTTAATTCCAGCCTCGAGCGCGGAGAGGATCCCGTTTAGGACTCCCTTAAAAGCGCCGACAATCCCATCAAAAATAGTTACCGCGAAATCCTTAACGCCTTGGAGGACTCCGATAATACCGTCCTTAAATTTGATAATCCCGTATATCGCAAGTCCGAACGGTCCGGTAATGATCGCGAGCAAGAGCGGCCAATTATTAGAGATCCAACCGAAAACGGTTTTAATGAAATCCCAAAATACGTTAAAGCCGGCTTTAAGTCCGTCAATCACTTTTCCGAAAATGTCAAATTTGACTTGGAGCGCGATTAGGGCCGCGATAATCGCAAGAATGACGACCGCTCCGGTCGCTACCCATAACGCCGAAAATGCCGCGGTCGCGGCGGTAGTGGCGCCGGTGACCGCAACCTCTGAGGCGACTACGGCGCCGTTAGACGCGGCGAGACCTCCGTTAAGTATCGCGGTGACCGCTTGGATCGTGTTGTAGATACCGAGCGCGACATTAGCGGCGATGATCGCGGCGGCAAGAGTTCCGACGACCGCAACAATCGCAACGATTAGCCCGGTGTTTTTCTGAACGAACGTCGCCAACTTGGTTAGAGCCGGGAGCATTTTATTAACCAGCGGGAGGACGGCGGCGCCTATTGACTCTTTAGCCTCGCCCATCTGGATCCCGAAACTCTTAAATTTTCCTTGAGCGGTGTTCGCGGCGTTGGACGCTTGGCCGGCGAACGTTTCCGATAATGCGGCCATTACCTCATCGGTGGACGCGCCGTCCGCGATTAGTTTCGTGAGCGCCGGATCTAATTTTTTAAGCGGTCCGAGTTGCCCGTTAAAAGCTTTGGAGAGCGCGTCCGAAACCGCGCCGAGGTCTTTCCCGGTTCCCGCGGAAACATCGAGCGCGATCCCTAAAAGATCTTGAGCCTTGGTTATGTCTCCGGTACCTCTAACTAAAGAGTCCAGAGCGGGACGGAGTTCATCGTCGGCGACGGCGGCCGCTACGGAAGTCTGAGAGATAAATTTCTCTACGGCGGCGATCTGACTATCGGTCGCGCCGGTGGAGTTGCGTAACGATCCGGCTAGTAACTCTTGCGCGGCGGCGTCCTCTACGGCGGCCTTAGTCGCTGAGACAAGTCCGGCGGCTACGGCGACAAGAGCGGCGGCGGCGGGAACGGCCGCTTTTTTAATAGCGAATTGGGCTTTAGCGCCGGCGCCCTCCAAACTCTTAAAGTCTGCGATCGCTTTATCTAAACCTTTAGGGTTCCACTCGCTAATAATTGGGACGGAGATACTCATCGCTTTACCTCCACGATGTTACGTCCGACTTCGGCCATGACTCGCGCGACGATCGGCTCTAATTCTTTTTGGAATAGGTCTATGGAATTTTCCGCGCCGGCCCACATAAAGCGGGACGCTCCGCGACCGATCGCTCCGTCTAACGCGGTATGGAAATTAGGTCGGGCTCGAAACGCGTTTTTACTTTTCATTCCTCCAGCACGTCCGGCCATATCTGCCATGATAAGCGGTCCGCCCTTGGCGATGATCTTGACCGTTCCGACGGTTTCGTAGACGGCGCCGGTGGCGGCGTTTCTTTTTCTTGCGTTTCGAGTGTCTACTTTTAGAACGATGTTTTTATCTTGGCCGCGTTTCCAGCCGGTCCGCTTTAAGTGATCCATACCAGAGAGCGGAGCGGTCTCGGGGGATAGTTCACGAATAGCGGCGAGCATTGGCTCCGCCGCTTTTTTTATGTCTTTACCGATCTCACGGCGGAGCGCCGGCTGAGTTTTGTTTAACTCTTTGAGCGCGCTTTTAAGACCGACGACCTCAACGGACGCGGATACGCTCATCTTTTAGCCCGGCGTTTCTTGTTAATTATCTCCGCGAGTGTTACGAGCATGGCCCCATCGTTTACTAATTCGGACGGCGGGATCCCGGTCTCCGCGGCAACCTCGGCGACTAATCGTCCGAGGCTACCGCTTGGATAGGGTCCGCCGTATCGCCCTCTAAGACGTCAAGGTTTTTTATCTCTTGGGCGAATTGGTCAAAAGTTTTTCCGCTCACGTTGCCCGACATTTTGCCAGCCTCGTAAGCGATATAAGCGAGGTCCTCCAAACCGAGTCCGTCGGTCTGGATCTTGCTCGCTTTGGTTTTATATTTGCGCTCCCAAAGCATGATTACCCACGGGGTCGTAGTGACCTCGTAGGAGTCGCTGAGTGTCTCGACACGTAGACGGAGTTCCATCGGATTAGGCGAACGTGACCGCGCCGGAAACGGCGAAAGTGAGGTCAATTTCTAGCGCGCTATCTGCGGCGCCACCAGCGACGGGGAAAACCGGAATAATGTTCCCGGTTGCGGTTCCGCCGTTGGGGAGGCCCATCTCAAACGGGACCGCGGTTCCTGCGGTGGCGGCGGTTACGAGAGCGTCACAAAATGAGCCGGCCTCGCCCCAATCTTGGAACGCTTTAACGCCGAGTTCCCACGTGACCGGTCCAGAGACGGCCGCGTTAGAAGTTAGCGAGATGTATTGGTCCACGGTCTGCGATGGTGTGAGTGTGACCTCGGAACATTGGACGGAGTAATCAACCGAGTTAATTTCTACGGTGAGTTCGCGTCCGGTCTGAACGAATAAAGGCATTTTATGGTCTCCTTGCGGTAGTTGTAATGGTGAGGTTATAGGACGGGAGATCTTGGTTTCCGACATTGTAAACGCCGGAGACGCCTCCCGTGGTGACTAAACCGGGGAGCGCGATAATCACGTCCGCGAGTTCTAAAACTTTTTTCATACTGTCCCGGTTGCCCGGAGGCGGAGCGACACAAGTAACCGAGAAATTTATTTGGACGAGCGACGCGCTTAACGGAGTGATACCGGGCGGGTCCACGATCACGGCCGGCGGTCGGAGGTTCCGAACGTCGTCCACTACCGGGAGCCCGGCGTCCTCGAGTAACTCTATAACGAGATCGTAGGAGTCGTTTAAGAGGCTCATACGGCTACCGGACGGTTACAACCTAGGAGTTTTAAGATCTGTCCCATAGAGCCGATAGGCGCGACGGTAGACATGTCTTGGAAACTCTGATAGGAGTCCACGGATCCGCGTTCACGATAAAGCGCGGAGGCATACAAGACGACCGCGAGACGACAAGCCTCATCGGGGACGGCGTTTACTAGATCGTCATACGCGCTCGAATAACGGCGCCTATAGCACCATTCGTTCCCGGCTTTAACCGCGACGTCTAAATAAGCCTCGTCCTCTGCGCTCGCCGGCTCTACGCCGAGAAAACCGAGGACGTCCTCATCGTCTGCCCACGTGACCGGGACGTTTACGCGGCCCGGTGTGTCTGCGAGAGCGTGATTATGGTTCCCCACGTGGTAGGTGATCGTGAGATCGTCGGTATCTATCGCCGTAATGACGTGAGTCCCGTTATAGGTCCCGTTCGCCATGACGCCGGCTACGTGGACGGTATATCCGACATAGAGCCCGGTGACGTCGGAGAGCGTGAGCGTATGGTCTCCAGAGACGGCTACCGCTTTGATAACTCGTTTCTCTAAGGCCATGGCTCACACTCTCCTAGTCGTTGGGGTTTGGGGATCAGAGCAGGAGCGAACCGGTGCTCAGCGCAATATCTGCCACGGCGAAAATACCGCGGAACGCTAGACGGGTTGAGAGGGTCGCTGGTTGTTCTACTCGAATGGCCCCGCGACGATCCTCATACAACTCTACGGCTGAGGCCGAGAGCATGATCGCGGCGCGGTCACCAGCGACGAGACCGAAATCGTCGGAGACGATCAAAGCCAAACCGAGCGGGTTACCGGTGAGAGCGGTCGCTCCGTTGAGAGTACCGGCGGCGTTAGATGGTCCGAGGTACGGGAAAATTCGGTTTCCGCCGGAGTCTTTCGCTCCACCAATCGCGGCCCACACGTGACTACGGATAATCAAGTGACTAGGCATACGACCGAAACCGTTTTTAATTTCTGCGGCGGCCGAGTAGAGACTCTCGATAACTTCGTCGCCGTCGGTCCAATCGCTTACCTGAGCGGTCGCGCTAGTTGATCCGTCGTAAACCTGACCGAGAGCGTAGGTCTCGGTGGTCTTGGCGTAAACGTTCGCCATGTCTGCGAGGACTCGCTCAACCATTGACGGTTCGCTGAAACTCTGAGCCTGTTCCGAAATGTCCAAGTATCCGCCGAAAAACTTTTTATCAACTTGGATACGGTCTACTTCGTATTTCTGTGAGGCGAGAGTGTCAAACTCTGCGGCCTGTAAAGCGACGGCCGTATGTTGGCTCACCTTGCGGCGGAAAAACGACTCGCCGCCGGCTGGCGGTGCGAAAGTTCCGCGGGCCGCGATAAACGGGCGCTCGTCTGTGAGTGTGTCGAACACGTCGCCGATAAGCGGCTCGGGGATCATGCCGGGAATATCTGAGACGACGCCATTAGCGGCTCGGACTTCCGGAGTCATGTTCCCGGAGACGAGTCCGGAGATGTAATCCGACGCGCTAACGCGGCGGGCGGCCTTAACGATGATCGGCGACGTGGTGGACGTTGCCTCGGTTGTAATTGGTTCCATAGTTTCTGTTTCCTCCTCGGAAATTTCGGTTTTCTTTTTGTTGGTTTCGTCCTCGTCGGCGGTCGCCTCGTCGGACTCTTGGTCTTGGTCTTGCTCTGAGGCCGCGACCGTTGCGATCTTGGACTCGGTAAAAGCGCCCCACGGAACGAGTGAGAGTTCCCTCCAAGCGCCGGACTCAACGACGAGAGTATCGCCGTCGTAGTGGAATTTTTGGACGTCTACTCCGACACTTACGGAGTCGAGTACGCCGTCGGCCGCGAGGACGAGAGCCTCGTCGCCTGCGGCGGTCGCGGAGATCTTGGCGGCGAACATCATTCCCTCGGACGTGCTAACTCGTTCGGTAATGACGCCGATCGGGTTGGTCGGTGAATGGTCGCGGATTAGTTTTGGTGCGGGTCCATCGGTTGGGAGCGATCCCTCTAGAAACATGACGGGACCGGTTGAGGCGTTAGCGGGAATATTCCACGGGACCGCGACTCCGGTAATTTCACGCTTGGGCGTTCCGTCGGCGGCCGCGACCGTGAGAGAACTTTCCGACGCTCGAATAGTGAGTTTCATCTGTTACTTCCTTGCGGGTTTGGTTGGTCTTGTGGTTGGTCCATTGGTGCCGGGTCTGGACTATGGACGTCTAGAGGGTTGTCTAGCCATGCGGAGCGGTCTAAGCGGATTATTTGTCCGCGTGGAGTTATGTCCTCGGCGCTGAGACGTTGCTCTATGGCCTCAATGTAGGGCAGGGCTCCAAATAGGACCGCGGAGCTTTTAGCGTCTACCGCATTGGTGTAAGTCATACCGGTACCGGTCGGGGCTCCGACGAGGTACGGCGGAACGTTCGCGAGACGGGCGAGGTCTAGCGCGGAATGTTGGCGGGCCTCCACGAGTTGGAGACGTGCCGGGTCCATCGTGGACTCGTTCCACTCAAAGCCGGCGGAGATCGCGGCGACCGCTGAAGTGTCGCGGGCCTCGGCCCAACCATCGGCGGCCTCTTTCATAAACTCCGGCGGGAGAGGTTCGCCCTCGGTCTGTTGTAACCAGCCGAACGCGGTCGGAGTAGTAGCGAAACGCCAAGCGGCGACGTCTAAACGTTCGGCCGTGTTGATCGCTCGAGCGCCAACCTCTAAGAGAGCGGATACGGGAGAGTAAAAAATCTTTACGTCATTGTTTGCTAACGCTTGCCCGTTAAACGTGACCGTATAGTCACCTATGGGAGCGTTCCCGGCGAACATGGCCGCTTGGACGTTCATATAGACGGCGGGTAACCATTGGAACGACGCCGGGAGTCCGGTTGAGTAACGCGTTTTTACGTAGAGGTATCCGCGACCGTAGAAATACATGTCGTCAAATAGCCAACTCAAAGTGTGGGAGCGGGTCGTTAATGGATCCGGGCGGAGTTGCCACGGTTCCGGAGCGAGCGGGATCTCCTCTAGAAACTCTCCGTTCCATTGGGTCCCGTAACGGCGGATCGGTAGCGACGCGATAAGCGACGCGAGAATGTCGCGAGCGCGTGAGATCGTGGGGAGCGCCATCGCGCGCTCGCGTCCGGCCCCGACGACCGAGAGCGCGAGCGCGGAGGCTCCAGCGGTAACGGACGCCGTGTCGCCTCCGTAACTCGCTTGGACCGTTGTCGTTTTGTCTCGAGAGAAAATTCCCACGAGCGGATTATTACACGAACGCGAAACGATAAGCGCGGATAGTTAGAGATAGAGAGAATGATCTAGCGTCGCGACGTTGCGATAGATGGGCGCGTCGTTGATCTTGCCCGGGACGCGAGCGCGATCCCGAAAACGGAGACGCGCGCCAACTCAATCGGGCCGGGGCTTTTAACGCTTGACAGTACTACGCCGTTTTGGGTGCGTGACATGACCGCGCGGGAGAGATGTTCCACGAGTAAAGCGTCGCCGCGGTGGAGTACGCGTCCCTCGAGAAACATTCCGCGGACGAGCCCGGTCCATTTTGAGAGTTCGCCGATACCTACTACCGTTTTCCGTTTCTCTAACTCTTTCGGAGTGTGGAGATCTAGCGTCGGAGTTACGGCGAGGATCGTTCTCGTTCCCGGTGGAAGTAGCCGGCGGACGTTTTCCCATAGTGCTAACTCTGAGTTCACGATGAACGCGGTCTCTAGGAGGACGCGATCTCCGAGGTCGGTCGTCAATACTCCGACGTAACGCGACTCGTCTAATGACGAGTCCACGGATAGGACGGCCGGCGGAATATCAAAGACGTCGGCGGTTTCGGATCGGTTGAGGATCTGAGAGTCCAGCCATGCGGAGTCATGAGATACCCACAAATTTAGGGAGCCTCTGAGATACGCGGCGCGGTTGGGGTTTTTGGACTCGGCTTGGATCGTCTCTAACTCGAGCATATGACCGAGACTCGGGTTAGCGAATTCCATCGTTTCTATGCTTTCCGGATCGGCGGACGGCGGCGGTGACCATTCCGCGAAAAAGAGAGGCGACGGATCCGGGGAGTCTATGGCGCGGAGACCTTGCTCCCGCCAACGTAATAAGAGTTTGCTCGCCTCGGTGCCGGCGGTGCTGAACATGGCTAGGTGAGGACTTTTTCTAGCGCGTTGGGACGGAATAAGTCCGACGTCTAAGACCTCCTCCGAGATATCCCATACCTCGTCCGCCGCGATTAGGTCGGGGCTCCGTCCGTGACCGGCGCTCGGCGTCGCGGCCCTAACTAGCCAGAGACTCCCGTCGGGCATACGTAACTCGTTACGACCGTAGGACCATTTACTTTTCGCGCCGTAATGACTCTCTAAGATCGGCGCGAGATCTTGGAACAAACTAACCGCGAGGTCTAACGCGTGAGCGGTCGTAATAACCGTCTGAGGCGTTTTCCGTTCGGCGGCCATGACAGTAAGCCAACCTCCCACCAAAATTTTAAGTAACGCCGTTTTCCCATTTTGCCGGGCTACGGAACAAAGACTCGTCCGGTACTCAAGACCGTAACCGGGAGGCGCGTCCTCATCGTTTACGCTGAGGATCCCCTCGAGCGCGAGACGTTGCCACGGAAAGAGCGAGATCCCGAGCGTCCTCTCTCCCCATTCCGCAAACTCGCCGGCGTAATTCCTCGCCCCTAGTGGCCGCGTGTAGAGCCTCGGGAAAGATCGGTCTACTTCGGCCGCTTTCGGCTTGGATCGGCTCGGATCGGTTTTAGTCCGCTTGGATCCTTTGGGATAGACAGAAGATGGGGGCGTCGGGGTGAGCGTTGGGTCATCAAAAAAAGGTTTTTCGGCTTTTTCGTCGTTTTTGGTCGTTTTTGGTGCTTTTGGGGTGTTTCGTGGTCTGCGTGTTTCGGCGGTCTTTACTGCCTCGTTTCGTGCTTTAACTATGCGGGCTCTCTGAGCGTTGCCATATTGGGCGCCCTTGCGGTAGTTACATTTCGCGCAAGCGGGCTGGAGGTTCTCCATTGAGTGATCGCCTCCGGCGTGTAACTCGAGGATATGGTCTACCGTGTTCGCTTTACGGATCCCGCATATCGCGCAAGTAGGGGAGCCGGCGAGGATCCTCTTTCTGTTCTCTACGTATCTTTTGTCTTTGTAATGGTCGCTCATGCCCTTACGAGTCCGCTATCGCATGGGCAAGGTATGAGGTCCGCGTCTTGGACGGTCCAGCGTTGCCCGTGGCATTGTGGACAAATATCGCGGTTTTGTTCTCTCTTACTTAAATAACCTAGGGACTTTTTTCGGGGGTCTTTCTTATTAGTTACTTCTATAGGAGACGCCTTATCCGACGTCGGGTAATCCGTCGCCGGTTGTGGACAAGTAGGCGCGTTATCCCTAAGTTTTTCCACGGGTTGCGGTGTGTCATAGACGTAGGTGTTAGTGGACATGCGGCCGGTCGTTTTGTCTTGGCGTACTTCGCGCCGTAAGTAGCCGGCGGACTCTAACTCTTTGAGCCCGGTACGTATCGCGTCGCGTTTCTCGCCTCTTGGCGTCGCGGTCTCTAGTGCTAGGCGCTCCGATGAGACGGACCAATTATCCGGGTAAGAGAGCAATAGGGCGAGGATCCCGCGGGCCTTAAACGAGAGGGAGCGGTCTCGGACGACCGAGTTAGCGATCGTTAGATAGTGGGACTCGGGTCGGGGTGTTCTAATAATCACGGTTTAGTCGTTTCTTTTAGTTTGTTCGGCTAGGTATAGGCGCTCTATGGCCTTGGATACTCGTTTACGTCGGCGTTCCAGCCGGCGCGCTCGAGTCTGGACGGGATCGGTCGCGATGAAATAGCCGAGCCATAAACCGCCGAGGACGGAGATCGTCCAGAATATGCCCTCTATGTTGGACCATTCTTGGATCTTGCTCATGTTTTGCCCTCCAGCCGGACGCGTATAGACGCGATGTCGCGAGGTCTCCAGACGTAAACCTCGGCGCCTCCAAGTGAGAGGCGTTCTAACCATTCTTTTTGTGTGTCGCTTAATCTGCCGGTGGCCGTTTTAAGTTCGGCGAAAATGACGCCGCCTCGGTGACGTGCCGTCGGGCTTTTAGCGAGAACAAGATCGGGAAAGCCGGCGACGCCTTGGAGCGGGGTCGCCCAATAGCCGGGACGGATCTGGACGGCGCGGGTGTGGTGAACATGCCAACCGTAGAGGCGCGCTAATTCGAGTATCGTACTTTGGAACGACGCCTCGTTAATTCGGAATAGGTCGTTTACTGTCGTCGGGGTTTTCTTTTTCATTAGAACGGCGCCTCGTCTGTCGCCGGCTTTTTTGGTAGTGCGGAAAGTTTTTTTATCGCGGCGGACGCCTCGCCCATCGTGTTTATTTCGGGAGGCTCTACGCCTCTTTCGGTCGCCAACTTAATCAGAAACTCCAACTGTTTAGCGGTCGGCGGGACGCCTCTAGTGTTCTCGGTCGTTTCTGAGGTTTGGGGCGCTCTAGGGCGATCCTGCGACGGTTTGGGAGCGGTTGCGCGTTCATTGACTCGGAGAGAAACCTCGTCGGCGGACGCGATGGACTTAGAGATCCCAAAGCCCATAAAGCCGAGCGCGCGGCCGAGCGCCGACGTGGACGCGTTCATCATCTCGGAGCCTTTTTGGAACGGCGTCCGGCCCGGGAAAACTTCGTAAGCGGTAGCGACGGCGGGGAGGTCGTCGCCGGGCTCCCGGTAGACGGTCATCGTTACGGCTATAAATGTTTGGCCGGCGATCTCTACCGGGCGGACGTCGGTCTCTTGGACGCGCAAATTTGGGAAACGGTCTAAAGCCATTTTTAGCCGGTCTTGGACGAGGACGTATCCGCCTAGGTCCATGACGGCGCTCCGGCTCCGGTCTCGGGATCGTTGCCTAGTTTGGCGCGTAGGGATCGGATCTCTTGCTCGAGGATCTTTATTCTTTTGGTCGCCTCGAGTAGTTCGTTTCGGTTTTTGTGGAAACGGCGGAGGACCATATCAAATTCGTCTTGGTCGTCTAACACGAGACGCTCCAAGGTTGCCAACCGCAACGGCCGGACGCCTCGCGCTCGGAGTAGAGACGCCATGCGAAATAGAGGTTTTTGGCGGGGTCTAACATGTCGGCCTCGGTCCAACCTAACTCCGCTAAATAGGCGGCGTGTAATTGGTTAATTTGTGTCAGACCGCTATCGGACGCGGACTCCGCTAACGGTTGGCATCGGGACTCTTTCCAAATAAT
>Ga0209442_1001270_pt1 | contig 14464 bp, 17 predicted proteins | sample LauGreSBDMM110DD_2_FD_187565 | JGI IMG/M metagenome (GOLD analysis project Ga0209442, IMG submission 187565) | Freshwater lake microbial communities from Lake Michigan, USA - Sp13.BD.MM110.DD (SPAdes) (version 2) | ecosystem: Environmental > Aquatic > Freshwater > Lake | place: Lake Michigan...
CGAGCCAGCACTCTCATCTTTAACCGCAACAATTCATCGTGCGCGTACTTTTCAGTTGAATAATAAATTGCAGATTCCACTGGTTTAGTGTTGATGGGTTCTGGGCTAAATTTAATTAGAACCTTGCCATTTGGCTCACGATTTTTATCAATCAATTCGTTCATGACAACTTCCTTTTTAAGTTAGTCACTGTTCCTGTTTTTATGTAACTTGGTTTGTCAATAAATGATGCCCACAAATTCATCAATTGCCGTCTCTTGTCGAGCAAGTCAGTCCTTTGGTAAGCCTCTTTCACTGAATCACCCACCGCATGACCTGAGGCTACTTTACGAATTTCGTCTGGGTAAGCCGTTTGTTCCGCCGCCCAGTCACGAAATGTGCTTCTAAAACCGTGTGGCACAGCTTCAACCGTTAACTCGTCGCGATCACGCATTCTTCGCATAAGTTGGCTCAAGGTCATGTCTGATAGAGCTTTGCCAGTTGGGCTTGCAAAGACAATATTTGTTCCTGCCATGATTGGCAGAGCTTTTAAAAGTTTGATAGCCTGCGGTTGTAGGGGAACCCTGTGCTCTTGTCTTGCCTTGGTGTGTTCTGCTGGAATTACCCATACTTGCTTGTCAAAGTCAATTTCTGACCACTCAGCAACCCTTACAGACCTAGACCGCACTGCCGTCAGAATCAAAAATTCCAGTGCTTTGGCGCTGATGCTTTCGTTTTTGCGAAGCTTGACCATGAAGTCTCCTGCCAAGGCGTATGGCAGTGCTGGGTGGTGCTCAACTTTTTGAATTTTTTTGGGGGAAGGTAGTTGTGTATCAAGGTAGCCAGTCCACTGGGCAGGATTGTTGCCAGTTCGATATTCATTGACTGTCGCAAAATCCAAAACGGTTTTGATTCGTCCCAAAAGGCGCTTTGCTGTTTCAGTTTTGACGAACCAAAATTTTCCAGTCTGACCATCTGCCGTGGTGGTTTCTTGCTCCAAAACGTTCTTGACATCCCGCATGGCAATATCTGACGCCAGCATTTTTCCAATCACAGGAAAGGCATAGGTTTCAAGAGTGGCAGGCCACTGTTTGCGATGTTTGTCACTGGAGTAATCGCTGGCATGCGCCTCCATGTAGGCAATGGCGCACTCACGGAAGGTTTTGTTCTTGGAGGCCGCTGAGAGCAACGCACTACGCTCAAAACGTTTTTTGGCCTTGAGGTTGACCCCTTGCTTGGCTTGAACGACCAGTTTTTTGGCCTGCTCACGTGCTTCTGCAAGCGAGACCTGTGGGTATGGGCCAAGTCCTATAGGTTGACGTTGATCCCCTACCTTGACACGCAAAATCCATGACCGAGGAATCTGAGCGCCTTCCTTGGCTGGTTTGCGCACCTGAAGCAGTAGGCCAGCAACACCTCCGACGGCATGCCAACCAGTACGCACAATGCGCCTTACTTGAAGGTCATTCAGCGGGGGAGCTATCTTTGGCATTTCATCCTACATACCTTTAATGTTGGTATTGAATGGTAGCCGATGGCGGTACTTGCAACAAGTTATTTGTTAAAAAACCATATAGATATTGGATTATTGGTATAAATTGGGGGGCATTGAAATCAGGTTTTGGCAGACTCCGTTTCCGCCAGCTACTCAATGAATACGCCCCTTACGGGGCGTTTTTGTTTTTTGCCATGATGGGTTCAGTTGTTAAAAACGCTTGTCCGGACGCTGTCCGGACACTATGATGGGATAACTGTTCAAAAAAGGGTTGCCATGACTGCAGTCATTCATTCCAAATCTGAGCGCATCGATGTGCGAGCCAGCGCGCCCGTGAAGCAACTGCTTCAGGAGGCGGCGCGCGTGTCGCACAAAAATGTGAGCGAGTTTCTCCTGGACGCGGGCATCATCGCGGCCAACCAGACCTTGGCAGACCGCACCCGTTTCGAGCTGAGTGACGAGAAGTGGCTGGCGTTTCAGGCCGCACTAGACCAGCCCGTGAGCGCCAAGCCCAAGCTCAAAAAGCTTTTGTCTGAGCCAGGGCTGCTTGGTTGAGTTCGCAGGCCTACGAGCCCGTTCGCAAACTGGCCGCCTCGGACGCCGTTGAGTCCTTTGATTGTGGCCAGAGCGCACTGAATCAGTTCTTGCAGCGCTTTGCGCTCGTCAACCAAAAATCCAACAGCGCGCAAACCTACGTGAGCTGCCATTCGGGCTCGGTCCTTGGTTTCTACAGCTTGGCGGTTGGCAGCGTCGAGCCATCCCATGCGGCACCGCGTGTGACCAAAGGTATTCCACAACACCCCGTTCCGGTGATGATTCTGGCCCGGCTTGCCATGGACCTTCAGCACCAAGGCGCAGGGCTTGGCAAAGCACTGCTCAAAGATGCGCTGCTGCGCACACCGCAGGCGGCGGATATTGCTGGGATTCGTGCACTGTTGGTACACGCCAAGGACGAGCTTGCCAGGCAGTGGTATCTCTATTGGGAGTTTGAACCCAGCCCATCTGACCCGTTTCACCTGTTCCTTTTGATGAAGGACATCAAGGCCATGGTGGGCAAAGCCAGAGATAAAAGTTCCAGCTGCCCAATATCCTCGCCCTTTTAATAATAAAAGCAGCGCTTTTTTTCAAAAATCCGTTTTTAACGCCTTATCAGCATCAATAGATATACAATAAATTTTTGTATATCTAGGGGGAAATATGCAAGTTGCAAAATGGGGTAACTCACTGGCCGTTAGGCTTCCTGTCAGTTTGGTCGCAGCACTTGACCTCAAAGAAGGTGAAGAGATTGAGTTGCACTTGGTCGGGGATAAACAATTTGAGATCAGCAAGAAATCCACCCCAACCGAATTGTTGATCCGGTTGCGCCATTTGCGCGGGCGTTTGCCATCCGACTTTCATTTCAACCGACTTGAGGCCAACGAGGCTCCATGAGTGGCGTATTTCTGGACAGCAATGTCATTCTTTACCTGTTGTCTGCTGACGCAGCGAAAGCCGATACGGCTGAAACATTGCTCACGCATCAGCCAACAATCAGTGTGCAGGTCTTGAACGAAGTCACCTCTGTTTGTCTGCGCAAGCTCAAGTTGGAATGGCCGCAAACATTGGACCTGATTGATGCCATCAAGGCCAACTGCAAGGTCGTTGCTTTGACAGTAGACACCCATGCCAAAGCGCTTGAAGTGGCTCAGCAACACCAACTGTCTTTTTATGATGCCCACATCATCTCAGCCGCTATTTTCAGCGGTGCGCATACGTTGATGAGCGAAGACATGCAGCATGGTGCGACCATTCAAGGCATTCAGATTCATAACCCATTTACACATCCAAGCCCACTGCGCAAATGACTGCCTGCAATTGGGTGGACTCACCCAAAAATAAATCGGGGCGATGATTGTGATATCTAAAGATATCGAAACACTAGGATTTACAAATGAAAGCTTCTCCAGCGCAAATTGCCTTTCGTTACCGCCCACAAGGCAGTGCAACCGGGGTAAGCCAATCAATGGCCACTCAATTGCTGCCTCAATACGAGCCCGACGATGGCGATCTAACCAAAACCCAGCTGACTCAGCTTAAAAATTCAGCCCCCAAGGCCAAAGGCGGCACCATCCGCAGCAGCCTGTTTGAATGTGAACACGTTTGATGCGCATACTTTTATTCGGTTCCACCGGCACCATAGGCCAAGCCACTTGCAAAGCATTGCTAGAGCGCGGTCACGAGGTGGTTTGCTTTGTGCGCCAGTCATCCCACGCGAAAACCCCAGGCATGCCTGCCGGCGCTGTTCTCCGGTTTGGCGATGTGCAGTCGATTGAATCCGTTAAAAACGTGGGGCTGCAAGGCGAGCAGTTTGATGCCATCGTTTCTTGCATGGCTTCACGAACCGGTACGCCAAAAGATGCTTGGGCGATTGACTACACAGCCCATTCGCAGTTGCTCAAAGTTGCGCAGCAAGCAGGCATTGCGCAGTTTGTTTTGCTGTCGGCGATTTGTGTGCAAAAGCCTTTGCTGGCTTTTCAGCAAGCCAAGCTGGCTTTTGAAAAGGAGTTGATTGAATCGGGCTTAATCTATTCCATTGTTCGCCCTACGGCTTTTTTCAAATCGCTGTCGGGGCAAATCAAGCGTCTCAAACAAAACAAACCTTTCTTGTTGTTTGCAGACGGCCAACTGACCGCTTGCAAACCCATCAGCGACCACGATCTGGGCATGTTCATTGCGCTTTGTCTTAGCGACCCATCTAAGCACAACAAAATCCTGCCCATAGGCGGCCCCGGCGAGGCCATCACACCTTTGCAGCAGGGCGAGTATTTATTCAAAGCCATGGGAAAAACCCCCAAGTACAAACATGTTCCGGTGGCACTGTTAGATGTCATCATTCGCGTCTTGCAAACATTGTCTTGGTTGATTCCACCGCTGGCTGCCAAAGCCGAACTCGCTCGCATTGGTCGCTATTACGCCACCGAGTCCATGCTGGTGTGGGACGCCAAGGGCTTGCACTATGACGCTCAAGCCACACCGTCATTTGGCACACAAACTCTGTTTGCGCATTACGACCAATTGCTTGCAGGCCAAGCGGATGTGCAATTGGGTGAGCACTCGGTGTTTTAATTCGCCTCTACTTTGGGAGAAATGATGGTGACTGAATTTGACAGCGTAAATCTTGGCAGTTGGGTTGGCAAACAAGAAAGTCTTCAAGACACCATCACTGCTGCACCTGTGCGTTTAATGTCTGCGCTGCTTAACCGAGACGACGCTTTGCAGGCAGGCGACAGCTTGCCACCTTTGTGGCATTGGCTGTATTTTTTGCCCGCTGCCAAAGCTTCTGACATGGCTGAAGATGGGCATCCCCAGCGCGGCGGTTTCTTGCCTCCTGTGCCACTGCCCAGGCGCATGTGGGCGGGGGGCAGCTTAGAGTTTTTCGCACCTATTCTTGTAGGCGACACGCTCACCCGCGCTTCGCGCATTCAATCCATCACACCCAAAAAAGGGCGGGGTGGGGACTTGGTGTTTGTGTGTGTAGAGCACCAATACCATGGCACACAAGGCTTGTGTTTAAGCGAGACACACGACATTGTTTACCGCTCTATGCCCGCCGCGACAGACAAGCCTTTGCCGCCCATTGGAGCCCACGTCATGGTGGAAACAGGCAATGGTGAGGCTGAGGTGTGGAGTCGCGACGTCGTGCCAGACGAGGTTTTGCTGTTTCGTTATTCCGCTCTCACCTTCAATGCCCACCGCATCCATTACGACCGTAACTATGCAAGCGAGGTGGAAGGCTATCCCGGCTTGGTGGTGCATGGCCCATTGATGGCCACTTTGTTGCTCGACTTGCTTCGCAGTCATACAGACAGAGTTGTTAAGCGTTTTTCTTTCAAAGCTGTACGGCCGATTTTTGAGTGCCAAGATCAGCGGCGTATGCGCCTGAATGCACAAATGCGTATAGACGGTAAGCACTGTCGCTTGTGGGCGCAAGACCATGACGATTGGCTGACCATGCAAGCCGATGCTGAATTAGCATAGCCCTATGAAAACACCTCTTCCTCCGCCAGACGATCACCAAGAATTGCGCGATGCCGTCAGGGCTTTGTGCGTTGGTTTTGATTCAAGCTATTGGCAGCGCATTGATGAGCAACGCGCCTACCCCGAAGCTTTTGTTGACGCTTTGACAAAAGCGGGTTGGTTGGCGGCATTGATACCCACGCAATATGGTGGCTCTGGGCTGGGTTTGGCGCAGGCCTCGGTCATCATGGAAGAAATCAATTTAAGCGGCGGCAATGCGGGTTCTTGCCACGGACAGATGTACAACATGGGTACCTTGCTGCGCCATGGCTCTGATCAGCAAAAAGAGCATTACCTTCCCAAGATAGCCAGCGGCGAATGGCGACTGCAATCCATGGCGGTGACCGAGCCCACCACCGGCACAGACACCACGCAACTCAAAACCACGGCAGTCAAGCAAGGCGACAGCTATGTTGTGAATGGTCAAAAAGTGTGGATTTCAAGGGTGCAGCATTCCGATTTCATGATCTTGTTGGCGCGCACCACGCCGTTGAGCCAAGTCAAGAAGAAAAGCGAAGGCATGTCGATTTTCATTGTGGATGTGAACGCGGCTTTGGCCCAGGGCATGACGCTCAAACCCATACGCAATATGGTCAACCATGAAACCAATGAAGTGTTTTTTGATCAACTGCAAATTCCTGCAGACAACTTGATTGGCGAGGAAGGCAAGGGCTTTTCTTATATTTTGGATGGCTTGAATGCCGAGCGCATATTGATTGCAGCCGAATGCATTGGCGACGCTTATTGGTTTGTAGACCGCGCCAGAAGCTATGCCAGCGAGCGGGTGGTGTTTGGGCGACCCATTGGCCAAAACCAAGGTGTGCAGTTCCCCATTGCCGACGCTTACATGGAAACCGAAGCCGCCAACTTGATGCGATGGAAGGCTTGCGAGCTTTTTGATGCGCACCAGCCCTGTGGCTCGCAAGCGAATATGTCTAAGTACTTGGCCGCCAAAGCCTCATGGGAGGCTGCCAATGTGTGCATGCAAACCCTTGGAGGTTTTGGCTTTGCCAGCGAATATGATGTGGAAAGAAAATTCAGAGAAACCCGTTTGTACCAAGTCGCCCCCATTTCCACTAACTTGATTTATGCCTATATGGCAGAGCATGTGCTGGGCTTGCCGCGCTCTTTTTAGTGGTTAGCCATGACCAGACCCTTAGACCACATCACGGTTGTCTCGCTAGAGCATGCGATAGCTGCGCCTTTTTGTACCCGCCAACTCGCCGATCTAGGCGCACGGGTCATCAAAATAGAGCGCCCCGATGTGGGCGACTTTGCCAGAAACTACGACCAACGGGTTGACGGCTTGTCTTCACATTTTGTCTGGACCAACCGCTCCAAGGAAAGCCTGACACTGGACATCAAGCATGAAAAGTCCATGCAAGTGTTGATGACGCTTTTGAAAACTGCAGATGTGTTTGTGCAAAATTTGGCACCTGGCGCGGCGGCCCGCCTAGGACTGTCGTTTGAGCAACTTAAAACTCTTAACCCCAAGTTGGTGGTGTGCGACATTTCTGGCTACGGCAACGACGGCCCTTACCGAGACAAAAAAGCTTACGACCTGCTGATTCAAAGCGAAGCAGGTTTTTTGTCTGTCACAGGTTCGCCCGATACCCCGTCCAAGGCGGGTTGTTCCATCGCTGACATTGCGGCAGGCATGTATGCCTACACCCATATTTTGTCGGCCTTGTTGCTGCGTGAAAAAACCGGCGAGGGCTCGCACATCGATATCTCCATGTTGGAGTCGCTCTCAGAATGGATGAGCTTTCCGCTTTACTATGCCTACAAAGATGCCGAACCGCCTGCGCGTTCAGGTGCATCACACGCCACGATTTACCCTTACGGGCCTTTCCCTGTGGGCGACGGCAACACCCTCATGCTGGGACTGCAAAACGAACGTGAGTGGCTGATGTTTTGCGACAAAGTTTTGCTTGATGCAAGCCTTGCCGTCGATGAGCGTTTCAACACCAACAGCCAACGCCATGTGCACCGCGAGGCACTTAAAACTTTGATTGACCAATGCTTTGCTGCTTTAAGCATCACTGCGGTTGAAGCGCGCTTAGATGAAGCCAAAATTGCGCACGCTCGAATGAACACCATGGCTCAACTTTGGGACCACCCGCAGTTGAGTGCTCGCAAGCGCTGGCAAGAAGTGTCCTCGCCAGTGGGGTCGCTCAGCACGCTTTTACCGCCCGGGGTGAACAGCGCATACAGTGCCCGCATGGATGGCATTCCTGCTGTGGGCCAGCACACCCTGGCCATCTTGCAAGAATGTGGCATCAGCCCAGAAGACATGGCTTTTATGAAGGCCCAAGGGGCCATTTGAAGTACGTATGCAAATTTAAACGCGATAGGAAGAACAATGGCAAAGATGCTGATCAATGGGCAGTCGGTTTCGGCTGTGTCCGGCAAAACCTTGGACGTGCTGTCACCTGTAGATGGTTTGAAATTTGAAACCATTCCTCGGGGTGACGCCGCCGATGTGGATGTGGCCGTGCGTGCCGCCAATGCGGCGCTGGAGGGTCCTTGGGGAAAAATGACGGCGCTGGAGCGCGGGCGTTTGCTGATGAAGTTGGGCGAAAAAATATTAGACAACCACACCGAACTCAGCTTGCTGGAGGCCAAAGACACCGGCAAGCCCATGACCACCGCCCGCACCGACATCACTGTGCTGGCGCGTTATTTTGAATATTACGGCTCAGCGGCCGACAAAATTCATGGCTTGGTTTTGCCGTTTTTAGACGGTTACAGCGTGAATGTGTTGCGCGAACCCTTGGGCGTGACAGCCCACATCATTCCTTGGAACTACCCCGCACAAATGATGGGGCGCAGCATCGCACCATCCTTGGCCATGGGCAACGCGGTGGTGGTCAAGCCCGCAGAAGATGCTTGTCTGTCGCCGATTCGCATTGCAGAGTTGGCCCGTGAGGTGGGTTTCCCCGATGGCGTGGTGAATGTGGTGACCGGCTTGGGCGAGGAAGCGGGTGCTGCTTTGTCACATCACCCAGGGATCAATTTCATTTCATTCACGGGCTCTAATGAGGTGGGTGTGTTGGTACAAAAAGCCGCCGCGCAAAACGTCATCAAATGCGTGTTGGAGCTTGGGGGCAAGTCTCCCCATGTGGTGTTTGCTGATGCAGATCTCGACCGCGCCGTGCCCATCATCACGCGCGGCATCATTGCCAACACAGGACAAACCTGTACCGCTGGCAGTCGCTTGATTGTTCACAGCAGCATTTACACACGCACCATGGACATGCTGGCTCAAAAATTTTCGCAAATCAAAGTCGGTACGCCTGATATGGACTTGGACTGTGGCCCTGTGGTGAACATGGCGCAGCGCGACAGGGTTGCGCACTACCTCAGTGAGGCGAAAAAGTCTGGCATTGATATCGTGGCGCAGGGTGTGTTGGCTGCAGGCTTGCCCGATAAAGGCTATTACGTCACACCCACACTCTTGGGTCATGTGCCCCCCAACCATTGCTGTGCGCAAGAAGAAATTTTTGGGCCTGTGTTGGCAGCCATGACGTTTGAAACCGAGGCCCAAGCGATTGCCTTGGCCAATGGCACCGACTACGGATTGATGGCGGCTGTGTGGACAGAAAACGGTGGATGCCAGCAGCGTGTTGCCAAGGCCATCAAAGCAGGGCAGGTGTATATCAATGCCTTTGGCGCAGGTGGTGGCGTGGAGTTGCCGTTTGGCGGATTCAAGAAAAGCGGCCACGGCCGCGAAAAAGGTTTTTTAGCGCTGGAAGAAGTAAGCGCCACCAAAACCCTCATCCACTATCATGGCTGAAAAGGAGTGTTCCATGGCTAAATTACTCAATCACATTGCCATCATCACCGGCGCAGGCGGCGGTTTTGGTGAAGGTATTGCGCAACTGTATGTGCAAGAAGGTGCCAAGGTCATCGTTGCCGATATTCGCGGTGACGCGGCCAAGGCGGTGGCCGACCGACTGGGCGAAAACGCCAGTGCATTCACCTGCGATGTCGCCAAGGCGGACAGTGTTCAAGCCTTGGTTGACTACACCGTTAAAACCTTTGGCATACCCAACATCGTCGTTAATAACGCAGGTGTCACCCACTTGAACCGCCCTATGCTGGAAGTGACCGAAGCAGAATTTGACCGCGTGTACAACATCAATGTGAAATCCATTTTTCACATGGCCCATGCCGTGGTGCCGTTGATGCGCAAAAACAAAGGCGGCGTCATTCTGAATGTGGGCTCTACCGCTGGCATACGCCCGCGGCCTGGCTTGACTTGGTACAACGGTTCCAAAGCCGCGGTCAATATCATTTCCAAATCGATGGCGGTTGAACTTGGGCCCGACAAGATTCGCGTCAACGCGATTTGCCCTGTGATGGGCGAGACAGGCATGATCAGCCAATTCATGGGCATGCCCGACACCCCTGAAAACCGCGCCAAGTTTTTGGGCTCGATTCCCTTGGGGCGTTTTTCTTTGCCCAGCGATGTGGCTGCTGCTGCTTTGTTTTTGGCCAGTCCCGAAGCGGAATTTTTCACCGGCGTAGAGTTGCCGGTGGATGGTGGCAGAACCGTTTAATCTTTAAGCTCAGACCGTGGCAATAGGCGCCGCAGGTGAGCCAATCGCGCCAGGCAAACGCAGCGGTGGCGCGGTCAATAAAAACTTTGATCGGCCATGCGCTCGCAGCCAGTGGGCCAAGGGTGTCAGATGCCACAACTCGCCCAAGTGAACCCCAAGTTTGAACAAGCAATGCTCATGCAAAGGCAGGGATGCACAAGCCCCTGCATGCGCCAGGGCAGGGTGGGTTTCCACCGCGTAGTTGTCGGCAATCAAGGCGATCAAGCCGCTGTCGGTGATCCATTGCTTTAAGCGCTGGTCGCGCCCATCAAGGCTTGAGCCGCTTTTGTCTAGCACTGCAATGTTGGGTTGTTTATTCATGCCCAGCAGCACCTCGCTGAAACCGGTGTGCAAACACACCATATCGCCTGCTTCCACCACCACTTTGTCTTTGGCCATGATGTCCATCAACAAGTCGTAGCCCACCACCGCACCGCTGTTGCCCAGATGCGCGTGTAAGTCGATCATCACGGCTTGGCCTTGCACACAACGCTCGGCCATTTTTTCTATGCCCAGAGCTTTGGCGTAGGAAGTGGACTCGCGTGGCACTTGTATGAAATCAAAAATACCTGCGCCTTCGTTGTTGGCTGGGCCAATGACGTCGATGCCTGCGCGAAAGCCGTTGTAGTACAGCGCTTCAGGCACACCATCGCCATCGGCATCGAACATAGACCCTGCGTGCGCCAAACTGTCCCACTGCGTGCTGTACTGCAAATGCATGATGACCAAGTCGTCGCTGATCACATCGGTGCACAAGGGGTCGTCGCACCACAGTTGGTAGTTCATATTGGGTTTGCCGTTGCGCACCGTGGGGCGCAGAACGGGCGGGCTGCGGCGCGGGTTGAGCACCGAACCGCCGGGGAAGTCCAGGGGCAAGCTCAGGTTAAAGCTCAAACCGTGTTTGACCTCCGAAACGCCTTGCAGCACTTTGGCGGGGGTCAGCAAGTTCATGCGGCCAAACTGATCATCAGGGCCAAAGTCGCCCCAAGTTGAGCCTGTGGGGCGGTGCTTCCAGCGGGGTGATGAGCTCATGGCGTTGCCTCAAGTCGGTGCATGACAGGCTTGTCGTGCGGCGAAAGTAAAGCCCATTATGGCCTGCAAAATTTGTCCTTTTTACTTGAAATGGAAAGTTTTTGATGGACAAGTCTTGGCCCCATCGCGCACAATGCAAAACATCAACAAGGGGTTTGCCATGAGTCAAGACCAAGCACATTACGCCGAACTGCTGGATGTTTCCAAGCGCATCCAATCGCGCCAAATGTCTTCTGTGGAGGCCACCCAAGCGCAGTTGTCGCGCATAGAGCAACTTGATGGCAGTTTAAAAAGTTATGCCACGGTCATGGCCGACCACGCCTTAGCGGACGCGCAAGCGGCAGACATTGCCATTGCGGCAGGACACATCATTGGGCCGCTACAGGGTGTGCCGATGGCAGTCAAAGATTTGTGCTGGACGGCGGGCATCCAAACTTCGGCAGGCATGACCATTCACGCCAACAACATTCCCACAGAAGACGGCACCGTGGTGCGCAAACTGCGCGAAGCGGGTGCGGTGATTTTGGGCAAGTTGCAACTCACTGAAGGCGCCTACGCAGACCATCACCCCCACATCACGCCACCGGTCAACCCTTGGGGCGCAGGCCAATGGCCAGGCGCATCGTCTAGCGGCTCGGGTGTGGCCACCGCCGCGGGCATGTGTTTTGGCTCGCTGGGTTCGGACACCGGTGGCTCAATTCGCTTTCCTTGTGCGGCCAATGGCATCACTGGCATCAAACCCACTTGGGGCAGGGTCAGTCGCTATGGTGCGTTCGAGCTGGCCGCCACCCTAGACCATTTGGGGCCCATGACCCGCAGTGCGGCAGACGCGGCGGCAATTTTAGGCGTGATTGCCGGTGCTGACGCCAAAGACCCCACCGCCAGTTTGTTGCCCGTGCCCGATTACTTGGCCCGCATGACCCAAGGGCTCAAAGGTGTGCGCGTAGGCATCGATTTGACATGGAGTTTCCAAGGCATAGATGAGCCCAGCAAACAAGCTTTGCTGGCCATGATTGAGGTGGTCAAGGCGCAAGGTGCGATTGTGAAAGAAGTGAAGTTCCCCGACCCTCAGCACGCGATTGACGACTGGTTCCCTTTGTGCGGCGTGGAATGTGCGGTGGCACATGAAGCCACCTACCCCTCGCGCAAGTCCGAGTACGGCGCAGGCTTGGCGGGCTTGATCGACATGGGCCATGCTTTAAGCGGTTTGGACTACCAAAAAATTATTTTGCGCCGCCACGACTTTCGGGGGCGTGTCGACGCTTTGTTCCAAGACATCGATTTATTGTTAATCCCTTCCACCGGCATTGCCGCACCTAGCTGGGAGCGCATGAGCACTCTGGCCACAGACGCCGAGTTGTTGAGCGCACTGCTGAAATTCACGTGCCCGTTTGACATGACGGGCCAACCCACCATTTCTCTGCCCGCGGGCTTCACGCCTGAGGGCATGCCTGTGGGTTGTCAGTTTGTCGGTCGCCACTTCGAGGAAGACATGATCATTCGCGCTGGCTGGGCGTTTCAACAAGCCACCGACTGGCACCGACGTCACCCCAACATTTGATTCAAAGGAGTTCCACTGTGTCTTGGTTAGAAAAATCCATCATGCGCCAACGTGGCGTGGCCCAAGGTCGTCAAGCCGTCACCCATGAGTTGACCGAGGCCAAGCAGGGCAATTACCACTACACGATTGGCCCGTATTCGCAGCCTGTCTTGAGCGTCAAGCCGGGCGACCGCATCATTGTGGAAACGCGGGATGCGTTTGAAGGCAAAGTCAAAACCGAACAAGACTTGCCCTCCAAAGTGTTGACCATGCCTTTTGTCAATCCACAAAATGGTCCCATCATGATCGAGGGTGCAGAGCCGGGCGATGTGGTGGCGGTTTACATCGAATCGATTGCGCCTCGTGGACCCAACCCACGAGGAACTTGCGCCATGATTCCCGAGTTCGGGGCCTTAAGCGCCACCATGTTTACCTCGTTGCTGACCCAGCCTTTGCCCGAAATTGTTCGCAAGATTGATGTGGATGAAAAAGGCGTGTATTGGAGTAAGCGCGTGACCTTGCCTTACCAACCGCATATTGGCACCTTGAGTTGTTCACCCATGCTCGACTCCATCAACACCCTCACGCCCGACACCCACGGCGGCAATATGGATTTGCCCGATATGGGACCCGGCAGCATCACCTATTTACCTGTTTGCTCCGATGGTGCGCGGGTGTTCATTGGCGACGCTCATGCATGTCAAGGTGACGGCGAAGTGTGTGGCACGGCCGTGGAGTTTCAAAGCACCACCACCATTCAGGTGGACCTCATCAAAAAATGGGCGATTACTTGGCCACGCTTAGAGACCGAAGACATGATCATGGCAATTGGCAGTGCGCGTCCATTAGAAGACGCCACCCGCATTGCCTACAAAGATTTGGTGCTGTGGATGGAGGCCGAGTTTGGCTTTGACCGCTGGGACGCCTATATGATGCTCAGCCAATGCGGCAGGGTGCGATTAGGTAACTTTGTCGACCCCAAATACACCGTCGGTGCCGGCATCTTGAAGACCTACCTCAAAGAATAATCGGAATAATCGGGGTCAGATCCCAATTAATAAACGGTGTCTGACCCTCATTAATTAATTGGGATCTGACCCCGATTATTCCGATTATTTAAACACCGCGAGCAAGTCGTCTTTGCGAATAGGTTTGAGCAAGACTTTGTCAAAACCCGACGACTCCCACAACTGCACCTCTTCAGGCATGGCGTGCGCTGTATAGGCAATGATTTTCAGATGCTGGTAGCGCTGATCAGTGCGCAGCTGCTGGCACAACTGCAAGCCGCTGACATGAGGCATGGAGATATCGAGCAGGATGACATCACAAGGATTGTGTTTTAACCAATCCAACGCTTCTTTGGCGCCATCGCATTCCTTGACTGCGTAGCCAAGCGGGCGCAAAAAAAGCCCAGGCAAGATGCGGTTGGTGGCGTTGTCGTCAATCACGACCACCTGTTTGCTCAGATTCATGTGGCTAACTTGCGTTCGATAAGCAGCGGCAAAGTAAAAAAGAACATACTGCCTTCGCCTGCCTTAGTTGAATAGTCTAGCTTGCCACCCATGAGATTGATCAAATGGTGGCTGAGTACCAAGCCCAAGCCGGCGCCTTCATTCGGCCTGAGTAAAAACGGGTTATCGGATTTTTGCTGTCGCTTAAAAATGGTTTCTTGCATTTCATGAGCAATCCCTTTGCCGGTGTCTTGCACAGAAAAGACCACCCAGTGCTTATTCGCGCTCAGGGTCACGGAGATAGTCACTC
>Ga0209442_1001271_pt1 | contig 14458 bp, 7 predicted proteins | sample LauGreSBDMM110DD_2_FD_187565 | JGI IMG/M metagenome (GOLD analysis project Ga0209442, IMG submission 187565) | Freshwater lake microbial communities from Lake Michigan, USA - Sp13.BD.MM110.DD (SPAdes) (version 2) | ecosystem: Environmental > Aquatic > Freshwater > Lake | place: Lake Michigan, USA...
TTGAATCTGTTACAGTTCCATATGTAAAATTTGGTGCAATATTTAAAGAATCTAAAGTTGAATATAAACACTGATTAAATGAAAGAATTTTTATTTGAGAATTTATTCCAGAATCTGGATAGAATTTTAATTCAAAATTATCCCCAGAATATTCTCCACCAAAAGTTCCAATTCCAGAGGTACTTCCAATCGAAAGAAATGGAGATTGTTGAACATATATGTTATTATTATCATGAATCATCATGATCTGATGAAGAGCATTAGTAGATCCTACACTTACCTCAACCAAAGATTTAATTGCATTAAAATTGGACTTATTTAATGATATTATTGTAGATGCTGAAGAAACAGTAGATGAATATGTTGATTGATATATTGCACTTCTTTCATTCCCTACAATTTGATTTGGTAAAATAAATCTATGTGCTCCAACTCCAACAGCAGTTGTTCCAAACCCAACAATTCTTGATCTAATATCTACACTATTTGCTGAATTATTTTTATAATTTAGAGATAAAATTCCAGAAGAAATGTTTGCTCCAAATGTTCCAATAAAATTTGCTGATCTTTCGCTTGAAGATTCTGAATCAAAATAATATTCTGAAATATATGTATTTGTTCCATCATATTTTAAATATACTTCAACAAAATTCATTAGATTTGCTGTTGAATCAGTAACTTGTACATTCGCATATAATGATGAAAATTTAGATGAATCAACTGAAATAATTGAAGTTGATATTCCAGATGATGCATTTATTATATTAGATCCAGTTAAATTAATAAATCCAATTGAAGTTGTTCCAATCCCGACACCTGGTGAATTAAAATTACTTTTAATGAATTTAATATCATAATCTGTACTGTAAGGATCATCGGGTATAAATTGTAAATAGGATTTTCCAGAATCATTTTTGACTATAGAAAATGATCCATATTCTTCTCCTGGGATATGTGTAAGACCTATTCCTGAATTTGCAATAGTTGATTTTTCTGCTATAAATGAATTATTTGTATCATTTAAAATTATAAGTTCGGATAATTGAATCTGTGAATTATCATAATTAGAAACTCTAACTAAAATATTATTATAATCTGGTGTAGAATTTAGTTCGATTAGATTTATAAACTCACTTGGTTCTCCATCTAAATTTGAAAATTGTCTACTTATATCATCTATTTTTAAAACTACATTAGTCTTACATTCAATGTAGTCTGATAATTTTTTAGTTTTTAATTTTAAAAATTTAGATGAATTTCCAACAACATCAATATCAAGCGCAAGATCAAAATCATAAATCGTATCTACTCTGTTTTCTTCAATAATATCATAAACCACAGACATTGCATTTCTAGAAGTTAATATTCCGGACTTTGAAGTTGATGTAATTCCAGTGTCTGAAAAATTTTTAAGACCACTGGTATGGAGTAGACTATTAATTTGAGTTTTTGAATTTTGATATGTAATTGGACTTTTTACAGTATATGAAAGATTTTGATAATAATCATTATCCGGTATTACTTGATTATCTTGACTTAATTTTCCAATATCATCAAACCATCCAAGATTTTTTTCTACAGAATAATCAACTTTAAATTTTCCAACACTATATGTAATTTCATCTATCGTTGCGATATTTCCAGTTTCATTTCCAACTATAATTTCTTCGATTGATGGACTATAAGATCCAAATACTTTAATAAAGGAATTATTAGTTGAAATAATTTTTAAATCTCTTGAAACTCCTTTTGAAGAAAGTTTTTCGCCCACATTAAAAAATGAAGGAGTTTGTGAAACTTTAAATTCTGGATAATCAGTACTTTTTATAATATTTGAAATAGAATCTTGAATTGTTTTGGCAATTCCGGTGTTTGTGGTTAGACCAGATATATCAATAGTAACTTTATCAAGAAGTCCTGAATTATTATAATTAGTTACATTGAAAAATTGATAATTATAATCTTCAGAATTAAAACCAGAACCATTAGATCCTATTTTTATAATTCCTTCTACAAATACTTTGTCACCTCCACTAAATGGGGATGTAATGAAAGTTGATATTCCATTTATTGTCGGAGTTGTTATATAACAAGTAAAAATTCCACTTGAAGAAGATTCAATTCTTTGAATACTAACTCCATTTGTATTATTCTCTGCAACTAATCTTACCGTTTTTTCTGGAAGACCTTTAGGATATTGAATAATATTTACAGAATCTATAGAATTTCCTGATAATTTTGCATTCAATATTCCGCTATTAATTTTTTTCCCAGTTATAGAGTTTACAATTGAAATATTGGGAGCATCGGTATATCCCTTTCCACCATTAATTACTGTAATACTATCAATTGTATTTGAATTTTTAATTGTGATGAGGGGAGATATGTATGCAATAGGTTGTAAAGTTTTATCAGAAGAATATTCAAAACCTTCATTAATAATTCGTAGTTCTTTGACATTTCCTATAGTTTTTGATTTCGGAACAACATAGGCATCTTCTCCATTTTGTGAATTTGATCCAATGAATATTGGAAATTTTTTATACCCAGATCCTCCTGAGACAATGTTAATTTTATGAATAGATCCTTTTGCTGAAATTGAAGTTGTATTGTATCTTAAAATATCACATTCATTTTGTGAATATGTTAATTTTTCTGGTATTTTTGTTAAAGAAATACTAAATGTTGTTGATCCAATACCCGAAATATTATAAGTTGAATTATATTCACTAGTTTCAAATAATATCTCCGAATAATTATTTACTGAAGTATCAGTTGTACTAATACTTCCAAATTTTTCTAAGTTATAATATAACTTAGTTGGAAGCTCTTCATTATAATTAATAGTAATAGATGCAGTTGAAGAAACTCCAACAGTTCCTATTCCTGATAATGTGAATGTTGATGTTGTTGCAATTGATACAAATTCATTTTTATAATTTTTATCATAGTAAAGTTTAAATTTGTATCCAGAAAGTGATGAATCTGATAAATTAAATACCAAATTATTGTTTCTAATTATCTTAATTTGAGGATTTACAAGTGAAATTGATTGATTTGATCCACCAGTACTTGCAATACTCACTATTGATGGTGGACTATTTTTAGAATCAAGATAAGTCTGTGAAAGTTTTATACTATTATCATTGATTTTATAGACATAATAAAAATCTGTAGTCAATCCGGAGGGAAGTACATTAGAAGAATATAATATTTTATCTCCTGTTTTTAAATTATGAGAGTTAATTGTAATTGTATTTGTAGATGTATTAATTCCAGTTGAATTAAATCCTATTGGATTAATTAAAATATTTCCGGTATTTAAATATCTTTTAACATATACTGAAACTGATGTTCCAACTCCGACCGAAAGATTTGGTTTTACTTCTAAGTTTATAACATCATTATTAATTAATCCGTGGTAGGTTGATACTGAAACTACTGATTTAATTCGTTCCACTCTTCCTTTTATTTGAGAATACTGACTTTCAATTGAATAATTGTTATTATTATCACCATTGTTTCTAAAATATATCTCTGATGAAGTAAGATTTGTCTTAATTCCTATAGTATTTTTATTTTTATTTGATACATATACATTGGTAGGAATACTAAATTCATTTCCTGTAGGTGAAGTTGATATTGAAATAGGACTTGGTAAGGTTAATACTACATATTCATTATGTGCAAATGGGTGATTTTCTATATAAATTCCTTGAGTTGGAACAATTCTCGTAATATTAGAATCTCCAAATTTAAATGTTATCGAACTTGTAATTCCTGCAATTGTTCCTACACCAACAGATTGGGTTGGATTAAAAAATACTTTATTATTAACTTTTGAATCAAAATAATCTATTTTTTGAGAAATTGTAAATGAATCTGGAATAAAATTTATTGTTGTTGTTGCTGTATGTGATATTCCTGTAGATCCTCTCTGAACCTTAATTATATTAAGATTTTCAAATACTTCTAAAACTTTCAATTTTTCAGAACCAATTGAAATACTGCTTCCGACTGAAACTTTTATTGGAATTTGAGTAATATAAATTTCTGTCGAAAATCCTGCGGTTGAGCTTGGAATATTTTTTAAAACATTAGAATAATAAGATGATAATCCAATTTTATAAGAATTATTTAATTTATTTAAACTTGTTGAAAATCCTGAAATTACAACAAAATCTCCATTTGATAGATCATGATAAGGTAAAATTGTAACTTTTATTTGATTATCATTATTCCAAGTAAAAATTGAATTTTCATAAGTTTGTACAGTTGTGTCTAATTTAACAATATCCTTTCCGGATATTGAGGAAACTCTTGCAATTAGTCCTCCACCACCAGTATTTTTATCATCAAAGTTTAAAACATCATTTACTTTATAATTTGATCCAGGATTTATGATATTAATTTCATTTACATTTCCACTTGTTACAGATTCGACAACAGATTCTTGATTTGTAAATTCACTTGTTTCAATGATAAAATCATTATCCGCATAATCATCGGAAATCTTATATGGTAAAGTATTTCGAAGTAAATCTGAATTATTAAAATCAAATGATTGGTCGAGTGTTAAATTTTCTTCTAATGTATTTGTTCTATACTTATCTCCAATAAAATATGGAAATTTTGGGTTTGAAACTGAGTCTAGAGTTGCAAAATATGCATACACGCCATTTGGAAATTCTGGAGTTTTTCCAAATCTTCCATTATTTTCATCCAAATCTCCAGAATTTGTATATGTATAATCTTCAACAAAAAATCCAGCAGGAAATTCAGGTCTATCGATAATATTATTTACTTCTAATTCATACCCTGAAGATAAAAGTTTGGGTATTGAATTTGAATTTTCTGGATCCGTATATCCATATGGTCCATATATTGGATTTCCATCATAGGACCATCCAATTATTTTAGATACAGATCCATTATCATTAAATGATGTTCTTAACTTTTCAAAGTATCCCGAAACAGAATAATGTAGTTCATTTCCTCTTTCGAATAAAAACTCATCTCCAAATTTTTGATTATGATTAACTGTCAGTGATCTAATTTTAGTATCAAAAACTGCATTTGATCCTGAAGATTTGACTTTAATTATTGTCGATGTGGAAGAATATCCTATTCCACTATTAACTATTTTAATATCTGATATTTTTCCATTTGTAATCACGGGTCTTAGATCTGCACCGGATCCAGAACCAGAATAATCTTCTATAATTAAATCTGGAATTGAATAATATTCTTTTCCACCATACTGAATATTTACAGAATTAATTTCTCCATTAATAATTATTGGTTTTAATTGTGCCTCTTTACCATTTTTTATTAATATTATGGGTTTTTTTTCAAGATTTAGAATTGATGATCCGTATCCTGTTCCTGATTCATATAAATAAGTATCAATTATTTTACCCTTAACTATTGGTGTTGCTATTAAAGATTTATACTCTTGTGTTGTTGTTCCAAACCCAACTGGGGAATATAATATAGAAACAGATATATCTGGATAACTAAAATATTGGTATCCAGATCCACTAGAAGAAAATCTGACATAATTTTTTCTATTATAATTGTCAGTATTTGTCCCACCAATTCCAGCATCACATAATTTAAATGAATTTTCATTTTCATTTAAAATATAATATTGTGGTAATGTGGAAATTCCAATTGTGGATGTCTGATAATTGTAATTTACCAATTCTCCACTTTTAAATGCATGATTTTTAAAAGTTACGCTATGATAAGATGTTGATATTCCTGTTGGTGAAACAATTAATTTTCTATTTGTATATTCACCACCATTAAGTACTTTAATTTCTGATACTGTATTTTTATATGATGCTGTTCTAAATTTATGAATTCCTGAAGTATTAACTGCATTAAAACTTACTGTATTAATTCCAGAATTATAATCTGAATTAGATTGATAAAGTCTAATGGTTTTATTATTGTCAATTTTAACATAATATGTTGCTTCATTAACTAAAGTTCCTGGAGTAGTTCCTATACCAATTCCAAGATTTCCATTTGAATTATAAATTAAAGGTTCTCCATTATTCAGATTATGATTGTTTATAAAAGTTAATTGCCTTGTTGTCGAACTAATTCCACCAGAATTTTCAATAAGTCTTCCATCAAACAAAATACTTCTCTGTCTTTTTGTAACAATTGGTTGTAAAACTGCACCAGATCCATTTCCACCAGATACTCCAATAGATACAATTTTATCAATATCATAATCTTGAGAATCGATATAAACTTTTTGAATTGATCCACTAATTACAGGATTAACTAGTGCTGTTACTCCTATTCCAGAAGAAATTGATATTATTGGTGGATTTATAACATCAAAATTGCTTCCACCATTCAATACGTTAATAGATTCTAATGGTCCATAATAAATCTTATCATTAGATTTATAATTACTAATCTCTACTCCATTAATTAACATCCCAATCGGCCCTGGAAGAGTTATTTCTCCATTTCCAGTATCAATATTTTCTACTAATGGAAATTTTTTAAGTAATTTTTGCGGACCAATAATTTCTGATTTTTGAGAATATAGTGTAAATTTATGATTATTATTAAAGCTAGAATCTTTAAATGTAATGTAATTATTACTACCAATAAACGATTTTGAATAATAAAGTCTTATTCCCTTGGGATCGGATATATTCTCAACATAATAATCTCCGGTATCTAATCCAACTATTGGAGTACCTGAAGGTTGATAATAAACTCTATCACCAGTAATAAATGGTGAACTGTTTTCGGTATATTGTATTAAAGTATAATTATCAGTTAATCCTATTCCAAGTAATGATTTAATTTTAGTTGTTATGTTATATGTGTATAAATCGTTTCCATTTGATGGTAATGAATTTGAAGCCACATATGCATAGTCATCATCGACATATAAATTTTGTATGTCTGATAAAACAGTATTGTTTCCAAATTTTATGGGAACATTTAGACTTGATGCAGTATTCAGTTTTCTTCTTATATCGTATTTTTGATTAGCATTTAAAGTACCTAAATTAATCCCAATACTATTTTCAGAAAAGTTGATAGTGGTAATTTTTCCAGTAGATATTCCTACATTAGATCCTCTATTTAATAGTTGAAATTCATCTCCAATTTTTAAACTAGATCTATCAATTGGACTTACAAGAGTATAATTTGTACTACCATCTTTTATTTGATATCTTGATCGTGTATTATAAATCCAAGAATTTGCAAAAATTTCTTTATATGTTTGATTAGTTTCTGGATTTTTAATTAAATCTCCAATAGTCTTAACAAAAATAATTTGCCCCTCATCAAGATTTAAAGAGTCTGATGTTTGTATAAACTTTGATAATACTCCAGTAAGTCTTAATTCTACTTTTTTTGAAGTATCTCCATTTTCGTATCCATAATAAAATTCATCTGATCTTACATCATTTGTAGAGGAAATTGTGGATGTAATACCAATACATCCAAAAAACTGATTAATACTCTTACTTTGGTATGTAATTGTATTGTTTCCTGATATTATTGTTCCAATTCCTGCAAATCCAATTGTTGAATCTACTGAAATTACGGAAGATCCAATAGAAACTGTTTCAAGACACCTGGTACTTGGTGTAATTGTAAAGTTACCTTCAACTGCAGATACATCAGTATATCCAACAAAAAGAGAAATTTTATAATATTGTCTATTATTTCTTAAAAATGGTTCAATTTCTGAAATTGATGCGCTTGTAATTGTGTCTGAAGATTTTTTAATTGACTGCCCAATTAATTTTGAAGGATCTCCAGAAATTCTTTCCGCAATTACAATTTCTCTCCTAATAAATTGTGCAGATGATGGTTTAATTAAAAATTCTTCAAGATTTACAACTCTTGGATTTACTCCATAGAGAACATTAAATAAAATTCTGAATGATTCATTTGTACCTTTTGATTGGTATAATGATTTTATTTCTCTTATAAAATTTCCAACATTTAAATTTGAAACAAAATCAACTTCTTCTAATCCAGGAACAAATGTATATTTGAGTTTTTTATAAAATTCCTTCAGAAATAATGAGCTTAAATTTTGTATCGAAGATTTATTCTTATGATCGGTTGATATTGTTTTAGAAAAAATTAATTCTTCTTGATTTAAATCATTATGATAATTAGTAATTCCACTAAATCCACGAATACACCCGGTGAATGTATTTGTTGTAATTCCTGTATATGTAATAACTTCATCATCAATCTTTAATAATCCATATGTTTGAGGAAATCCTTTAGTGCTTGTTACTGTTATGATTCCAACCGTTGAATTAATATCATTTTGTAGAAATGTATTATCAACTACAACTTCGGGAGTTAGATTGTCTAACTTTAAATATTGATCAAGATTTTCTGCAATGTCTACTGGACCACTTTGATATTCTTGAGAAATATAATACTGCTTTAAAAAATCTATGAATTTTGGACTTTCATCTAAAATAAATTCTGGCAGTTGATTTTCGATAATTTGTTGAATCTTGACTCTAGATTCGAACCCTGTTTGTATCATATTATGATCTTATAAATTTTCCATTTGGATAACTTGAGGTATAATAGTCTCTTACGAATGATGTTCCAGATATTTCATCACCAGAAGCAATTACATCTCTTACCATATTTATCGCACTTTTTGAAATGCTAAAATTTAAATACAAATCATTTAATCCAACAATATCATTTGATTCTGGAAATGCCTGAATTTCGATTATGTTACCTGCGAGAGAGGTCGCGCTAATTTTGATTGTTCCCAGTCTAATCTCTCCTTTTGAGTAATCAATTGTTCCTGCGGATTTTATGATCACTTTCTTAGAATCAGTTATAACTGCAATAATTCCATTTGTTCCGGTAGAATCTGGAACATCTGTGAGATATACCGTATCTGGTTCATTAGATATATTAAATCCGGTAGATTTAATATTATAACCCTCACGATTAATGTGAAATTTATTTCCAAAACATAATTCATATTGGGCAAATTGTTCGGTGACTGTCTTTAAGTCTCTCCGAATTATAACTTTTGTGATATTAGAGGTTATAGAATTGTCTGTATTATCAATGACTTGAAGGACTTTACTGTATTTAAATCTACCGCCAAATTTATTTAAATCTATGGAATTTGAATATTGAGTAAGAGAATTGGTAATTCTTGTTTTAAGAGATTCAACCGTAGAAATTTGAGAATAATTATAATAAATTGAAGAATCAATTTCGACATATAATATTTTAAGATCGATTATTTTTTGATTAATTCCAGAAATACTATATTGTTTAAGATCCGATAAAATTCTTGATTTTTGAAAATCTGAAACATATGTTCCATTTTTTGGTTTAATTGCAATTGATACTGTTCCATATTCTGGGGGGTCTAATTCTTCTCCGCCAATAATTGAAACCGATTCGGTGTCTGGGTATATTTTTTTAACAATTGCTTCATAATCTCTTGCAGTAACTGCTCTGTACTGTGATGCGTATATTCGTGGAGCAAAATACTTAATTGAGTCTAAGGGTTCTATTTCAGACCCATTTTGAGATTTTTGAGTTACCGTTAGAGATACTGAATCTGGATTTATTTTTGTACCCTTTGCAGATTCTAGATTTCCAGAAAAAGAAAATGAAGATGCTCCGTTACCATCTTTACCGTCTGTAATTATATAATTTACTGTAATAACAGAATTATTTTCTAATTTTTTTCCAATGATTCCATCACCAAAGAGTAATTCATATTTTTCATCCTGAACTTCTTGCAATAAGTAAATTTTAGATTCTGAATTTACATTTAAAATGTTATCAGTAACAAAGTATTCGACTCCTAATCCACTATCATTAATTCCTTTTACATATACTGAGATAGTATCAGTATCAATAAATGAATTGTTTAAAATGAATCTTTGATCTAATGATCCATCAACCGTAAAATTTTTAGTTAGAAAAGTTCCTTGATATACATCAATATTATCAAATTTTACAACTCCTAGTCTTACACTTGATGTGATATTTTCCGGAATAGAGAATGTGTATGAAGTGTCATTTACGCTTGCTATGCACACTAGACCCGCCTTTAAGGTGACTGTAGAAGTATCCTCAACAATAGTCGCAGTGAGAGATACTTGTGCCTTTGACGCTGTTCTAGAGCGAGGAACATATCCAATATTTCTTGCTAATGAAACTACATTTTCTCTAAGAGTTGCAGAATCTAAGAAAGATTCATTCACAATCATATTTGAATTAAATGCAGTAATATAGGTATTATATGCAAGCGTATCAATGAGTACTGCAAAATTAGATCCTTCGAAATCAAAATCAGTAAATGATGAATTTGATCTGAGATAGTCTTTTATTGATGTTTTTATCTGATCGAAATCTAGATTTGTGAATTTAGTGAAAGGCATTTTATCTTGTTGCCTCTAGTATGAATGAGTACTCTTGAGTTGGAAATTCTTGCCCTATAATATCAAAAATCACTGTTACATTAAAAGAATTAGAGTCGGGTGTTGGATCTACATCGATAATTACATTTTCGACTCTAGGCTCAAAGTTACTGATCGAAATCTCAATCTGTCTTTGAATTACTGAAGCCGTACCAAAGTCAATAAACTCAAATAGACTTTTTGTAATATCAGATCCCAAAAGGGAATTAAAAAATCTTTCTGTTGGAATAGTTTGAACAATATTTCTTACGGATCTACGAATCGCATTTTCATTTTTTAGTATTGGTAAATCCTTTGTCACTGGATGTGGTTCAAAGGATAGACTGATATCTTTAAATGATCTGGATATCCTTTGAACTGACATCTAATATTGGGAATTTTCTTTATTTATATTCTTTTTAGAAAGATTTGAAGATTGGTTCTGCTCCGTATTCCCAATCATCATAATCATCATCATTTCTAATTTTTTCATGCAATTCATATTGCTTTTCATAATCGTGCTTTGGTGCAATATCATGAATAACTTCTTGAATAATTCTTTTTTGTGGAGTTGAGTTATAGTCGGTAATTAATTTGTTAGTTCCCCACATTTCATACATGTAGTCTTTGTCTCTATCAACCGGTAAATTTGACATTTTTTTAATAAACTCTACTTATATTTAACGATTTACTTCTCTTAGGTAATAATCAAGTGAATTTAAATATTCTAATATTTTAATTGCAATAATTTTTGGATTTTTATCACCACAAGTATAGATATCAACTGCTAGACATCCATTTTCGGGCCAGGTATGGCACGAAACATGACTTTCTTCCAGTGCGATTACGATTGTACATCCCTGAGGTAAAAAACGATGAGCAAAAATATTAAGAATTGTCATTTTTGCACGAGAAATCCCTTCAACCATAACAGATTGAAGGGATTCTACATCATTAATAAGACTGAATTCAACATTATACACCTCTAATAAGAGATGATTACCCATAGAAAACTGTTTCAATTCTTAATTTATTAAAAATATATTTATTATGGTTTTAATAAATTAAGTATAGTCACCCTTTACCTTGTCCTCTGTATTTTTTTGGCGCACCATTACGACTTGATTTCGAATATCTGGTGTTTTTTCCTTGACCTTGACTTGTATTTTTTGGTTTTGACTCAATCATCTGGTTTCCGCTAGATGATTTCTTAATCGCCATAATAAATCTCCGTTTTTAATTGTTCTGAGCATGGAGATCCTGTCTGATAAAACTTTACAGACAAGTACTCCATAGTATTGAAATATTCTTCTTCGGTTAACTTTAAATAAAGTATTTCATTATTGAATATTATATTGTAATATTCTTTCATTTTTATACTTTAGATTACTCTCATTTTTTCATGACCAACCCGAATACGAGGATCACACCAAATCTCAAAACCGGCTTCTTTTGCATCTAAACAGAATGATACATCTTCACCACACATATCCTGAACTTCTCCAGACTCAAAGACTTGCATCTTGGGGGCAAACCAGGGATATTTAATTTCTTCGTGCTCAAATACTCCTTTTTTAATTAGCAACCAACCAAATCCTGCATAATCGACTGTGAATGGTTTGCGGCGCTTTGAAATACTATCTGTGGTTTCATGATTCATCACTCCACCATTATTACGGAAATCATCTTCTTCCATCCAGTGAGCAACTGATGTGGTTACTCCATCCTCTGTTGCATACCAACCAGAAGCAATATCTTGGTCCATTAAAATTAATTGATAAAACTTTTCAGTATTAAAGACAATATCGGAATCAATCCAAAGTTGCCAGTCATAATTTAATTTACCATCCCACGGAAGTTGATTTGGTCCACGAAGAACATTTGCACCCAGACATTTACATCGGGCAAAGTTCACCATAGATGAATAATCTTGTGAAATTTGAATACTTGCTCCGGACTGAACAATATCAAAACACAACTGAACAAAACTTTTGAGGTAAGTATATGATACTCCTCTTCCAGGAAGGCAAAATACAATTGATTTCCCTTTAATCATTTCTCTTGCTTTAGCGTAATCCCATTCCAATTCAGAGCTTGCTGCCGTAGGGGCTTTTGCTTTTACAGTAAATCCTTTTGCCATAGTTTGTAAATAGATCCTTTCTTATTTTACGATATTATATATCATTTGTCAACACAGGGTTTTCTGTTAAAACTAAATCAGATCCTTCTAATGATATTTTTATTAGACTGTCTTCGTACCAGGATAGTTCGTTTATAATTTGCTCCGGAATAGTTATAAAATATTGACCGGTAATTGGATCAATCTGTAGGGACTCAAAAATTTCTTTGGAATTTTTTTTCATGTCGCGTAATTATACTTAATAATTCGATATTATATATCATCTTAGATTTTTTGGGCGGGATTTTTTATTTTGAGTGTTGTATTTAGATGGCAAAAGCAAGACTTTATAGCTTACGGGGACCCATGGTTTTTAATAACGCCCCCCCCGCTAATAATAATAACTGCCGTTCACGAACGCACGAACACTCACGCACGAACGAATAAGTATAAACATCGGTAATATACAATAACTGCCCTTCACGCACGAACAAATAGGCACACAAGGACTAATAAGTATAACCATCGGTAAGATATAATAACTGCCGTTCACGAACGAATTAGTTCACGAAGCAACTGTTCCATTCTTTATATGATGATTACTAATCTCGGTGAGTGTTATTATACTGTGTTAACTAATCTCGGTGAGTGTTATTATACTGTGTTAACTAATCTCGGGCAACGAATATTCACGAATGCACGAACATCTTGGAAGTTTTCCACAGGCACTGTGAAGAGTTTTCCACAGATATTTGGAAGTTTTCCACAGGTATTCCACATAACCACGAAAGTTTTCCACAACCTTATGAGTTTTCCACAGGTATTTGGAGGTTTTCCACAGGGGTCTTATGAGTTTTCCACAGGTAAACTAGGAGTTTTCCACAGATATTGATGAGTTTTCCACAGGGTATAAGTACTCATTGACACTGAAACTACTTATCATCACTGGGTTTTATGATAGTGTTATACTGTGCCTGTGGAAAACTATGAAACTGTGAGGTGTGCCACTACCACAACCGGCGGCGGCGCTTGACAATCTCATAGTCTTGTGTTATAATTAACAGGCCAAGCGGACAACAAGAACTCATAATAATACTATGATACCACAAATACTTCATAATAACACATATGTTTTAATTAACATTAATTAATAATTCACATTTATACCAATAGCAGACACACATATCACATTTCTTGTACTTTAGCAATCGCATCACAGATAAGTGTAGTCAGTAATATACACTGACCAGAGAGATCACATACTACATAAACAGTTTGCTTTGTGTGAATGTCTTGAGCGAAACGGATAGTCATTTGATTAATGAATGAAGGGTGAATTAAGTATTCTAAATCATCTTTGCAGGACTACCACAAGAACGATAGAACTTTATCATTGATAGTGCTTCTTTCATACTACTAAACGATTGAGTTCTCCATTCTTCCAACAATCCCTCTGATGGATAAGGAACTTGGTATTGTATCATAAACACTGTTGCTGTTGAAGAAATCATTTGAGAGAAAGGTTTGGGACAAATAACCAGACGTATTCACTATATTCAGGTTCAATTCCATTCACAAGAAATTCAGAATAAATTGCACTGGCACTATCATAATCCTCTGTGCAAATTAAATACTCAAGACGATCCTTAAATGTTTCAATCAGTTCATCAATACAGGTTTGTTTGGTCATTTGATTTGTGAAAATAAAGAGATTAACCTTTAAGGATATCATCAATGATTTGATTTGCTGTAACTGCTAATTGATCTACTTTCTTTCTATTAGGTAAGAAGGTGTTAGCATCAGGCACAGGTGCCTTATCTTCTACTGTCAGAGGAATAGTTCCCATTGGTGCTTTAGATACTCTTGCAGACTGTGTGAGAGAGT
>Ga0209442_1001277_pt1 | contig 14403 bp, 12 predicted proteins | sample LauGreSBDMM110DD_2_FD_187565 | JGI IMG/M metagenome (GOLD analysis project Ga0209442, IMG submission 187565) | Freshwater lake microbial communities from Lake Michigan, USA - Sp13.BD.MM110.DD (SPAdes) (version 2) | ecosystem: Environmental > Aquatic > Freshwater > Lake | place: Lake Michigan...
CCAATCCTGAGCTAGCTTCTCAGCAATTGTTAAATTATTTCACAACAATCAAGACACAATTGTTTTCTGCAAGTCATTGAATATTCATTCATTTTTCTATATACTCTTTTTTTCCGCAATTTTGAACTATTTAAGGAGTATGCCGTGGCACGTAAATGCCCAATAACAGGGAAAGCGCCGATGTCTGGCAATAATGTCTCCCACGCTAATAACAAAACCAAACGTCGTTTTTTGCCTAATCTGCAAAAACGCCGTATTTTTGTTGAATCTGAGAATCGCTGGATTTCTTTACGTATTTCCCACGCTGGTATGCGCATTATCGACAAGATCGGTATTGATGCTGTGCTCGTAGACATGCGTGCACGCGGCGAAAAAGTCTAAGTCAGATCAGTCGACTAAACATTAAAGAACAGTAAAGGAATCATCATGGCGAAATCAGGCCGCGACAAAATTAAGTTGGAATCGACCGCAGGTACAGGTCACTTCTACACCACTGATAAAAACAAGCGCACTATGCCTAATAAAATGGAGATCATGAAGTTTGATCCCAAGGCACGTAAGCATGTGATCTACAAAGAAACCAAGATCAAATAAGCTATACATCTCTCCGGTGCATTGCAAGCCGGATAAAACAAAAGCCCCGACATTTACATGCGGGGCTTTTTGTTTTGCCTAATACTTCTTACAGTCACCAAAAACATTTCAGTTTAAGGTGACTGATCAAGATTAGGCATAGCTACGTAAACGATAAGAAAACTCTTCTAAAGAACGAATACCAGAAGCTTCTGCACGCGCGCACCAATCACGTAGTTGCAATACCAACTGATCGCTACTTTGATGGGAACGTTCCCACAGTGCTGCCAACTCCGTTCGCATTTCATGCATAGTCTTTAAGGCTTTACTATGTTGAAAGAGCTCGGACAGCTGCTGCTTCTGCGTCAATTGCAAAGTATCGGGAGCACGTTGCAATAATTGTTTTGTTGATTTCAAAAACTCAGGCTCCAAACGCGCACCCTGTTTTAACTGCCCTACTTCTTCGCGCCAAGTGCGCTTAAAGGAACGTGCATATTTCGCCATGACGTCATAACGATTCGCAACCACAGATTGCAAGGTAGTTAAATCACAAACCTGTTTTTGCAAATCAAAACGTGGCTCAGGCGGCACTTTCTTTACTTTCGCCAAACCTAAGAAAGCCATGATGGAGATATACAACCAGCCTATGTCGAACTCATACCATTTGTTAGACAACTTGGCTGAAGTACCATAAGTGTGATGATTGTTATGCAGCTCTTCGCCACCAATCAGTATCCCTAATGGGAAGATGTTTCTTGAAGCATCGGTAGAGTCAAAATTACGATAACCCCAGAAGTGACCAATGCCATTGATAACACCAGCAGCTGTGACTGGAATCCAAGCCATTTGCACAGCCCACACTGTTAAACCCAATACTCCAAATAAAACGAGGTCTAATACCAACATTAGCGATACGCCTAATGCTGAATATTTTGTATAGAGGTTACGTTCTATCCAATCATCCGGTGTTCCGTGACCATATTTTTCTACGGTTTCACGATTGCGTGATTCTGCTCTGTATAACTCTGCACCTTCAAAAAAAACTTTTTTGATGCCACGTGTTACAGGGCTATGCGGATCTTCTTCAGTCTCGCATTTCGCATGATGTTTGCGATGTATGGCTGCCCATTCTTTGGTCACCATACCGGTGGTCATCCACAACCAGAAACGGAAAAAATGACTAGGAATCGCATGCAACTCTAACGCTCTATGCGCCTGACAGCGATGTAAAAATATCGTAACGCCGGCAATCGTAATGTGAGTCATGATCAAAGTGATCGCAACCAATTCCCAAGGTGAGGCTCTTACTAAGCCGTGAGCAAGGAAATCAATAACAAAGTCGGAAATTTGGGTGAAATTCAATTTTTTCTCCAAAAGCATCCTGCAAACCTAGGGTTTTGAGTCTCAAAACGGTCGCAAGGACAACTATGTAATTGTACTTTGTTTCGAGCTAGATCGATATCAAGAATGGACTTTGGGATGCTAAAAATAGCTAATTGAAAACATTTTTAAGATTGAACTTGCTAGACCGACCCGACTGAGTCAGGTGATGAATTTGCCAATGCAACACCCGTTTCACCCAACTGACGCCAGATAGCACGATTCGCATTCGATATGATCAACGACTTATTATTTTTATCCTTAGCTGCAATCGTAAAACTCACATCAATCACTAAGCCATTTTCTGCAATCTTGGCGAGCATCGCTTCGGGCGCTGGTGAGGGCAATACGCCATCTAAGCTTGTTACTACTTTTTCTAATTGAGGAAATAGCGCGTCTACATCCACTGAATGTATAACAGTGAAGCTAGTAGTTAAACGTATGTTTAAATCAGTATGCGATAAATTTTGTACTGCACCCGCAATCAAAATTTCATTCGGAATAACCGACTCTACATTTTCAGTATTGATTAAAACGGTATAGCGTGTTTTTATATCTTTAATCCGTCCAGTGTATTTATCAATAACGACAAGATCACCAATAGAAAAACTACGCTCTAATAAAATCACAAATCCTGAAACATAGTTACTGACTAATCTTTGTAAACCTAAACCTATACCTACGCCTAAGGCACCACCAAATACTGAGAGCACGGTTAAGTCCAATCCTAACAAGGATAAACTCAACAGCACTGCAACCAATATTAATGAGGCTCGCGCTATGCGCGCTAATACCGCACGCAATGAAGGATGAACAGAATCTAACCGCATTAAGCGCTGCTCTACAGAAGAGGCTCCCCACAAGGCAACGATCAAGGTCAATGCTGAGGAGACGATGGCCTGTAACATATCGAGCAAAGATGGATGATGATGACCTAGTGGAATCGTTGTGTTTTCTAGATAAGCTAAAAGCTCTGGCAATAAATCTGTGATGTGAAGTGCAACACCTATCCAAATGATTGCCGCAAATATATTTTCAAAAGTCGATATCCTCTTTCCAACTTTTCCGCTGTGCGCAAATACACGCCGCAATAAAAAAAATACAATACGAATCACTAGAAAAGAAACAAACAAAGGTAAAACAAGTCGCAGTAGCGACGTATGCTGCCATCGCGCCAATAGCGGTATCGCCAATGCAATGCATATCGTTGTAAGCAACGTAGACAGAGCACGCATGAAATAACCCGAGGTCTCATCTTCAGAAATCAAACCAGCGCCATGCTCAGTAAATGCCGGCATGATGAAACGTGCTAAAACCCATCCAATCAAGATACACAGCACAACCACACTGCATTGCCAAATTAATTCAGGACTACTTAAATCCGCTAGCAACTCTGTCCATAGAGGTTGGGAAGATTGAAGATTCATGGTTGGTTTAGTCGTCTAGTTGAGTGTCTATTGCTAGTTCTTTACTAGGAACACCTACATCAAGTTTTTTTCTTTCAAATACAGCGGCAAAAAATCCATCTGTGTGATGCACATTTGGCAGCATTTTTAAATACGCATCCATTTGCAAATCAATTTTTTGTTCCGTCATAATTGCTGACATATTCACTAAATGAAAATCTTCATGCAATGCTAAAAATTGCTCTGCAATAGCGTCATTTTCTTCATCTAATAAACTACAGGTTGCATACACAAGTCGACCACCTGACTTCACCAGTCTTGCAGCGCTATGCAAGATAGAAATTTGTTTTACATTTAGCTCAGCTAAACTTTGCTCAGTCTGGCGCCATTTCACATCTGGATTGCGACGCAAGGTACCTAAACCACTACAAGGTGCATCAACTAAAACACGATCAATTTTTCCTGCCAATCGTTTTACCTTAGCATCGTTTTCATGTGCAATCATAACCGGATGTACATTCGAAAGCTGACTACGTGCCAAACGCGGTTTAAGTTTAGCCAGACGCTTTTCTGAAATATCAAAGGCATATAGCCTGCCTGTATTACGCATCATTGCGCCTAATGCTAATGTCTTACCACCCGCACCAGCACAAAAATCTACTACCATCTCACCACGTTTTGCACCCGTGATTTGCGCAAGTAGCTGACTACCTTCATCTTGCACTTCAATCGCACCTTCTTTAAACAAAGGCATATTTTGTAGTGCAGGTTTTTTTAATAAGCGTAAACCCCATGTTGAGTAAGGCGTTACCGTAGGTTCTAGTCCTGCAATAATTAAATCTTGCATCACTTGCTCACGATTCGCCGTCATCATGTTGACGCGTAAGTCAAGTGATGCAGATGTGTTTAAAGCATCAATCACATGTAACGCTTCAACTTCGCCATGCTGTCGAATCAATCGATCAACTATCCAGCTTGGTGTATTCACACGTATTGCTAAAGGCAATGTATTGCGATCTATCGCCATCACATGCTGCAACCAAATTCCTTCTTGTTCTCTCAAACCACCGATTGAATCTGTTCCAACTGAATCTGCTAAACCGAGTAAGGCCATGCGCCGCATTAAAGGGCCTGAACCACTTTCAGAAAAATTGGTATACACCGATTTATTACGCAACAAGTTATAAACAGCTTCTGCAATCACGCCACGTTCACGTGCACCTAATCGAGCATGATCTTTGAAATAACGTGACAACACGCCATCTGCTGGACCTGTTAATCGCAACACTTCACGCAATACTTCTTCCGTACTATTCGTTACTGCAGGTGGTAATCTCACGCCTGACCTCTTGCAAATAATTTATGCATCACCAACCATCCTTTGTCAGACACCATCACGTACCACTTGGCCGTTTACAAATCGCACACGACCTTCGATAAAATCTTTTACTGCACGCGGATAAATCACATGCTCTTGCTGTAGTACACGCGCTGCTAATATATCTTCCGTATCATCCGATAAGACGGGCACACTGGCTTGTTCAATAATAGGACCGTGATCTAAATCAGGCGTCACAAAATGCACTGTTGCGCCATGTGTTTTTACTCCTGCTTCTAAAGCACGTTTATGCGTTGCCAAACCTGGGAAAGCAGGCAATAGTGAAGGATGAATATTCAGTAAACGTCCTTGATAGTGCAACACGAACTCTTCGGTGAGTATGCGCATGAATCCTGCCAACACCACAAGATCAGGGCGATAACTATCAATCACGCGCATTAATTCAGTATCAAATGCTGCTCGATCTGCATACTGCTGATGATCTACCACTGCAGTTGCAATCCCAGATTCTCCAGCAGTGCTTAAGCCACCTGCATTGGGACGATTACTAATGACCGCCGCCATCGTCACAGGCCATTGCTCTGCTTTAGCCACTTCTAAAATAGCCTGCATGTTACTGCCACGACCAGAGATTAAGATCACAATGCGTTTCATAGCGCGCATTTTACCAGTGCACTCACTAAGCTCTACATAGGAATAGGGAGAAATTTGGCGCGCTAGCTCTTAATGAGCTAGAAGTCCAGAGTAGGACTTTTTATTGAAAAGAAAAGAAAACGCGGAAGGGAATTTTTTTCTCACTCCAAAAATCCGCTGCATCACGAAACACGTCTAATAAATTCTCACGTGCTTCTTTATCAAATTTTTGGGTATTCGGTAGCTGTTCCAAGACGACTAAAAATCCTGGCTGCTCACCTGCTTTATGAAAAACATTGGTCAGGCAATCGGAGAGTGCATCGTAATTCTTACCAAAGTTTTTTGGAATAAGAAAAGATTCAGCTATCGCAGATAAAACCTGCTGACGCGTCTGCGCATGCGCACAATGCGCATACAAGAAGTGCTGTTCCATACGCGTTGCTTCCGCCTGAAGTTCAGTAACGCGGAATGCACGAATAGACTGCACCACATTACGCGGAACTGTCGTCAACAACCCAACCGTTGGGCTAGATTCTTGAGTCTCTTCCTCGCGCAGGTGCTGAGCGTTGAGCATATAAATATTCACGGTATTCTTAAAACAATTAGCAGGACAATCTGTTTACACATTATCTTTTTGTAAACATGCTGTCACACTAAAATAAGGGTCAAATCAACTTTGCCGAGTTCACACTAAAACATGATTTCTAGCAATGTTAAATCATACTCGTCCTTTGGCTAGCACAAAACCCCCCATGATCGATCAGAACCCGTTCGCATCGATACTAAATTTGCAATAATTATTTTAAAATCTGCGAATACACATCCAAAATTTATTAATTTCACTTAATTAGATGAAATTAAGTAAATTTTTATTCTATGGATTTAACTGCTTAATTGCTGCTTACTAGCTCAGTTTGGGCTGAAAAATCTGCTGTCTCGCTAAATTCCACCCCAAAAAATTGTAAAACCTCGGATTTACGCGCATAGGTATCGCGCTGACCTAGTTCTATCAAGGCATTCGTGTAACTACTCTCAAACAAGAGATAGGAAGCGAGCGCCGCTCCACGACGCTCGGTAGCACCAATCGCAGAGAGCAGCGTTCGTATCGGTAAGGGCAAGCTATGAATATGGCGACTCGCAATCAACTCCAAAGGCTGTGAAGGCGTGATAGCTAAAAACTCCACCGGACGTAAAGCGGAAGTTTGTAACTGCTCTGGGGTCAAGACAGACAGAGTATTGTTAATCCTACCTAGCCTTTCTAGATCAACGGACAAGCCATCAAGAAAAATACTCGACATCGCATGTCCCGCAATTTGCGCCAAACTGGGATAACCAGAAAAAGGCGCGAGATCGGGACGCGCTCCACCTATGTGACCACCACCAATGACAAGTAATTTACTTGCGCCTAAATGAATAGCGGGCGATAGAGGCGCTAACTCACGCATAGAGCCATCACCAAAATATTCACATCGGTCATTACAATACAAAGGCACTGCTGGAAAAATCAAAGGAATCGCTGACGAGGCCAGTAAATGATCAATACTGATTTGCTGTTGAATCGCATGTCTATGGGTACGACTCCAATTCGGAATCTCATGCGCCGATTGATAAAACGTCATGTGATAACCGGCAGTGTAAGACGAAGCAGAGACAGCTAGCGCATGTAATACACCACTCTCTAAAGCTGCATCCAAGCGCGGCAAATCTAGCATGCGATGCAAGAGCGTAATTAAGGGGCCGTTATCTAATAATGAGTTAGGCGGATTGGCATGCCACTTACGTAACAGCCAACCAAAGGACAATAGTGAGAGCCAGCGCGCACCGGATCGAATCACACCAAATGAATCGGCACGATACACCTGCTCGACTTCGAAATTTCTCCACACATCTACTAAACGTGTGACGCTCTCTTCAAAATTATCCGCACGACACGCAAATGCAGTGGCATTAATAGCGCCAGCTGAAGTGCCTGAAACAATATCAAAGGGATTTTTTTTAGCTGGCCAACCATGTGCACTTAGCAAAGCAAGAATCGCTTGCAAAACGCCCACTTGATATGCTCCACGGGCGCCACCACCGGTCAGGAAAAGACCGGTTTTGTGATTGGCTTTGGAATTGGTTTTCAAATTAGAAGACATACCTTACCTTAACCGACTGTAAGGTATGTTTACAAGTTCATCGATGCACTATTGTCAAAATGACGCAACTTTAGATACACCAACAAAATCACTCCATAGCTTATTTAGGCTGCATACGAATAGCACCATCCAAACGTATGGTTTCACCATTCAGCATAACGTTTTCAATAATGGTTTTTGCGAGATGCGCATACTCTGCAGGCTTACCAAGACGTGGTGGGAACGGCACCATACGACCCAAAGCATCTTGTACTTCTTGCGGCATACCTAACAACATCGGTGTTTCAAAAATACCTGGCGCAATCGTCATGACACGGATACCACTACGCGATAAATCACGCGCCATAGGCAAAGTTAAACCCACCACAGCTGCTTTGGACGAGCCATACGCCGCTTGTCCGATTTGACCATCATACGCAGCAACCGATGCCGTATTAATGATGACACCCCTTTCCCCAGAGGCATTTGCTTCACCATCTTGCATTGCAGCTGCTGCTAGACGTGACATATTAAATGTACCCACTAAATTAATATTCACCACACGTTGAAAAACGTCGAGTGGATGAGGACCATCTTTACCCACTGTTTTTACTGCAGGCGCAACACCTGCACAATTGACTAAGCCTACTAATCTGCCCATAGACTGTGCAGCAGCAACGACAGCTAAACCATCTGCTTCAGATGTCACATCACACTTTAAAAATTTTCCGTGTAATTGCGCTGCCAGTTTTTCACCTGCTTCAACTTGCACATCAGCCAACACAACCTTACCGCCATTTTCTACAATCATGTGTGCTGTGGCAGCGCCTAAACCAGAAGCACCACCTGTGATGATAAATACATTATTTTTTATTTCCATTATTTCTCCAGACAGAATAAGTTAACTGCACTCACAATAAATAAAACATGAATCAAACAACCATAGAAAAAGCAGCCTAAGCTGCTTTTTCTTTATGCGATAAAAAAGATTAGCCTAACATACCGCTACTTGATAGTAGTGGAACGATGAGCAAGGCCACAATGTTGATAATCTTAATCAGCGGATTGACAGCAGGACCTGCTGTATCTTTATAAGGATCACCAACCGTATCACCAGTCACAGCAGCTTTATGGGCTTCACTACCTTTGCCACCGTGATGACCATCTTCAATATATTTTTTCGCATTATCCCATGCACCACCACCCGTACACATGGAAATCGCAACGAATAAACCTGTGACGATAGTCCCCATTAACAAACCACCTAGCGCTTTTGGTCCAAGCACCAGACCAACAACAATCGGTACTACCACAGGCAAGAGTGAAGGAATCATCATTTCTTTAATTGCCGATGCAGTCAGCATATCTACTGCTCTGCCATATTCAGGCTTAGCAGTACCTTGCATGATGCCAGGGATTTCACGGAATTGACGACGTACTTCTTCCACCACTGAGCCTGCTGCACGACCCACTGCTTCCATGGCCATGGCACCAAACAAGAAAGGAATTAAACCACCGATGAAGAGTCCCACAATCACCATAGGATCGGATAAATCAAAGTCAGTTGAAATACCGCGATCTTTTAAAGCATGGGTATAGTCAGCAAACAAAACCAATGCTGCTAAACCTGCTGAACCAATCGCATAACCTTTGGTCACGGCTTTGGTGGTGTTACCAACTGCATCTAATGGATCAGTAATATCGCGCACGCTATCTGGCAAATTCGCCATCTCTGCGATACCACCGGCATTATCCGTGATAGGACCATAGGCATCGAGTGCAACGATAATGCCAGCCATCGATAACATCGCAGTCGCTGCAATCGCAATACCATATAAACCTGCCATGGTGTAGGAAGCCAAAATACCAGCACAGACAAACAAGACTGGCCATGCAGTTGATTTCATCGAGATACCAATACCTGCAATGATGTTGGTTGCATGTCCAGTGGTAGAAGCCTGAGCGATATGTTTAACAGGCGCAAAGTCAGTGCCTGTGTAGTACTCCGTAATCCATACCATCGCAGCAGTCAACACCAGACCCACTACACAAGAACCAAACAAGCCCATTGCCGATACAGTCTTATCACCCACCATGGTTAATGGCTCAGGGAAAATATATACAGTCACAAAATAAAATGCGACTAACGATAAAAGTCCTGAAACAATCAGTCCACGATATAAAGCAGGCATGACATTGCGCATCTCAGGCTTAGCTTTAACAAAGGAAACGCCAATGATAGAAGCAATGATAGAGACACCACCTAAGATCAGCGGATAGATAATCGCAGCACCGGGAGCAGATACCACCATCAGTGCACCTAAGGCCATTGTGGCAATCAAAGTCACTGCATAGGTTTCAAATAAGTCTGCTGCCATACCTGCACAGTCACCTACATTGTCACCGACGTTATCTGCAATCACAGCTGGATTACGTGGATCATCTTCTGGAATACCGGCTTCTACTTTACCAACTAAGTCTGCACCGACATCTGCACCTTTAGTGAAAATACCACCACCTAAACGCGCAAAAATAGAAATCAGCGAAGAACCAAAGGCAAAGCCCAGTAGAGGTTTTAATGTTACTGAATCAGGCGTTGCTAAACCACCAATCAGGTAAGTAAAAATCGACACGCCTAACAAACCAAGGCCGACTACTAACATACCCGTGATAGCACCACCACGAAATGCCACATCCAGTGCAGGACCAATACCATGGGTTGCCGCTTGCGCAGTTCGTACGTTCGCACGCACTGACACATTCATGCCTATGAAACCGCAAGCACCAGACAACACAGCCCCTAATACAAAACCTGCTGCTGTTTTTGTATCAAGAAATACTGCAATCAAAATCGTCAAAATCACACCGACGATAGCAATCGTACGATATTGACGAGCTAGATAAGCTGCAGCGCCTTGCTGAATTGCATTTGCGATTTCTTGCATACGCGGATTACCAGCATCCTGAGCAAGAATCCAACTGCGAGAAATCAGGCCATAGATAACGGCGATTAAACCGCACACTACAGCAAACCATAAACCTGTTGAAGCCATATGTCTCCCCTCTAATATATAACACCAGTTTTAACTTCTTTATTAACTGCTTATGAAGCTACTTATACAACTACTTAGTACGAATAACAAACTTCACCAACTATATCAACTACACCAACCTCTCTAATTTATATATCGCTACTCTAGTCTGAATACCTTCGCAAAAATCTTTGCATCAAACCATCTCCTCTATGATCTGCCGCAACAAAGCCGTACTCTTCTTTCAAACACTTAAGCACTCTAGTACTTTAAATTGAGTTTAAAAAAAAACGGACCAGAGTCCGCTTTAGTCATTCCATATCGCAGCTCAAAACAAAAGAAAAATTATTCACTTAAGGCCGCAAAAGCACTATCCCGAATCACATCAACAGGACCCACACCTGCGATCTTGCGATATTTTGGCGCACCTGGTTTACCTGAAGTCGCCCAATCGTTGTAATAACCTACTAATAATTTTGTTTGTCCGTGATACACCTCGAGACGTTTTTTCACGGTCTCTTCACGATCATCATCACGCTGAATTAACTCTTCACCGGTTACATCATCTTTACCTGCAACCTTAGGTGGATTAAAGCTCACATGATACGTACGACCTGAGGCAGTATGCACACGACGACCACTCATACGTTCAATAATGGATGAGTCTGGTACATCGATTTCCAATACATAATCAATCAACACACCAGCATCTTTCATTGCATCAGCTTGCGGCAATGTACGTGGAAAACCATCAAACAAATAACCACTCGCACAATCTGACTCTTTCAGACGATCTTTCACCAATCCAATGATAATGTCATCCGACACCAAGCCACCTGCATCCATTACCTTCTTTGCAGCCAAACCCATAGGCGTGCCTGCTTTTACAGCAGCACGTAACATGTCACCCGTAGAGATTTGGGGAATATTGAAATGTTCTTTGATAAACGCCGCTTGCGTACCTTTTCCCGCACCCGGTGCCCCCAATAAAATCAACCGCATTATTTTTCCTTATTTTTAATCTTGTTCACGCTGACCTAGCATGGGTGATGAAGCATGTCTCCCCTTAGTCAGCATGAGCCATCTCAGACAACCAATAGCTCGACCACAACTTACCACAGAATTTTGCACGTCTCGGAACGTGGGAGCAAGCCTAAAAAGCCTAAACTCGCTCCAGAGCATGCAATCTGAGAGAGTAATGAATTAAATCAGGGACTTAGCGAAAGTGATGAGACCTTATTTTGTTTTCTGTTTGATATCGCCCAAGCAAAGATATTTCATCTCTACGTAATCCTCAATGCCGTGGTGTGATCCTTCACGCCCCAAACCAGATTGTTTGACACCACCGAACGGTGCTTCAGCCGTTGAGATGAGACCCGTGTTAATACCCACCATACCGTACTCCAATGCCTCACCCACTCGGAAGATACGGCCTATATCGCGACTATAAAAATAACTGGCCAAACCAAACTCGGTATTGTTAGCTAAGGCAATCGCTTCTTCTTCTGTTTTAAAACTAAACACAGGTGCAACAGGACCAAAGGTTTCTTCGCGAGCACAACGCATCTCACTCGTCACATGCGAAAGTACAGTCGGTTGATAAGCACGCTCACCTTGACGCTGCCCACCCGTTACTAACTTAGCACCCTTACTCAAGGCATCACTCACATGTAATTCAATTTTTTCTAATGCTTGTTCATCAATCATGGGGCCTTGTTGAACACCAGGCTCAAATCCATTACCAACACGTATCGCTTTTGCTTTAGCTGCAAACTTTTCTACAAATTTTTCGTAAACACTTTCTTGTACATAAAAACGATTTGCACAAACACAGGTTTGTCCTGCATTGCGATATTTACTAATCATTGCACCTTCTACCGCGCTATCAATATCGGCATCATCAAATACGATGAACGGTGCATTGCCACCTAACTCTAAAGAGATTTTCTTAATCGTCGGCGCGCATTGCGCCGCAAGAATGCGACCTACTTCTGTCGAACCGGTGAAAGATAAATGACGCACCGTATCGCTGCTACACAATAATTTTCCGATTTCTATCGAGCGCTGACTATCTGCAGTTAACACATTCAAGACACCGGCAGGCAACCCTGCACGATGCGCTAATTCTGCTAACGCTAATGCAGAAAGTGGTGTTTGTTCTGCAGGCTTAATCACCACCGTACAACCTGCCGCTAATGCAGGTGCAACTTTGCGAGTAATCATCGCAATTGGGAAATTCCATGGTGTGATCGCAGCGCAGACACCTATCGGCTGTTTTAACACTAACAGTCTACGATTTTGATCGGTCGATGGAATCGTTTCACCATAAATTCGACGACCTTCTTCCGCAAACCATTCCACAAAACTTGCACCGTAGGCTACTTCCCCTTTAGCTTCTGCTAAAGGCTTGCCTTGCTCTGCTGTCATGATGCGTGCTAAGTCATCTGCATGCAGCATTTGTAAGCGATACCACTCCATTAAAATCGCAGCACGTTCTTTCGCAGTTTTGTCACGCCATAAAGGCCAAGCTTTATTCGCTGCATCAATCGCTGCACCCGCTGCTTGTTGCGTGAGATTGGCTACCGACGCAATCGTTTTACCGGTTGCAGGATCATGTACATCAAACGTGCCTTCACCAGTGACCCATGCACCATTTATATAAGCAGCAGTTTTTAAAAGCGCAGGATCAGCTAATTGCGAAATAGGATGTGTTTGATCAGTCATAGATTAGCGTTACTCAACAAAATAATTAAGAACGGCATTATGGCAGAAGCAGTAATTAAAACGGCTTCATCACAGAAAACAGCATTCTTGGATCTGACTTAGGATCAGTACTAGAAATAAAACGCTGCGACTCAGCGATCGTTGCTTCCACCATCAAACCTGTCATATCACGATAACGCAAACCTGCGCCATGTGAACGCAGCGAAGCTGTGGTTTCTGATCGATTAGGATTCACATTTAAACGTGCTTCTGCATAGTCGGTGAAGATAAAGAACTGCACCTTGCCATTCGCTAAACGTGGAATGAATTTTTCCGCCGGCATATCTTTGCGTAATTCCATTAATAAACCAAATCCACTATCACCTGCGACTGCACCACTGTCATACGCACGACCTAGCGTTGATCCACCAAATAAAACCTGCTCACCTGATAGCAAGGTATCCGATGACCACTGACCTAAGAAATTAAATTGCAAACTAAAATCTTGTGGCAAACCTTGTAAACGCGAAGCGGAATATTTTAATTTTGTAAAACGTTGAGAAAAACCACTCACTGAAGGCGCGGCAGCATTCGTACTTATGGAACCCAATGCATCTAAACCTTGTGAAATACCGACTGTCGCTTCTGTATTGCCATTGAATCGACCTAAATCGACTGCTGCTAATGACACATCGGCTACGGTTGAACTGTCAGCAATAATTTCTAAACCTTCAGAAGTAGTGCGGCTATGGTTGAGTGTCAATCCACTATCTACAAACAACGATACACCACGACTACGTTTTAAGGGATATCGAACGCGAGGCCCTAAGGAGTATGAATTACTCTCAATAACAGAGCTAGCCAAACTGGCACCGAGTTTTGCAGAAGCTGCTAAACCACCCATGCTCACGACCATGCCTTGGTCACCGACAAAGGTGGAATAGCGTACTGTCACAGCACGCAAATAATCATTCAGCGCAGACGTACTCAATCCCAACGACAGTACACCAGGACGGGTAGGAGAAGGATTACTAATATTCACATTTAAATTCGTATTCCACTCACCCAAAACGCGCGACAGACTATTATTCATACTAAATAAAGAGCTGACTTTTGGTGGATCCACCAAGCTCACCACTAACTCAGATGCACCTAAGGCAGAACCTTGACGTAAAACACCTGCAGCTCTCACACCAGGAATGTCGTTTAATATCAACAAA
>Ga0209442_1001280_pt1 | contig 14392 bp, 13 predicted proteins | sample LauGreSBDMM110DD_2_FD_187565 | JGI IMG/M metagenome (GOLD analysis project Ga0209442, IMG submission 187565) | Freshwater lake microbial communities from Lake Michigan, USA - Sp13.BD.MM110.DD (SPAdes) (version 2) | ecosystem: Environmental > Aquatic > Freshwater > Lake | place: Lake Michigan...
AGAAATGCCTAGAGATAATGCAATCCGAAAGCGTTTAAACTACCAAGACTTCCAAGGTGCATCGCCCGAGTTCCATAATTCATTAAGTTGTTGCGCTTCTCGATAGGTGTCCATTGGTTGCCAAAATCCATCATGTCGAAATGCGTTTAGCTCGCCATCGCTGGCTAATTTGGAAAGCGGCTCTTGTTCCAGCGGACCTTCAGGGTCAATGTAACTTAGGACTTTTTGGTTCATTACAAAAAAACCGACGTTGATCCAACCCTCAACTTGTGGTTTTTCTCTAAACTTCGTAACTGCGCTGTTTTCATCAATGTCAACTAATCCAAAGCGACTTTGCGGCTGCACAACAGTAAGGGTGGCAATCTTCTTTGACGCCTTATGACTGGCAACAAGTTTGTCAACGTTTACATTTGCTAGGCCATCGCCATAGGCAACCAGAAAATCTTGCTTTGGGTCCAAATATTTGGAAACACCTAGCAAGCGACCGCCAGTTAATGTGCTAACGCCCGTATCGGCAACTGTCACATTCCAATCTTCATTATCTTGATCATGGATAACCAGAGATTCCCGGTTTCCAAGTGAAATTGTGAAGTCATTGTTTCTGGCCTTGTAGTTTAAGAAGTAATCTTTGATGATTTCGCTTTTGTACCCTGTGGCAATTACAAAATCAGTGTGCCCAAATTTCGCAAAGTTCTTCATAATGTGCCAAAGCACTGGGTGGCCGCCAACTTCGACCATTGGCTTAGGTTTGAATTCGGTTTCCTCGCGCATCCGAGTCCCGTAACCGCCAGCGAGAATAACGACTTTCATTTTTCTCCTAATTTAGATACGAAAATTTGGTCAAGCGCGAACAACGACTATTCGACTAAACTACTGTATAACACAGGGATTTAAACGATTTCGGGATAGTTGTACAGTGCAGGAAATGTGAGAAAAGTGACTGATTCAAGTCTAGATTTAGACCGTATTGAGATCTTGGATAAGGTGCGGAAATTTGCCGTAGCCAAGCTCCAACTTTCAGCCTTCAACCCCGGCGAATCAAATGTTCCAGTCTCTGGAAAAGTCCTTGACCCAGAGGACTTCGTTGCGTTAGTAGATTCCTCACTAGATGGCTGGCTAACCGCCGGTAGATATACCGAAGAATTTGAAAGAGAACTTGCAAAATACATCGGAGCTAGAGGTTCCAAATTCGTAAACAGTGGTAGCAGCGCAAACCTAGTCGCACTTTCCGCTCTCACTAGTCCAAAGCTCGGTCCAAGAGCGCTTAAAGCAGGGGACGAAGTAGTCACCGTTGCTATGGGTTTTCCAACAACTGTTAATCCAATAATCCAAAACGGCTTAAAGCCCGTTGTTGTCGATGTGGAAATTGGGACATATGACGCGATTGGAAGCCAACTTGAAGCAGCCATTGGTCCAAAAACCAGAGCGATTATGATGGCGCATGCACTTGGCAACCCGTTCAACCTTGACCTTGTGCAAGAACTATGTAAGCGACATGACCTATGGCTAGTTGAGGATTCTTGCGATGCCCTCGGTTCAACATACCGCGGGCAAAAGACTGGCAGTTTTGGCGATACCGCGACGATCTCGTTTTATCCCGCGCATCACATCACAACTGGTGAAGGCGGCGCAGTCTTATTCAAGTCACCGCTTGTAATGCGACAAATCGAATCATTTCGTGACTGGGGCCGGGATTGCTATTGCGAGACTGGGTGTGACAACACTTGCTTAAAGAGATTTGAATGGCAACTTGGTGAGTTACCTGAAGGTTATGACCACAAGTACATCTACAGTCACATCGGCTATAACTTAAAGGCAACTGACATGCAGGCAGCCCTTGGTCTTAGCCAGCTTGCAAAGCTCGATAAATTCATCGCTGCCCGCAAATTTAACTTTGACCACATCTATGAAAAACTCGATGGAGTTAAGGGCCTGATTCTTCCGCAGGCAACCGCTAATTCCGATCCATCATGGTTTGGATTCCCAATAACACTAGATCCAAAACACAACGTAAATCGGGAAGACCTACTGAGATTCCTAGACTCTCGGAAAATAGGCACTCGCCTAATGTTTGCTGGAAACATACTCAAGCAGCCTGCATATAAGGATGTTGAATTCAGAGTAGTAGGGGAACTAACGAACACCGATGTCATCATGAAGCGCACCTTCTGGATCGGTGTATATCCTGGCTTAACAACAGAGATGTTGGACTACGCAACTTCATCAATAATTGAGTTCGTTAATTCAAGGGCATAGCAATGCATTACTTAATCACTGGGCATACAGGATTTAAAGGATCATGGCTAGCCTTGTGGTTGAACTCATTAGGTCATGAGGTATCTGGAATCTCTCTGGATCCGATTCCTAATTCATTGTTTGATCGAGCAAATGTCTCTGAATCTTTACAAAATGATTTTCGAATTGACATTAGAAAATCAGATGAAGTCAAAGCGGCGTTATTGCAAATCAACCCTGACGTCGTATTCCATCTAGCCGCTCAACCTCTCGTTCGAGAATCCTATGCCGACCCTAGATACACATTTGAAACTAATGTGATGGGAACTCTTAGTTTGCTAGAGGCAGTTTCCAGCGCAAAGTCAGTTAAGGCGCACGTGGTAGTGACAACTGACAAGGTTTATCGAAATATCAATCAAGTTGCCGGTTACGTTGAAAGTGATCCACTTGGTGGGCATGATCCCTATAGTTCATCAAAGGCGATGGCTGATTTACTGACGCAGTCGTGGATTTCAAGTTTCCCAGGAACGCCAACAACCATAGTCAGAGCTGGCAATGTAATTGGCGGTGGTGATGTCAGCAAAGATCGTCTGATGCCAGACCTAATCAAGGCTTATATGAATAACCAGGTACCAACCCTGCGTTACCCAAATTCAGTTCGTCCTTGGCAGCATGTCCTAGATTGTTTAAATGGCTATCTGATGGTCAGTGAATCCTTACTTTCTGGAAAAGAGCACCCAGTGATGAACATTGGCCCAGATAAGGAATCTTTCGTAACGGTAGCAAAAGTTGCGGAACTTGTTGCTACCCGATTATCTGTTGAGCCGACTTGGAATCCTTCCGAAACGAATGAGCCACATGAAGCAGGCTTGTTATCTTTAGATGCATCTTTAGCAAAGGCAAAACTAGGCTGGCACGACAAGTTAAAGTTCACTGATGCAGTCACGTGGACTACGGATTGGTATCAAAAAGTTGAAGGTAACGAAAGTGCTCGAGAAGTAACGAACCAGCAGATAGAAAATTTTATCAATCTGTAAGATCGAGGGTGGATAATTCAACAAACCTTGCTACTATTTCATTGGATGTAATCAAGTCGGCTAATTTGCCGGAGGCAACGACCTCCCCTTTATCAAACACGAAAACGGTATCGGCACCTTGAACCGTTGCAAGTCTATGTGCGATCACAATTGTTGTGCATTTTCCATGTAACGTCCTGAGGGAGTCAGAAACCGCTGCCTCAGTTTCTGCGTCTAGCGCACTAGTTGCCTCATCAAGCACCAAAAGACCGGGATTTGCATAGATTGCGCGCGCTAATCCGATTCGTTGAAGCTGTCCGCCACTCAACCCATCTGATTGAGCTCCAAGTTCGGTATCGACTCCGTTTTCCAAAGTGTTTACAAGTTCCGTTAGGTGAGCCAAAGATAATGCATTGTTCAAGCGATCTGGATCAACGGATAGTTTTCCCATGTTTAGTGTGATGTTTTCGGAAATCGTGCCAGTCACCATTCCAGGTGATTGTGGAACGTAGCCTACATTTCTAAAATCTGGGTTTTCAAATGCAACCGATCCATTCGTTGGGATGAGTAAACCAACAATTAAGTCCGCAAGAGTGCTTTTTCCTGATCCAGATGCTCCAATAAATGCAACTGTATGTCCACTTGGAACCTTGAGCGACACTGATTTAACAGCAGGGATTTCCGAGTTCTCATAAGAATAGGACACTCGGTCAAGCACAATTTCAATTGGCCTCAAATTGTTCTCAGTCACTCTTGATGTGAAATCTTTTCCAGATTCATCGATGTGTGCTGGAAACTCTTTCGTTAGGCTAAGAAATAAATCTGCTTGCGCTGTTAATTGTTTTAAAGCGCCCAGGGAATTTTGTAGAGGCAGCATACTTGCCATTATTCTGAGTCCACCAGTTAGAAAAATACCTAAAGTTCCAGCAGCTGAGGCCGGATCTCCCGTGCTAAGTGTGAAACCAGCAAGTCCGATTGCGCCAATCATCACAGCAGACTCCACAATGTATCGAGGTAGTTGAGCCAAATAATTAAGGGATGCTGTTGATTTCGCAAATGCAGAGCGAGCTTGAGCAAATTTGATTTTAAAATCTACTTGTTTGCCTAACGTATGCAGTTCTCGAAATGCTCCAAATGAGTCGTACAAAGTCGTAGTGGCTAAAAGTCCCGCATCCATCTGTCTTTTTCCTGCACTTTGTAGTTTTGAACCAATGGTGTTATGGATCAAAATTCCAATAATAAAGAAATAAACAACGATATAAATAGTTATTTTCAAATCTACTAGTGCAAACGCGACAGATATAAAGATTAATAAAGTTAATTCACTCAGAATTGTTAGTATCACTGTGAGTAATTGTGAGATGGCACTTCCAGCAGAGTGCATAAGTGAATAACTATATTCCGATTGTGAAAATTTTGAAACTTTTGAAATCGGTGACCTCAGTATCCTTAAATATACAAGTGGAACGATTTTACTCTCTGCCTCAGCGAATCTAATCGTTATCACTCGCATCAGGAAACTGGCAAAAATTGATTTCGAAAGGAAGAGAATTAATGCTGCTGATGCAATCTGAACCAAAGTAAAATTCGTTGCCAGGCGTGAAGCGAACCCAACCTCATCTACTTGTGAGCTCGTGGTTGCAATTTGGGCGGTGCCTTTCGCGAGGAGTAAACCCACAAGAAAAATGCCTGCAATGTCAAAAATTCCAAGGAGCGCTCTTAAGGCAGTGAGAATTGCAATAACAAAACGCTCCCGGATATCGACAAGAAGCAAGGATTGCTTAACAGTGGTGAGCATTTGCTTCCAATCTCATTTGGCGATTTTTACAACTTATCCATGCCTAATATACAGGCAAGGTGAATGTAGTATTCAATAAAATTTCAGAGTCGCGTGGTTTATAGAATTCACTTTTGGATACCTTTTGTTTTTAAGACAAAATTTTCAGACATCTCCTGAAGAAGATTTTATCCATGGTTGAATACAATAGAATTTAAGTGATGTAGGCAAAATTGGAGTAGTTGTGGCGAAGGTGTTAGTAAATGTGTCGCTGAAGCCAGAAATTCTTGACCCTCAAGGTCGTGCGGTGATGGGAGCACTTGGTCGCTTGGGCCTGACCGGTGTCGTTGAAGTGCGTCAAGGTAAGCAGTTTGTTCTTAATATCGAAGGAGAAGTTGATAGCGTCAAGTTGGCTCAAATCAACGAAATTGCCCTCACATTGTTAAGTAACCCAGTGATTGAAGATTTCACGGTTCAGGTGAGCCCATGACTCCAAGGGTTGGCGTGATCACCTTCCCTGGGTCTCTTGACGATAAAGACGCTGCTAGAGCAATTCACTTGGCAGGTGGCACATCTGCTGCACTTTGGCATGCCGATGCCGATCTGCACTCTGTTGATGCAATTGTTTTGCCTGGTGGATTTTCATACGGAGATTATTTACGGTGTGGTGCGATTGCAAAGTTCGCACCAGTCATGGAGAAACTGGTAGATGCTGCCAATGGTGGTTTGCCAATTCTTGGAATCTGCAATGGTTTTCAGATCTTGACGGAATCACATTTGTTACCTGGCGCATTGACACGAAACGATCATTTGCATTTCATTTGCCGTGACCAGAAGCTTCGCATTGAAAACAACAGTTCTGCTTGGACCTCTGACTTTAATGTTGGAGATGAAATCTTGATTCCACTTAAAAATGGTGAAGGCGGGTATGTCGCTGACGAAAAAACTTTAGATGAACTTGAAGGTGAGGGTCGGGTAATCGCACGCTACTTAGACATGAATCCAAATGGGTCGCGACGCAACATCGCTGGCATCACTAATGCGCGCGGCAATGTAGTCGGCATAATGCCGCACCCGGAACATGCGGTGGAAAAGTTAACTGGTCCAACAACTGACGGTCTTGGATTCTTCACGTCACTACTTAAGTCACTGGTTAATGACGGCAAAGTCTCAGCATGAGCATTGACAAAGTTTCCGATGCGGTGGCTTCTCCCAATACTGCACAACCATTTACTGAACTTGGTTTAAAGAAAGACGAATACGAATCAATTCGAGAAATTCTGGGACGCCGACCAACTTCGTCAGAATTGGCAATGTATTCAGTGATGTGGTCAGAGCACTGCAGTTATAAATCTTCCAAAGTTCACCTTCGCCAGTTTGGTGACAAAGTTCCAAAGAACGATTCAATGCTGGTTGGCATTGGTGAAAACGCAGGCGTTGTTGACATTGGCCAGGGCTGGGCCGTTACTTTCAAGGTTGAGTCCCATAACCACCCGTCATATGTTGAGCCTTACCAAGGCGCTGCAACTGGGATCGGCGGCATAGTTCGCGACATTATTTCTATGGGCGCTCGCCCAGTTGCCGTAATGGATCCACTTCGGTTCGGCGATCCAGAAAATCCTGACACTCGCCGCGTCCTAACTGGAATTGTTTCCGGCATTGGTGGTTACGGAAACTGTCTAGGACTACCAAACATTGGAGGCGAAATAGTTTTTGATCCAGGCTACCAAGGCAACCCACTTGTTAACGCGCTTTGCATTGGCACCATGAAGCACAAAGACATTCACTTAGCAAAAGCAACAGGACTTGGTAATGCGGTCATTCTTTATGGCGCGCGAACTGGCGGTGATGGCATCGGTGGCGTGAGCGTTCTGGCTTCCGAAACTTTCGATGCTGATGGTCCAGCTAAACGACCAAGTGTTCAGGTTGGCGATCCATTTATGGAAAAACTTCTGATCGAATGCACTTTGGAAGTTCTGCATGCCGGATTGGTTGAAGGAATTCAAGATCTGGGTGGCGCCGGAATATCTTGCGCAACAAGTGAGCTTGCTAGTAATGGTGAAGGTGGCATGCACGTATGGCTAGATCGCGTCTTACTGCGCGATAGCACTTTGACACCCGAAGAAATCTTGATGAGTGAATCACAGGAGCGAATGTGCGCGGTTGTTGAGCCCGCAAAGATAGATGCGTTCATGGAAGTTTGTAAAAAATGGGATGTGGAAGCCGTTGTAATCGGCGAAGTTAATAACTCGGGACGACTAACTGTGGAATGGCATGGTGAACAAATCGTTGATGTGCCACCGCGTTCAGTTGCTCATGATGGTCCGGTTTATGAGCGCCCGTATGCTCGTCCAGATTGGATGGATGTTCGTCAAGCATCAGGACCAGAGAATTTGGTTAGACCATCGAGCGCTGCTGAGGTGAAGCAAACTTGGTTAACCATGACTGGTACCCCAAACTTGGCCTCCAAAAGTTGGGTTACATCCCAGTTCGATCGGTACGTAATGGGAAACACCATATTGGCTCAACCCGAAGACAGCGGCATGATCCGCGTTGACGAAGAAACTGGACTTGGTGTTGCAGTTTCTACTGATTGCAATGCGCGCTTTGTTGCTCTTGATCCATACCGCGGTGCACAACTCGCATTTGCTGAGTCATATCGAAACGTTGCCGTCACGGGTGCAGTTCCGCTTGCCGTAACAAATTGTTTGAACTTTGGTTCTCCAGAGGATCCAGCCGTGATGTGGCAGTTTGAGCAAGCCGTGACTGGACTTGCGGATGCGTGTTTAGAAATGGGGACTCCAGTAACTGGTGGCAACGTCTCGTTTTATAACCAAACTGGCGATATAGCAATACATCCAACTCCAGTTATCGGCGTTCTTGGTGTGATTGACAACGTTGAGCGTCGTACGCCAATGGCTTGGGGACTTGACGGGGAATCGGTTTATGTTCTGGGAACAACGCTTGATGAATTAGCCGGTTCGGAGTGGGCACACGCCATTCATGCGCACCTTGGAGGCCTTCCACCAGTTTTGGATTTGAAAACTGAAACTATTTTGGCCGAGATTTTGGTGGCAGGATCTGTGCAGAAAATGTTTTCGGCTGCGCACGATGTTTCTGAAGGTGGCATAGCCCAAGCTATTGTCGAGATGGCAATGCGATCTGGGATTGGCGTTCGGCTAGAGGTCCCAACTGGACTTAATGCCTTTACTTTCCTCTGGAGTGAATCAGCAACGCGCGCTGTTGTAGTTGTTTCACCTGCCAACAAATCCAATTTCTTAGCATTGTGTAGAGCCAAGAAATTCCCAGCTACTGAGATTGGTTTGGTCGATTCCTTGAGCAAGTCAGTTGAAATTAGTGGCGTGTTTGGTGAAAGCATTTCGCTCGCTATTGAGGAATTACGATTTATCAGTGAGGCAACGCTACCTAGTTTGTTCGGGTAATTTTGTTTAGGAGAACAAAGCTTAGTTATTAATCCAACTTTTAGATCTTTTTATCCACAGTTTCCCAAAGCTGGATCTAATTCCTCGAGCACGCCCGAATCAAAGACTGGTTAGTCCAGAGCAACCAAGTCCTTTAGTTTGCCGCAGGTATAGTTCAGTTATTCGATTCGGTGGAGAAGGAGTGAAAACTTGATAAATGGAAAACAGATTAAGATAAGTTTTGAGGGTTTTTGGCCTGATTTTTATCCGAATGCCTTCTTCGTGCCGTTCGTGTCGACAGCCCTTTCGTGCGAAGTTGTTGTGACTGAAAGCTCAGAGTCTGACTTGGTATTTACCTCAGTTTTTCCAAAAACTAATCTCGGCACAAGAGTTGTTGGGCTAGTGCGGCGAAAATCTGGCCGAGAACCACTTGTGCATCCCAAGTCAAAGCTACCTTTTCAAAAACACATCTGGTACACGGGCGAAAATCTAAGGCCACCAATCGATAATTACGATTTATGCTTTTCGTTCGACTCAGACACATATGGGGAAACAAATGTTTATCTTCCGTACTTCTACACACTCCTTGACTGGTTTGAAGACGGCCAAATGGCTAAAAGCCTAGAAGGTAATAGGGCTGGGAAGATAGTGTCACCGAAGGTCGCTGCCTCGCCCCGAATAAGTAATGTCGCCGACAGAACTGACTTTGTATGTGCATTTGTTGGAAAACCGTATCCGACAAGAATGCGGGCACTGGCGGCACTTGAAAAGTTTGGCAATGTTGACATCTACGGTTCAGCGGTTGGGCGCCCTGTTCCAGATAAGTACTCGATAGCGAAACGATATAAATTCATGCTGTGCTTTGAGAACGACCTCTTTCCAGGGTACGTTACAGAAAAACCATTAGATGCATGGCTTAGTGGCTGTATCCCACTTTGGTACGGAATAGACAGTGTCGGGTTGCTAAACCAAAGTTCGCTTTTAAATGCAGCCGCGTTTGATTCGCTAGAAGCCTTTGTAGATGCGGTTGGAGAGCTTAACCTCGATGGCAACAGGCTTACACAAATGGGTTCCGAGCCAATTTTTTCACGGGAACCGTCACTTCGCGCGGCTAGTGCAGCGTTGCAGCGATTATTCAATCACTGAAACTGGGTTTAGTACGAGCCTGCACCACTAGCGAGTTTCGTTTGAAACGCATTAATCATGTACAAAGATATTAGGTAAACGCATTTCCTAAACGCGTGTCCACCGAGAGGGGACAAGGCCAAATTTTTTAAACTTCGATGGCAATCGAAAGATTTGACTTGTAGTTGACTCTTTATCAACTTGATTCAACCCATACTCGTAAAGCATAGGTTGAATTATTAATCGATGTACAATCTGTTTTGGAGAAACATTTAACTTATGTGTTTTAGACAAAAGGATTAACATTACCAACGAATTAATTAGCATTATTCGACTTACCAGGACCCTCATTGGACTATTTGGAATTGGGTCTGATCTGCCCCCGATGGTTGAAAACTCTTCATCATAGTTGGTATCGATCCAAGGCGAAGCAGTAGAGTAAAAAGTAATCTTATTTAGCACATGGATCGGCCAATCTGCTACATCAACAATTTTTTTGTGAGCACTAATCATCAATTTTGCGGCAGGAATATTAATTGCGTAGGCAAAGGTGCCAAGCGGCGGTGTGATTAACTCAACCGGATCTTCACTCAAGTAAACTTTCCTGTTATTGGCAATAGCGAACCCAGGACCCCAACCAAATACAATCAATCTGGGAGAAGTGGAATCTAAAACTTTTCTAATGATGTCAAGATTGAATTCAGAAATAACTTCCGCATCATCCTCAAAAATCAATCCAAATTCGTTATCTAAGTTCAGGAAATTTGCTATTGCATTTCTATGCGCTAATGCGCAACCAACTTCTCCGATACGTAAATCTCTTTGAAGAATTAATTTACTCAGAAATGCGGAATGAATTGAGCCGTTGTGAAAATCAGATTCCTTCGGCACAACACCTGGTGAAATTTGAAATCTAAGTCCAAACTCATTTAACTTAGATTCTAGATTTTTACTTCGAATAGTATTTTCGGTACTAATTATTTGAACACTAAATTGCGAATTAAAATCACTCGTCACAAAAAAAGCTCCCAAAACTGATTAGTAAGGCATTGATTGACTCGGTCTCGACTCCTAAAAGTATAACTTGCAGCCATCTTCATGAACTATAAGTAATTGCAGAAAACTGAAAACAGGCTTTAAATATTCGATGAGGCGCTGAGAGGGTGTGGTAGAAGTTTAACTTTTGAAACCGGGACTAAAGCATTCCACTCAATTTGCAGCAGGCAGGACAATGACTTTTCCGTATTTCTCAATCAGTGAAGAAACTCTGCCAAGGTTGTTCGGTTAAAGCAATCCGTTCAAGTCGCTTCGTTCTCCACTTGCAATGATTTCCCCTCTGGAAACTGCATCGGACCAAGTTAGTGTGTTGGTGAATAAGTCCAGCCAGGTTTTTGCGCTCATTTCGACAACTGCTGGCGGGGTACCACGACGATGTGTGGTGCCACCAAGAATCTGGACCGCACGATAAGGTGGAACTCGCACTTCCACCGCGCGGCCAGGATGCTCTGTGGCGAGCCAATCCAGTGAGGTTCGCACACCGCTGGCAACAAGTTCATCGTCTTGCATATTTCCAAGGGCGGTCATGGCTGCCTCGACTGCATCGCCACGAGTAACTTTTGCCATGCTTCGATTATCTAGGAATCATGCTCCGATAGAATTGCGATGTGGCAGGTGATGGTCGACTCAATCATGAGTTGCTCCCAGGGGAAAAAGGTCCGCAGGATGCCTGCGGGGTTTTTGGCGTTTGGGCTCCCGGGGAAGAAGTAGCCAAACTTACGTTTTATGGCCTGTATGCGCTGCAGCATCGCGGTCAAGAATCTGCAGGAATTGCTGTTAGTGATGGTTACAACATCACGGTATTTAAAGACATGGGATTGGTTTCCCAAGTCTTCACTGAATCGGCCTTGGAATCACTCGTTGGTTACATCGCAATAGGTCACACTCGTTACAGCACCACAGGATCTAGTTGCTGGGATAACGCTCAACCAACATTTAGGGCAACAGCAACAGGTCACTTAGCACTTTCGCATAATGGCAACCTGACTAATACGCACGAACTTTCTTCGCGGCTGCGTGAAGTGCGGGAATCTGCTGGCGAGCTGTATCCAGACTTTGGCAACGTTGCCACCACTGACACCGACATCTTGACTGCTCTGCTTGCCGCTCATCCAGACATGACTATGGAAGCGGCTGCGATGCTTGAGCTGCCTAAAGTTTCTGGCGCGTTCTCGCTGGTGTTTATGGATGATCAAACTTTGTATGGTGCTCGCGATCCGCAGGGGATTCGTCCGTTAGTGCTTGGTCGCTTAGATCGTGGTTGGGTCATTGCATCAGAGACCGCCGCTTTGGATATTGTTGGCGCTACTTTTGTCCGCGAGATTGAACCTGGCGAAATCGTGGCAATCGACGAGCATGGTTTGCGCTCAAGCCGATTTGCCGAAGCTGACCCTAAGGGTTGCTTGTTTGAGTTTGTTTACTTAGCTCGACCAGACACCACAATCAATGGCAATGCGGTGCATGGCGTTCGCGTTGAAGTTGGTCGTCGCCTGGCAAAAGAGTTCCCAGTGGACGCTGATATCGTGATTCCAGTTCCAGAATCTGGCACGCCCGCTGCGGTTGGATACGCCCAAGCAAGCGGTATTCCATTTGCGCAAGGCTTTGTAAAGAATTCTTATGTTGGACGTACCTTTATTCAGCCCAGCCAAACTATTCGTCAGCTCGGTATTCGCTTAAAACTTAATCCACTTCGTGAGGTTATTGAAGGTAAGCGGATAGTTGTTGTGGATGATTCGATTGTTCGTGGCAATACGCAGCGAGCCATCGTGAAGATGCTGCGTGAAGTTGGGGCCAAGGAAGTGCACGTTCGCATTTCTAGTCCCCCGGTGCAGTGGCCATGCTTTTATGGCATTGACTTTGCAACTCGCGCTGAGTTAATTGCTAACGGGCTAACAATTGATGAAATCCGCCAGTCAATTGGCGCTGATTCTCTGTCGTTTATTTCCCTAGATGCATTGATTGAATCCACCAATGTGGCAAAGGATCGATTGTGTCGGGCGTGCTTTGATGGCCTGTATCCAGTGGAACTTCCGGATGAGGCCAAGCTCGGTAAGCATGTGCTGGAAGGTTTTGGAATTGCCCAAGACGGCATGACTGCAATTGATGAAGTGGTTCGCCGGCCTTGAGCGAAAAGCCAGGTGCGTCTGCTTCTTACGCGGATGCCGGAGTTGATACCCAAGCAGGCGAGCGGGCTGTTGATTTGATGCGCACTGCAATTGCTGGCGCAACCCGATTAGAAGTCGTTGGCGACTTTGGCGGATTTGCTGGGCTATTTGATATCAGCGCGTTTAAGACAATGACTAAGCCGCTGCTTGCCACGTCAACTGATGGTGTTGGTACCAAAATCGATGTGGCTCGTCGGATGGATATTCACGACACAGTTGGCATTGATCTAGTGGCAATGGTGGTTGATGATTTGGTGGTTTGCGGCGCGCAGCCATTGTTCATGACTGACTACATCGCTGTTGGCAAAGTTCACCCCGAACGAGTGGCAGCGATTGTTACAGGCATTGCCAAGGGTTGTGAGATTGCAGGGTGCGCTTTAGTTGGTGGGGAAACTGCTGAGCATCCAGGACTGCTAGGTGTGGATGATTATGACATTGCCGGTGCTGGCACGGGAATTGTTGACGCCGTGAATTTGCTTGGCCCAGATCGCGTGGTTGCGGGCGATGTGGCGATTGCGATTGGTTCCAGTGGGATTCACTCCAATGGTTACTCACTTGCTCGTCACGTGGCTTTCAATATCGCAGGCCTTGATGTCCATGATCATGTTTCAGAATTTGGCCACACCCTTGGCGAGGAATTACTCGAGCCAACGAAGATTTATGCCAAAGACATTTTGAATTTAATAAGCGCGATCGAAGTCCATTCAATTTCCCACATCACTGGTGGTGGCATCGCAGCAAATGTTGCTCGAGTACTGCCAAGTGATCTGGCATTAGAGCTTGATCGTTCAACTTGGACGCCACAAGCAATCTTTAGCTGGCTACAAGCCCGGGGTAACATCTCACAGGCTGAAGCAGAAAAAACTTTTAACATGGGAATTGGCATGTTGGTTTTTGTTCCAGAATCAATCGCGCAACTTGCGATCACATCACTGCAAGCAAGTGGTCAAAGCGCCTGGGTTTGTGGACAAGTTCGCAAGCGCGGAGCCGATGAGCAAGGCGATGCTAAAGCTAAAGGTGGAAATGGCGGCGCAGTTACGTTAGTTAGTAACTACAAGTAAGCCTCAGGCTTCTTCAGCCTCGTCGTCTTCATCCTCGTAATATTTTGCGTATGGGTCGTTATCGACATCTGAAGCTTCAAAATTATCGCCAGATGCAACGAAAGAAGAGCCACCAAGTTCAGCTTGGAGCGCGCCTAAGTCCGTGTTAGGGCTGTTGTATTTCAAATCACGAGCAACTTTAGTTTGCTTGGCTTTTGCACGGCCACGTCCCATGACTGCGCCTCCTTAACTACCTGGAGTAATTGGTTTTTGTTAGCCAAGGGGCATTTGGCAACTAGCCAGGACCTTGATAACTAGCCATGAGTCTATCTGAGGAAGTTTTAAGTCGTTCTGACGGGTTGCAACGGGGCAATTCCAGGGTCTGTGATGTCCGAAATGGGCGAAAAGTAAATGTTTGTTAAAGATTGTCCGAAAACGGCTGACTTGACTGGCTTAGGGCTATTTTCTTGGATTTACTTTGGTTGTACCCGCGCCCGAAGAGAAATAGGTTTCCTGAAGTGCCTGAATCCCAAGTCTTAATGACTCCAGCCGAAGT